>ERZ772960.3140-NODE-3140-length-11361-cov-4.450027_pt1 | contig 11361 bp, 7 predicted proteins | sample MGYA00580678_ERZ772960 | MGnify/ENA primary metagenome ERZ772960 (study PRJEB29015, sample SAMEA2737930) | human oral metagenome | biome: human oral; feature: human-associated habitat; material: dental | place: China | collected 2059 ...
TATATAGGAAAGAAAAATAAGAATGATAAATTTAAAAAAATAGATATATCAAAAACATAGAATTTCATAAGTATAGGATAATATTAAATTTTTCTAATACTAAAAAACATAGACGGCACTTCTTGTTTTTAATGCAAGCGTTTAATGATTACATTGAGATCTACTATAAACAACTCCTACATTATTTATATACTTAAAAGTTTCATTTATGAAATATTTTGTATAAAAATTCTTTTTTCTCATTATATTTTAATATTAGATTAATATTATATCCTTTATAATGTCACTAAATTATTTTAAAAAATATAACTTTATAGTTATTTCCAAGGAAGGTTGAGATGAGAACTCTCTTATCTTTAGGCATAGTGTGTGCTGCGCTACTTGCTAATGAGACTAATCTAAAAAACGAGTTAAACAACGAAGAGATTAGGGCGAATATGGCAAGCTCTTTTAACGAAAGCTCCAACATAAATTTACTTAACGAAAAACCAACTTCAGAAGGTAAGCTAAATTTAAACGAAACCCCATGCTTTAAAATAGATAAAATTTCACTTCTTAGTGAGAACGAAGTAGCTAGCTTTAACGCTAGTAGTGGCGCTGATGAGGCTATAATAAGAAAAGCTTATAATGCAAACTACTCTAAATTTAACTCTATTTTAGAGGCTAGCTTAAATAAGCTTGATTTTAAAGCTGGCAGCTGTCTTGGCAAAAACTCTATCAATCTAATCATAAACTCTTTTAACAACGAGATAATAAAAAGTGGCTATATCACTTCAAGTGCTAGCCTAGTTACAAAGAGCCTAAAAGATGCCAAGCTAGAGTTTGTGATAAATCTTGGCTTAATAGATAACATAAGCATAAACGAGCTTGATAGCCAAAGAAACAGAGCGAGCTTATTTAGCGCATTTGGTGAGTACTCTCATAAAAATAAAGTAGCAAATATAAGAGATATCGAGCAGGCTCTTGAGTCACTGCAAAATGTCTCGAAAAATGATGTTAGCATTAAATTCTTGCCTTCAAATAGGGCTGGCTTTTCAAATATAGTAATAACTAGAGTTGATAGCTTCCCACTAAAGGCTGCTATTAGCATTGATAACCTTGGCTCAAAACAAAGCGGCAAATATCAAGGCATGCTAAATTTAAGCACACTAAATTTACTTGGATTTAACGAAATTTTTAGCTTCTCACGTGGCAAAGATATCTTTAAAAAGTATGAGGTTACAAATAAATTTAATGGCACCACTGATCACGGAGCTTCAAATAACTACTATTATGGCTTTACTATCCCATTTGGCTACTTCATGCTTGAATACGAAAAGAGCAAATATGACTACGCTCAGATCATAAATGCAGCCTATAATCTCTACACATATAAAGGTAGAAGTGAGAGTGACTCACTAAGCCTTGCTTATACATTTTATAGAGACTCAAATTTTAAAAATAGCGCTTACGTAAAGCTATTTAAGAGAAAAAATAAAAACTACCTAGAGGACTACGAGCTAGATAACCAAGCTAGAAGAAATGCTGGATATGAGGTAGGCGTAAAATCAAGCTGGAATTCTTACAACCAAGCTTTTAGCGCCAAGCTAGCTTACAAAAAAGGCACTGGTATATTTAGATCACAGCCTGATCCTTTGGAGGATAGCGGCGAAGCTACATCTAGGTTTGCTCTAATAAATTTAAACCTAAACTACAAATATAAATTTGAACTTCCACTAAGCTATGATCTAAATATCAACGCAAGATATGGCCTAAATAAGCTAAGCTTGCAAGATAAATTTAGCATCGGTGGATATCACAGTGTTAGGGGATTTGACGGGGAGAGCTCGCTTGTTGGAAACCACGGAGTAAGCGTAAGAAATACCCTCTCATATAACTACTATAAGAGTAACTCTGTCTATGCAGGGCTTGACGCTGGTATGGTAAGAGCAGCAAGTAGCGGCATAAAGGATAAAAACACCCTTGCTGGATACGCCATAGGTCTAAGAGGCAGCATAAAAGCCTACAACAACCTAAGCTACGACATATCTGTCTCAAAACCTCTTTATAAACCAAAGAGCTATGAAACTAAATCAACAAATGTAAATTTCATCATAAGCTACGAATTTTAAGGATAAAATATGCTAAAGAACAACCAAATTTCAAATGCGCAAAGCAATCAAAAGCCTAGCCTTTTAACCATAGGCTTAAATTTCTACGTAAGTCTCTCTTTGCTACTTGGCACTATGCCTGCCCTTGCAAACGAGCCAAGTATCATAGCTGATCCAGGCGCTAGCAACCGCCCTGATATACTAAAAGCTCCTAATGAGACGCTAATAATAAACATCACAAATCCTGATAGTAAGGGTGTATCTATAAATGAATATAGCAGGTTTAATACCCCAACCACTGGCACTATCCTTAATAACTCTAATAAAAACATAGATACAAAGATAGCTGGCCAGATAGATGCAAACTATAGGCTAAATAAAGAGGCAAGTCTTATTATTAACAAAGTAAATTCGGCTGAGAAATCATCTCTAAAAGGAAATTTAGAGGTTGCAGGTAGCAGGGCTGATGTGGTCATAGCAAACCCAAATGGCATAAGCGTAGATGGTCTAAATATGATCAACTCTCGCTCACTCACACTAACAACAGGCAATATCAATAAACTAAGTCCTAAAGAGATAGAGCTAATATCTAATAACTCTATCGACATCGTAGGGGACGGCCTAAACGATAAGAGCAGTGACTATACTAATGTGATCTCAAATGCTGTAAATTTAAACTCAAATATCCACGCAAATGAGCTAAACATCGTCGGTGAAAAGGCGGTTGGCTCAAGTAAAGATAGGCTTTATAACGACGTAAAAGCTAAAAACCAAGAAAACAGCTTTAGCCTAGATAGTAGCGCGCTTGGCGGCATGTATGCTAATAAAATCAAACTAGTTGGCACAAGTAACGGTGTAGGCGTAAATAATAACGGCCTAGTGATAGCAAATAACAACATAGAGATAAGCCTTGATGGCGATATAGTTAATGCTGGCGCTATCGCTTCTAACAAAGAGGCTAAGATAGAGGCAAAGACTATAACAAACAAAGATGAAGCGCTAATAGCAGCCAAAGAGAACCTTAACATAAAAGCAGATACTTTGGTAAATACCTCAAGCCAAATTTATGCTAAGGATATAAATGTAGATGCTAAAAAGCTGGTAAATAACTCAAGCTCGCAGGCTAGGGTGGATACAGTGCATAAACAAGGCACTATGCACCTAAAAAAAGAGGGTGCCAATAGATATAAGCTTGGCGTAAATTTAAAAGAACTAAAAGAGAAAATAAGCACCAAACTAGCTAAGAAGCTAGACAAAGATATAAGCGAGCTAGATGAAAACGAGGTAAATGAGCTAGTGTTAAAAGAGGCTATAAATAAAGATAGCGCTCTATATGCTCTAAATTTACATAAAGACTCATATCTATACGGCACCAGTCAAAAGATATTTCACAACCTAAGACTAGACTATGATACAAACGAAGTTCTAGTTGATACTAGTAGAGCAAAGAATAATGAACAAAAAAGAACCATCACATATAGCATAGTTAAAGATGTTCTAAATGAAGATGATAAAGCTAACTTCATCCCAGGCAGCATAATAGCTAACAATGATATAAATTTAAATGTAAATGATGTCTTAAACGACAAGAGTGTGATATATGCTGGAGGAGATCTAAAGCTAAATAGCGATAATGTAGAAAACATAGCTCTAATGCTAAATAACCACGTAAATAGCTATAGTGTTTATAAGTGGAAAGAGAAAAAGAAATGGTATAGGAGAGGATTTAAAAGCAAATGGGAGACTAAGGGCGGAAAAAGCACGAATTTTAACTTCTCATACACAGATGTAGGTTTGCCAGCAGTCTTTGCAGCGGGTAATAACATAGTAGGCAGCACGCAGGACTTTTCAAGCTACGCACTAAATGATGATATAAAGCTAGCAAATGTTGATCTGGATAAATTCTCTGAGCCAATATTTAATAGTCCAATCATCAAAAACCTAAATAGAAGGGTTAAAAACCAAGGGTATTACTACAGCCTTGATAGTATAAACTCTGCTTATATAGCAAATATTCTTGATGGCTTATATGAAGCAAGAAACGAGAGTATAAGCAAATTTAAAAAGGAAGCAAAAGATAAAAACGTAAAAGCCTCAGCTCTAGTAATGGCTAATAACATAGACCTAGACGCCAAAGGCAACATAAGTCTAGCTGGTAGTGTAGTGGCTGATAGTCTAAATTTAAATGCGGATAAAAAGATAAAGCTAAAAGGCGCGGAGCTATCAGCTAGCGGTGATGCTAACATCGTGGCTAATGATATAGAGATAGATAGTTCTGACCTAAACTCTAAAAATTTAAACATAAATGCAAAGAGCAATATAAACTTAGATCAAAGCAAGTCTCACTTTAGCAAAGTCTCTAACCTAGAGACCACAAATGATATAAATTTACAAGCTGGCAATGATATAAAAGTCTCTGGCTCAAATTTAGATGCGAGTGGAGATATAAATTTAAACTCAGGCAATAATATAGAGATAAAAGCAGATGAGTTTAGCTATACTCATCACGCAAGCTCTAAAGGCATGAAATTTGACGAGAGCGTAAAAAGAGTAAGTGCTGCAAATTTAAACGCTAACAGCGACATAAATTTAAATGCTAAAAATACTCTTGTAGTCTCATCATCACATCTAAACTCTCTAAAAGATATAAATTTAAAAGCTAGCGACATCATACTAGCAGCGCAGTCAAACAGTAGCGAAGCAACAGCTATAAATAGCTCTAAATCACTCCTTTCTAAAAAGCAAACCATAGATAGCGCTGTAAGCTCAGAGGTGGTAAGCACTAGCCTAAAATCAGGCAATAATATAAATTTAAACTCAGCTAACGATATATATCTAGTATCATCTAAGCTAAAATCAGACAAAGATATAAATTTAAACTCAAACAACAATATCCTATTTGAAAACGGCTACGATGTAGAGGCTAGTTCTCATGCCTCTAAAAAGAGCAAAATATCTTTAAATCCAAATGCCTTTTATAAGAGTAGCTTTGACCTTGTGGCAAATGGTAGCAAAAAGGCAGTTTATAACACTATAGACTCTGGCAGTGATATAAATTTAAATGCCAAAAGTGCTCTTAGCCTAAAAGGTGCAAACCTAAACTCTGGCAGTGATATAAATTTAAACGCAGAGCTTATAGCTATATCAAATACAAATGATGAAAGCTACCATAAAGAGGAGCATAAGAGTAGCAGGGTAGGTATCTTAAAGCCTAATGAAGTGCTAAAAGATATCGTTGTTGATCTAAAAAGGAAGCTAAACCCTCTAAAAGAAGCAAAAGATAAATTTAGCTCACTTAGCACACCTACATTTGTAATAGGAAAAACATCTACCAAATTTGAAAGCAATAGTCAAGAAGCCAAGAGCTCTAATATAAAAGCTGGAAAAAATATAAATATCAATGCCAATAAAGATATAAACATAGTAGCCTCAAATGTAGATGCTAAAGAGAACTTAAATTTAAAGGCTAATGAAGCGGTAGAAATTTCATCGACAAATAGTATATCTAATGCCAAATCAGAATCTGTATCTAGAAAGATCCTTGGCAAGCAAAGCGGGTTAGCAAGCTCAACAAATGAAGAGGTTGTTAGCTCAAATTTAAACGCCAAAAACATAAACATAGCTTCAAACCAAGATACTACACTCTCAGGCTCAAATATCAGCGCAGATGAGAGCTTAGATATAAAAGCTGATAATATAAATTTACTACCAGCCTCATATAGCTTAGAGAGCTCATCTAAATTTAAAGACTCAGGCTTTGGCGATCTAATGAAGTCAAATGGCGAAGAGAGTAGCTCAAACTATAATCTTGCCATAAGCACACTATCAGCAAAAGATATAAGTCTAAACTCAAATACCATAAACGCCCTAGCTTCTATCATAGAGGCTACTAATGTAGATGTAAATACAAAGCTTTTAAATTTAGTCTCAGCAAAGAGCACATCTGTAAATACAAGCCTAAGCAACAACGCAGGAGTTTTAACAGCTACTGTAAAAAATAAAGGCAAGATAGAAGAGGTAGAGATCCCAGCTATCATCAAGGTAAAAGATAAATTTACACTAAATGGTAAGGATATAACTAATAAACTAGATGCTACAACATTTAAAGCGATAAACGACTCTTTAAACTCAGAGGAATTTAAAGAGGGAGTTATAAGAGAGTTAAGATCAAACTCAGATACTCCAATAGACGAAGAGACGATAAATCAAGTAAAAGCGGTTCTAAATTCTAAAGAGTGGGAAGATAAGACAACTACTCTTAGCGGAATGGGAGCTCTAATAATAACAGCCATAGTTACATTCCTAACAGCAGGAGCTGGAACCGCTGTAGCTGGAGCTCTTGGAGCAGCTGCTAGCTCAACCGCAAGTGCAGCCATATCAGCTATGACAACAGCTGTCATAGCAAACTCAACAGTCCAACTAACAAACAATCTCTTATCTCATGGCAAGGTTAAATTTGATGCATCATCCCTAGCTAAATCAGCCATTAGTGCAGGGGTAGGCTCATATGTTAGTAGCTACATATCAAGCATAAGCACTCTAAGTAATACTAATATCATAAATACACCAACTTATACTTTCTCATATGCAGACCTACTAAGCTCCACATCAAATGCAGCAATAAACTCTGCCATCTATAAAACAAACTTTAAAGATGCACTACTATCAAATTTAATCTCTAAAGCAACAGATAATGCTTACAAAGCAGTAGGAAGCTACTCAAGCAATGAAGCAAATATAAACTCTAACTCACTATTTAAAGAATCAGGACTAGGTAAGATAGCTCTACACTCAGCCGTAGGAGCACTATCAGCAAAGCTATCTCATGAGAACGTTGCAGCTGGTGCATTAAGCGCAGCTGCAAATGAAGCACTATCTTCTATCTTATATAAAGATACATCAAATATGAGCACCAAAGAGCTAGAAGCTTATAACAATAAACGCCTATTAGCATCTCAGCTAATAGGCATAATAGCTGGAGGTATAGCTAATGGCGATAAAGGAGCAAACACAGGATATAAAATAACTACAAGTGCAGATACTTATAATAGACAGCTTCATCAAAGAGAGATAGACTTTATAAACAATAAAAACAATATAGAAAGCTTTAAATCAAAGCTACAAACCACAACAAATAAAATTTATAGCGATGATGAAGCAAAATCTATCCTAGCAAAAGCAGCAGTGTCTCTAACAGATAAATCATTTAATGAAACTTATAGACAAAGTCTAAGCTCAAATGATCTATATAATATAGAACTAGCGACAAATTTCATAAAGCAAAGTAGCTTTTATAATACAAGCCTAGATAATACAAATGCCTTTAATCCAGATAAGAAGCAATATGAGGATAGGTATATCTATGCCTTAAATGCCTATAACAATGAAGATTTTTACAAAGACAATTTAAGCGTTAAAACAAATCCTGGCATATTAGATTATGCAAAATCAACCGCATATGGTCTAGGTGGATTTGCAGTAGGAGGAATTGAAGGACTTGCTGATATAGAAAATATTATCTTACATCCAATAGATGCTATAAATGGTTTAAACAATGCCTTTTATCATCCTATCCTAACAGCCAAAAATGTAAATGCAGATATAAAAGAATTTATGGCTGAAAATTTCGTAGATAGAATGATAGGCGATCAAAGCTCTATAAATTATAGAAATTATCACGCACTAGGTGAAAATGTAGGTTCGCTTGGAGCAGCCGGTAAAATAGGACAAATGGCAAAAAATAGTAGCAAACTACTAAATGCCGGCAAAAGTGGTAAAAACAATATGCCAAATGATACTAAACCAACTACTACAAATTCAAACAATAACGCAAACAATTGGAACAATAATGGCAATGATGGAATAGTTGTTGCTGGGGGAAGTAATATAAAAATTTATACAGACAAAATAACTGAAAAATTTCCAGATTGGACTGTTAAACAATCAAATAAGGGAAATGGTATAAGAATTATAAATCCATCAAATCCACAATTTGAAATAAGAATAATGCCTGGAAAATCAAATAGCCCAAATATGGCACAACAACATGATTATATAAAGATAAAAACTGATAAAGGTTTTTATGATAAGAATGGCAATATAATAAAAAGCGACAAACCGTCGGCATCTTTTGAAAGTCATATAGAATTGGAAAATTTTGACTTGAATATACTTAATAAAATAATGGAACAATAAATATGGTAGATTTAAATACTGAGAAAAATTTTTTGCCATGGATTTATAGTTGGATAAGAGAAGCTTCTGATATAAAACAACAAAAAATGCATTGGCTAAATGAGAACAATACTGATGGCGGAGTATCGTCTTATGTTGAATTGATGTGCTCGCTTTTTGATGATTTAAAATTTGATGAGTTTGTAGAAAATACGGCATCCACTTTAGGTTTTTCGGATGAACTCATAAATTTATTGCGTGATTTTAGAGATGAACTAAGAAATTATATTGCAGAAGATGATAATGATGATGAAGCGATTATTAAAGACCCAAATTGGCAGATTGTTGTTAAAAAAGCACAAAAAGTTATAGTTGCTTGGAATAAATATAAACAAGTGTCTAAAAATGACCAAAATTTACAATAGCAATTTTCCAAAAGATTTAAATAATTATTTAAATCTTATATTAAAAAATGATTTTTTTAGGAGAAGCGAGCTGATTATTCAGTTAAGCAAAGCAAAAATTGGTCGTATAGAAACTGATTTAGGGTGGAAAGTATTTGTTTTTGATTTAGAAAAAAATAACATGCCAGCATTGCCTATCGAATTTAATAAAGAATATGACACCCCCTTAATAGATGTCGAAATAAAAAATAGTGTATATTTGCTATTTGGCAAAAACGGATATATTTTTGAGTGTGAATTTTGTAATTTAGTACTGGAAAATAATTTTGAAACAGAATTTAATGAAGCCGATTATGTAAAAAATTATATGGATATAAAAGATAAATAAAATGCCAGATGTTAAAAAAAGTGAATATTGCTGGGAAGACATCCGATTTGTATAGCATGAAAACTTTTTACACTTAGAAATAATTCAAAATCACAGTTGCCTAATGGAGAAAAACCAAGATGGACTATTGATATAAAATTATCCGATAATAATGGAGTTAAAACTTATGAACTTAAATTTGAATAGTATAGAAAAAGTTCTTATAGAAAATAAAAATATTATATTTAAGAATTTGTTTGGTTCTTGGATAGACCAAATTCCTTGGTATTTATCTCGGATTGTCGCAAAAGAACAGATTTATGAAGCATTTTTAAAACTTTTAGAAATTTGGGCACAAGAAAATAAAATAGTTTTTTTCCCACCAGAACAATTTTATAATAAAAATTTGAAAACATATTTAACGCCAATAAAAATAAAAGAAAAATTTAAAATTTGGGATATTTCTATTGAAGAAATCATGGCTTATATGCGTAATACTATTCCAAAAGAATTACATAATAATTTTAGTCAAATTAAAAGTGATGAATATTGTTTTGGAGATTTTTGTCCTAGAATAGGTTGGATAAATGAAAATGGTAAAATAGAATTTGATTTTGAATAAGCACTACAATGTAGTCACCATAGCGCTATATGGATTATTATAACACAGAAAAAGGTATATTTGGTATGGTAAAGATAAAATAATAAAAGGTGAATAAAATGTCAGAACCTTTAATAAATAAAATTCCAACCGATGAAAACATGGTTACGATTGATGATGATCTAATTTTAGATAAAAAGCATTTTTTATCTGTTAATTTAAACAAAAAAGACAAATCTGCTTTTTTTTGTTTTAGTACTGATTTAGCTTTATTTTATTTTGCAAAAAATTTATTATATCGTGCTCTTGATAAAGATTGTGTACCATTTTTAGAATTTATACCCAATTTAAATAATGATATTGTTAATGGTGTTAGATTGACAAGTAAAAGTTGTAAATTTTTAATCGATATAGAAGATAGTTCTCAAATTTTAAATATACAAAAATTAAGGTGTATTATATTATATCCTAATTATATTTGATTACCATTTTAATTTCATTATATAAAAGTTAATGAAAAATATAATTATTATTTTATCGAATATCTCATCAAGTATCGTTCAACATTGTCCCCGTATTCGTTATCTAAATTATCTACTATTTCAAATCCCAATTTTTCATAAATTCTTTTTGCAGTAAAGTTATCCATATCAACAGTAAGTTCTATTTTTTTTATTCCCATTTCCTTCAAAGTTTCCATTACAAATTGAAGAAGTATTCTCGCATATCCGTTTTTTTGAAATTTTGGGACAGTAGAAACTCCATAAACATAAGCAATTTCCCTGTCAAAACTGCTTAAAACCTCAATAACCGACATTAATTCATCCTTACTGTCTTTATCATCGCTTAACATTGCAAAAACTTTTCCATATTTGGCAAATGGCTTAATATTCCAGTTCCCAACGGTTGCTTCTCCAAAAACTTCGTTTTCATGTTCTACAATTTTAAATAATAAATCTGAATCTTTTTTTGCATCCAGAATTTTTATTTTATAATTTTTTTTCATAAAATCTCTCTTTCTTTTTTTTCTTTTTTTAATAATAACTTTTTAGTAATTCACTTTATACAGATATAACCCTTCTGAAGGTGCTAAAATCTTTTTATTATCAGCATCAGGATTTTTCAGCCTTTTTATAATGTAATCTTCTTTTTCTTTTCCAAAATAAACGGCAAGTGCTGAGCCAATCATAATTCTGACCATAGTTTTTAAAAATCCATTTCCGCAAATTTCAATATTTACCTGATTTTTCCCAAATCTTTTATCATAATAGCATTTGATATAAAAAATTTCTCTCACAGGATTTCTATAAGCCTTATCCTTTTTCATAAAACTGCTGAAATCGTGTTTTCCGATAAAGGAATCCATTATTTTCTGAAACTTTTCCGCCTCCACTTTTTCTTTAAGACCAGTTATGTAATTTGACTCAAATGGCGTAATATCCTTCTCTGCTCTCATAATATATAAATAAGCCCGATTTTTAGCATCAAAACGTGCATTAAAATTTTCATTTGCTTCTGTGATATTTAAAATTTTAACCTCACCTTTTAAAGATTTATTAATTTGCCTTTTTATTGCTTCCAGAGGAATATTGCCGTCAATTAGAAAATTAGAAACTTGTTCTATTGCATGAACGCCTTTGTCAGTCCTTCCTGAAGAAATCATATTTATATTTTGGGAAAATGCTTTTAAAATTACTTTTTCAATTTCTCCTTGAACAGTTTTTA
>ERZ772960.3141-NODE-3141-length-11360-cov-14.244582_pt1 | contig 11360 bp, 7 predicted proteins | sample MGYA00580678_ERZ772960 | MGnify/ENA primary metagenome ERZ772960 (study PRJEB29015, sample SAMEA2737930) | human oral metagenome | biome: human oral; feature: human-associated habitat; material: dental | place: China | collected 2059 ...
TGAACTGCCATGTGAACCTCACGAATATCTGTCTCGCGCACTGTAAGTTCTGCGCATTTGGGCGCGACGCGGGTGACAAGGGCGCATACGAGATGAGTGTCGAGGAGGCGGTGGCGCACGTTGCGGATGCGATGCGTGATCCGCATCTCGCGGGGCTGCACGTCGTGAGCGGTCTGCACCCGGACTGGACGTTCGAGGACTATCTTATGCGCCTCAAGGCTCTGCATGAGGCTTTCCCTACGCTCTACCTGAAGGGCTTTACGGGCGTGGAGATCACGCATTTTGCAAAGAGTTCGGGGCGCACGGTGCACGATGTGCTCGTGCGCCTGCGTGAGGCGGGGCTGCAGTCGATCGCGGGCGGCGGTGCGGAGATCCTGACCGACCGCGTGCGCGAGGAACTCTGTCCGAACAAGGCGACGGCGGATGAGTGGCTTGCGACGCACCGTACGGCGCACGAACTCGGCATCAAGACGAATGCGTCCATGCTTTACGGACACATCGAGACGATCGAGGAGCGCGTCGAGCATATGATGCGCCTGCGCGAGCTGCAGGACGAGACGGGCGGCTTCCAGACATTCATTCCGTTCCCGTTCCTGCCGTCGCATACGGAGCTGGGACGGACGGTGCGTCAGACATCGATGTGGGACGATCTCAGGACGATTGCAATCTCGCGCCTGATGCTCGATAATTTCCGCAACATCAAGGCGTACTGGGTGATGCTGACCGTGCCTGTGGCACAGGTCGCGCTCTGCTTCGGTGCGAATGACATCGACGGCACGGTACACAAGGAGACAATTCTCCACGATGCGGGAGCAAAGAGCCCCCGCGCGCTCTCGGAGGATCACATCATCCGCGTCATCCGTGAGATCGGGCGTACGCCTGCCGCGTGTGACAGCAATTTTAACATCATCGAGACGTATTGAGATTTCTGCCAATATGTCCCTCGCGAACACCTCGTTACGCAAGTGGTCGTGTGCTCGTCCGCCTAAATACCGACGGATTTCAAACGCGCTTCGCTTGAACGAAAGAAATCCGTCGGGGGCGGGTCGCACACTATTCTCCGCTTGCTTCACTAGGGTTCGCTTCGGGATATATTGGCATCAGGGGATATGGAGCTGCAAAGGAGGAAGGGCAATGTCTGACACGGCATACGAGGAGCGTATTGTGCGCACGCTCGAGGCGTTCCGCAGGAATCGCTATGATGTCGCGCGCTTCGCCGAGCGTACGGCGGCGGCGGATTACCTCGCGCGCGAGATTCGCGGCAAGCGCGTCGGCTTCGGCGACTCCGAGACGCTGCGTGCCCTCTCCCTCTACGAGCGGCTGAGTGAACACAACGAGGTCATCGACCCACCGCGCGCAGGGCACGTTGGCGGCATCGAGGCGTTTCTCGCGGCAGGGCGTGAGGCTCTGATGACGGATATATTCGTGCTCTCGGCGAACGCCATCACGGAAGAGGGGCAGATCATCAACATGGACGGTGCGGGCAACCGTGTCGCGGGCTCGCTTTTCGGACATGAAAAGACCTACTTTGTCGTCGGCATCAATAAACTCGTCCCCGACATCGAGGCGGGGATTGCACGCATCCACGAGATTGCCGCCCCGCGCAATGCGCACCGCAAGGGCAAGAAAACGCCCTGCGCGAAGGACGGCACGCGCTGCTATGACTGCGCGGCACTTGAGCGCATCTGCAATGCGCTGACCATCCACTACAAAAAGATGAGCTATCGCCCAATGGAGTTGGTATTGATTGAGGAGGATTTGGGATTATAGATGTAAAGTAAATGATGCAGGAAAGATTGATTTGTCTTTACAAATATGATATTCTGAGTGACGTTATATAGGAGAAATGCGTCGTGCCAACAATTTCAATGTTCTTTGGAATCATCATTCGGATGTATAACAACGGCGAGCATAACCCGCCTCATTTTCATGCATCATACCAGGGGTATCATGCTGTGTTCGACATGAACGGTGATCTCACCGAAGGGGATATGCCACGAAAACAAGTCAAACTGATTGCTGCATGGACAGAGCTGCACCGTGATGAGCTTCTTGCAAACTGGGAGCTTGCCATGAGTGAGCAGCCCCTCTATAAGATTGATCCTCTTCGTTAGAGAAGGGAGTGTGCCCCGATGAAACAGCCGGAATGGATTGTTGAGGATGTGAAAGCTCGTGAGGATTACACACTGCTTATCACTTTTTCGGGCGGGGTACAGCGTATTTATGATGCGCGCCCACTGCTGGAAAACCCCCTCTTTGCCGCACTCAAATGTCTTCCCTTCTTCTTGCGTGCAAGAGCCGCATACGGAACGGTTATCTGGAATGATGATATAGACATCGCTCCCGAGCACCTCTATGAGTGCAGCAGCCCCGCTAAGTTTGATCAGATTGCTTGATATCGTTATCCCCATCAAAAAAGGAGGCGTGCGCCTCCTTTTTCGTATGCCGTAAATTCTATTCCTCATCCCTCGGATTCCCATCCTCATCGAGCGGGATATAGACGGGATTTTCCTGCCACGGATATTGATACGCGAGTGTGACCTGATTGTCAAGCGCATAGTGTACGGCGGTCAGTGCGCCCGTGCCCGCATCATCGACGCGCTTCAGCCAGTGCCCGTCATCGAGCCTCTCTTTTTGCGTGCGCAGCCATGCGGGACTGCGCTTCGACAGCCCCGCCTCGTTCATGTGGAAGACGAGCCGGATGTGCGCGTCCTGCACGGGATAGTCGAAGCTGCAATAGGGGGCGTTCCTCTCGTAGTTCTTCGGATCGGGACGGAAGAGCTGGCGGAAATAGGCAAGCCCCGCTTCGTTCACCGTCATGCAGGAAATGGCACGCTGCTTTTCGTACATATCATCATCCGGATTCCGATCGCCCTGTTGCCCGATCTCCGCTCCTGTTACTGTAGCCTCCTGAAGGTCGCGGTCAAAATCCGGATCAATCCAGTGGTAGGACATCTGCTCAATGGTCGCTCCCTCTTCGATTTCGCGTTCCAGTGTCAGGAATTCGTGGTCGTCCGGCACGAGCGCAAGCCCCTTTGCCACAGCATCGAGTGCACCATCGCGGTCACCAAAGTGAGCGCGCAGCTTGCCGAGCTCCAGATAGATCCACGGATAGTCCGGCTCCTCACGTGCACCCTGCTCGGCATAGCGCAGCGCATCCTCAAGACGTCCGCAGTACATGAGTGCGACGGCATAGCGGTAGTAGTATGTGCCGCAGCCGTGCGCATTCGCCTCCGCTGCCGCCAGATACATTGTGCTCCGGTAGTAGTACGCATAGTCGTCGATGTTGTTGCACGCATAGGCGTACCAGAGGGCGATTTGAAGATCGGCGAGCGCCTCCTCGCGCGTGAAATTCCCCTTGATGACGCCGCTCTTGATGTAGCCGTCGAGATAGTTCAGCATCTTGTAGAAATAGCCGCTCGAACCCTCGTCCATCGCTTCGAGCTTTCGGATCGCCGCAGGGGAGAGTAGGGAGGCTTTTGCGGCGGCGGGGCTTTCCTGCTCCGCGTCGTTCTTCTCTTCTGTGCGGTCGAGCAGGTAGATGGGATTCGCGTCCCGTCGGAACGAGTGGAACGCCGCCCACGGCAGCGTCGTCTCCGTGAGAAAATGCGCCGCCGCATCCAACACCGCCCGCAAGTCCCATGCGATAAAGTCCAGATAGCCGCAACCCGTGCCCGTCGCACCGCCGAGGAAGACCACGGCATCCTCTCCTGCCGTCTCCGTGATCGCTTCCATGAGCGTATCGCGAAAATCAAGGATCTCCTCGGATTTCCCGTGCAGATCCTCCGGCAGCGGATAGGCGATGAAGCCCACCGCAATCCCGTCCGCATGGTACATATTCACAAGTGTCGCATCGTTTTCCATATAGGCACTGAGGAGGGAGGGCAGACGCGTACTGCCCGTGTAGACATCGAGCCGCCAGTCCGTTTCGGCAGATGTATCCGGGTCGCGTTCGTAGGCGAGATAGGAGTGCTCCAGATAGTCCTCGGCATCGTCCGAGAGGGAGAGCCCCGCTTCCTCCAGTGCCTTTGGCAGATCCGTCAGCAGAATCGATGGTTCTTCCCGCGGCGCATCGAGGACATCAAAATCATGGATGAGGCGGATGGAGGCGATCTCACCGAGCACCTGATCGACGAGTGTGGAGAGCATCCACCATGTGCGATCCTCGTCTTCCCGCAGGAGAGGAAGGAGTTTTTCGCAGTAGAGTGTGAGGGCGATCCCCGCTCCCTCCTGTGCGAACCAGACGGTGACATCCTCCATCGCTACAGTGCAGTCGCCCCTGCGCAGGGCAAAACCAAGAGAGGCTGTGCGCCCAACGTGGATGTCCCAGTGCTCCCGCACGGAGGCAGGGGCGAGGCGTGCGAAATAGACGAGCGAAAAAAGCTTGGTGCGCATGCCCTCGGGCGTGAGGATCAGCTCATATTTCGCGCCGCCCTTTCCAAGCTCGAATGAGACATCATCAAAGGCGATGCGCAGGACGGCGTCGCACCTCTCGATGAGCTCTTCGCCGCAGTCCTCATCACTGTCCATCAGCGCACGCAGTCCCGCCTCTGCCTGCGCAAAGGCTGCCCATGCCTCCTGTACGCGGATGCGGAATGGGCGCTGAACGAGCGGCAGGGAGAGCATCTTGCGGCAGCTCTCGATCATGTGCTCCGTATCCGCATCGCCCGGGAGCGCGGCAAGCGCCTCCTCGAAATGGGGGAGGGCGCAGTCCTCGCGGTCGAGGTAGTAGTAGGCGTAGCCCATGCGGAAGTTCCAGATATGATCGCCCTTGAAGTAGTCCGCATGCGGCGTGAGGAGGGCGATCGCCTTTTCAAAATACGCACGGTCATCGACACTTGCGGCATTGTTGTAGGCACGCGCCAGCTCGCTGTCGAGCTCAGGCGTGCGCTCTGCGGCGGGGAGAGCTTCGAGCTCTGCGATGATCTTCTGATATTCTTCGTTCTCGTGCCAGCGTTGGCACTGTTCGAGTAGTGTCATTCGATTGCTCCTGTCTTATCATCCGTTTCGATCGGTACGGATTTTTGCTCGTTCCTTCAATCCCACCAGAAATACCATACACGCGAGTTTTTCAATTCCTTCGCCAGCTTGCCGACGGTCGGAATCCCCTGCTCGATGATGTCTGCGCAGAACGCATACTGCTCCTTCGCCAGCGTGAGCGCGCTCTCCTGTGCTACCGGTGCAGGCATACTGTATTCGAGCGTATCGTAGGTGAGAACGGCGGGAACTGCACGGTGCTGCTCGTGCCAATACTTCGACACCGCCATGAGCGCAGCGGTATCGGGGCAGTCATTCCATCCGCCAAACGGAAGATAGGCGAACACCTCCCATGGGTTCTTTACGGGAATCTTGGCGAGGATAAGCGGCTTCGTCTCCTGCGTATCGTAGTCCCAATAGCCGATAAAGTGGTCGGGAGCGCGTTCTGTCTCGTCTTCCGCATCCTCTGCGCTGTCCAAACCGTTCGGCACAGAGCGTTCGCCGAGCCGCTCCGTTAGAAACTCCTTGCCTTCTGCAATCGGCTGTGCAAGCATTTTTTCGCGGTACTGCACCACGGCTTCGGTATCGAAGTCGTAGTCCTCGAACGCGCCCTTTTCCGCCTCCGCGTTCATCGTCAGAATCTCCCACAGCGTATCGCTCGGCACGATGAGTACGGGGACATAGCCGTCGCAGACACTGCGGCGCACGGCATAGCTGTAGGCCGCCATGATCGGATCGTCGTCCACCATCGGTGGGAAGTACGTCAGTGCACAGCCTGCCCTGCCGCAATTCAGGTACTGCATGATCGCGACAGCGACGTCGTTTGGTCTCTCATCTTCTTTTTCCTTCCGCTCGGCGCTGTTCCGCTTCCAAGCGTCCCACCGCTGTGCGATGGTCGCCGCCATTGCCGCATAGTAGTCCTCATCGAACGGAACGAAGAGATATGCCTCGTCGTCGAACTCCTCCGAGAAGTACTGCTCCGCACCGAAGTACGCTAAGGCATGATTGTCGATGTCCGAGGGGAAGGAGGGGGCATCACCGTCGTAGTAATACTCTGCGAATGTCGTGCCCTCCTCGCCAAAGAAGCCGTGCATCAGAATCCCGTGCAGTTCGTCCCGGAGAAAGGGGCGCAGGTCGGTATCTGCCGGATGCTCCCGCACGGCGCGGATCGTTTCCGCATACTGTTTGCAGAACCAGTCTGCCATCAGTTCGTGTTCGATGCAGTAGCGCAGATAGATCGCGAGATGGTTGTACGCCGTGATCTCGTCCACGGGAAGCTTCTTTTCGCGCAGCGTATCGAGGTGCCACTGCGCATCGTCCATCACGAGATCGGTGAAGTCCTCCGGCGCAAGTGCGCTGCGCCGCTCCGGATCGATGACGAAGCTCATGTGACGCTCGGCGAAATGGTCGAGCAGGGCTTCTGCATTGTGTTCGATCTTGTATTTGAGTTCGTCCTTGTGAAGCGGGATGATCTGATAGAAGTTGACGTCATCCCCGTCGGGGAGAACGCAAACATCACTGCCTCCCTTTTTGACCTGACCGCTGACGAGCAGGGTACCGCAGAGCGCGGTGCTCTTAGCGTAGGGCGCTCTGCCGTCAATCGTGTGTCCCCAGCCGAGCCAAGTGTTGTCCTCGATTGGCAGACGTGCGAGCTGTTTCAGCAGGCGGATCGGCCAGTAATGCTCCTCTGCATTCTCGTGGATGTTCCAGTCGCGCGGCAGGGCGATTGCAAGCTCGGCACGTTCGAGTTTGCGCTCCGCAAGCTCTGCGGGCACGTTCATGCGGTGCGCGCCCATCCCGAGGGTGACGAGCATATAGTAGCTGCGCTCCTCGGTCGGCTCGACAATGCAGATGTCCAGGTGGATGTCGGGCGAGACAATCTCATGAAAGACGTGTCCGTATGCGCCGAAGTGCTTTTCGATGTGGCTCTCAACGGCATCCAGTTCTTCCTCGGTATAGACCTCTGTGGGCATCGAAGCTTTCTTTTTATGCGCAGAGTCATTTCTGCCAATTTTTTTCATCGTGGAACTCCTTATGTTTGTTGATGCTGCATGGAGACAATCTGACAGTCGGGGCAGAACTCGATGTAGAGTGTGCCCTCCATATAGTCCGTCAGCGCCTCCCAATGAATCTGCATGAGGTACTTCATCGGCTGCCCGCAGTCGGGGCACGTCGTGTACGCCCAGTCCTGCCACCAGAGCGCAAAGCCGCCGAGCGTGCAGACATCCTCGAAGCGTGCGCCGTAGAACAACGGCACGGGGGCTTCACCGAGGATGAGATTGTTTTCAAAAATCCTGACAAGCTCCTCTTCGATATACATGGTATTGCCCGCATCCTCGCAGGAAAGCACCTCGCTGCCGCCATCGAGCGTGTAGCGGCTCAGCATCGGCTCCGCATACGAAACGCAGTTCGGACAGCAGGTTGCCGTGAGAATGCCGTCAATGCCAAGGAAATGCAGACGCTCATCCCGCCCGTCCAGTACGAGCATATCCGTCATGCGGCAGCCGCAGTGCGGGCAGTTCTCCTCCCGCGGACGGGCAATGCGGACGGGCGAGCGGCGGAGCTCCTCCTCCGATGCGGCGTGCACCAGCGTATAGCAGGTGTCAAAGTTCAGCGTGCGGCGCTGCCCCTCGCGATCGAATGTCCAGCCGCCGCACTGCGCATAGACGGCGGGATCAACGTGCAGATTCCCGCGCCACGGACGCGGATTGCGTTCGAGTGCGAGGAGTGCCGCAAGGGATTGGTCGTCCCCCTGCATACCGAGACACATCATAAGCTCGTTCGCCTCATGTGCGACATCCGTCTCCATCAGTGCCGCGATCAGTCCGTCCCGCACATCCGCCGGCGCGTGATAGTAGAGTGCCGAGGGCCAGAAGGAACGCGCCGCGAGTGCCGCGCGCGGAATCTCCGGCGCGAGCCGTCCGCGACAGCAGAGCAGGTACCAGAAATCATCGGGAACATCCTCGATCTGTGCGATGATTTCCTGCTCCTTTTCCGAGACCTCCTCGGGCGTCCATGCGAGTGCCGCACGGCGATTCGCCGCCGTTCTGCACCGCCAGCAGAGACCCTTGTAGCCGAGTCCCGTGCCGCAGTCGGGGCATTGGTGGGGAAGCGTCATGATCGGCTCCTTTCCGTGATCCCTGTTGTGGGAATATTCATCTGCTTTATGATAGTATGAATAAATGACGGCTTCAATAGGTCTTTTGGGTAAAGTTGAAGAGACGCACGCATATATCACGAAGCCTCTTCTAAAACCAATTAAATAGCGGGCGGCTATGCGTCCGGTTTGTCTCCTTGACAGGACAAAAAATCTGCACCAATACGACGGACTTCATTTTATCAGCGATTCCTTAGAAAAATTTCCTTCACGGTATTGACAATCTTCTGAAGCTTGTATATACTAAAGACAGTGAAGGAGAATTCATCGGCAGCCTGATTCAGGACAGGCAGCCCCCCGTATGATCCGTAAGCATACGGGCAGAGTTCTCCGGAGTTTCCACAGTGTTGACCGACGGTTGTTGGAAAGGGAGTCGGCGGTGCAGCTTCGCTGGCTGAGCGGAGGGCGCATTGCAGGTGTTCCCTGACGGACTGGGAGGAGATTCCGATGGGTCATTGAGTGGCCGCAGGGTGTCCGCACGAGAGCATCAAAGCCTAGCACGTGATGGGCATAGATGCCGAGCGAAGGTGCGGCAGGAGGATGCGGCAGCCCGTGGAGGACGGGCGCAGGGACATGTGCCGAACGGATGAGAAGCGCGTTTTCCACAAGTGGAGTTGTGGCGTCCGGCTCGGGTGCGTGTCAAGGTAGTTTCTCAGCGTTTTGAAGGAAAGTTCCGCAGCTCATGCTAGCTGGGACGCGGAACGAAGCAAAGATCGTTTGGATGCAAGAGAGTTACCTATCACTTCCCGTATTTTCCTCATGACCGCCGACAGGTGACGAGAAAGCCTGTCGGCGGTTTTATTTTGTTTATAATCTTTAGGAAGCACTGATCCATTCAGCACCACCGTCTTGGCACATCTTTTTCGCCCTCTCTTCGCCCTCGATCCTCCACACAGCCCTCGTTGCGCGTCCGGTTTGTCGCCTCGACAGAACGAAAAATCTGCACCAACTCGGCAGACTTCTTTTTATCAACGATTCTTTATTTTTCGCAAATTTTCTGTATACAAAAGAATCTGTACGTTTACATTCTGGATTTCTATGCTATAATAGCTTTGTTATTTTTCTCATTTACTGAAGAAAAGGATAGGTGGTTATCGCATGAAAGATTCGCAGAACGAGTTCATGCAGCACGAGCTCAGACTCCCTGAGCTGACCGTGCGCGGCATGCTGCTCGGCGCGATCCTCACGATCATCTTCACAGCATCGAACGTCTACCTCGGCCTCAAGGTCGGTCTGACGTTCTCCTCCGCCATTCCGGCGGCGGTCATCTCGATGGCGGTGCTCAAGATGGCGAAGGACGCGAACATCCTCGAGAACAACATGGTGCAGACGCAGGCATCGGCAGCAGGTACGCTGTCTGCGATCATCTTCATCATCCCGGGTATGCTCATGATCGGCTACTGGCAGGGATTCGAGTTCTGGCAGACGCTCGTCGTCTCAGCGTGCGGCGGCTGTCTCGGCGTACTCTTCACGATCCCGCTGCGCCGTGCGATGGTCGTCCACAGCGATCTCGCATATCCCGAGGGCGTTGCTGCCGCAGAGATCCTGAAGGTCGGTAGCGCAGCAAAGGAAGACGGAAAGTCCGACTCCGGCATTAAGGAAATCCTTTCGGGCAGCGTCGTCGCGGGTATCATCGCATTCCTCACGAACGGTCTGCAGGTACTTGGCGGCTCGCTCTCGGCATGGTTCCATGTCGGACGTGGCATGACGCAGCTGCCTCTTGGATACTCCACCGCGCTCGTAGGTGCAGGCTACCTCATCGGCATTGCGAGCGGACTCGCCATGCTGACGGGAATCGCGATCGCATGGGCGGGATTCGTCCCCTACTTCACCATGACGGAAATGCTGCCCGACGGCATGACCCTGCAAAAATTTGCGGGCACGGTCTACCAACAGAAGGTGCGTCTCATCGGCGCCGGCGCGATGGGTGTCGCAGCGATCTGGACACTCATCACGCTCGCACGCCCCGTCATCGACGGTGTGAAAGAATCCATCGCAGGCGCGCGTATGGATGACGCAGAGAAGGGTCTGCACCGCATGGATATCGACATGTCGATGAAAAGCATCGGTCTTGTCTTCGGTGTGACCGTCATCGGACTCCTCGGGATCTTCTACATCTTCGTAAGCCCTGAGCAGATCCCGCCGAGCCAAAAGCTCATCTTCACCATCGTCGGCGTCGGCATCGCTGTCCTCATGGGCTTCTTCGTCGCCGCCGCCTGCGCCTACATGGCAGGTCTTGTCGGCACATCCTCAAGCCCGATCTCCGGCATCGGCATCCTCGGCATCATCGTCGCCTCGCTCGTCATGTACTCGCTCTGTGCATCGTTCGGCATCTTCGACATGCCCGGCGGCGAGAAATTCGCGACGGCGACCGCCATCTTTACAACCTCAATCATCCTCGCGATCGCCTGCATCTCGAACGACAACATGCAGGATCTCAAGACGGGCTGGCTCGTCGGAGCGACCCCGTGGCGTCAGCAGGTCGCGCTCCTCATTGGCTGTGTGGTCGGCGCACTCGTCATCGCCCCCGTGCTGAACCTTCTCTACGAGGCGTACGGCTTCCCCGGAGCTATGCCGCGCGCGGGCATGGATCCCGCACAGGCACTCTCCGCACCGCAGGCGGTTCTCATGACCACCATTGCACAGGGCATCTTCTCGAGTAAGCTCGCATGGGAGTATATCTACATCGGCATCGGTGTCGGTATCGTACTCGTCCTCATCGACCTCTTCCTCAAGCGCACGACGCGCAGTCTCTGTCTGCCGCCGCTCGCCGTCGGCATGGGCATCTACCTCCCGCCCGTCATCCAGACGCCGCTCGTCGTCGGCGCAATCCTCGGCTATCTCCTCAACCGCCACCTGCGCAAGACGGGCGGCTCGAACGCCGAGGCGGCGGGGCTTAGGCGCGGTACGCTCTTCGCCTCGGGGCTCATCGTCGGTGAGTCCATTGTCGGCGTTCTGCTCGCAGGTGTCATTGTCGTCTCCGTCTCGAACGGCGGCGGCGAGGCACCGCTCGCCATGGTTGGGCCGGACTTCGCCGATACCGCCGAGATGCTCGGACTCCTTATCTTCCTCGGCATCCTCGGACTCTTTAGCAAGGTTGTCCTCAGCGGGAAGAAAGCATCATAATTTCATATTATACAAGAACACGCCGGCAGAAATGTCGGCGTGTTTTTTACCCAATGCGTCGTAAAGCCCCGCCCTTTAGGGCTGGGGATATAAGGCGCGT
>ERZ772960.3143-NODE-3143-length-11353-cov-11.890512_pt1 | contig 11353 bp, 9 predicted proteins | sample MGYA00580678_ERZ772960 | MGnify/ENA primary metagenome ERZ772960 (study PRJEB29015, sample SAMEA2737930) | human oral metagenome | biome: human oral; feature: human-associated habitat; material: dental | place: China | collected 2059 ...
CGCATATGATTCGTGCGAACGGTGTCAATACGGACGTGATGATCGTCCTCGGGCTTCTGCTGTCGAATGGCATGGTTGCGATCTGCGGCGCACTGGTCGCACAGAGCAACGGTTTTGCGGATGTCGGCATGGGGACGGGCACGATCGTCATCGGTCTTGCGTCTGTGATCATCGGCGAGGTGCTGTTTGGCACGCGCAGCTTTAAGAACTGGCTGATCTCCGTTGTGCTCGGCTCTGTCGTCTACCGTGCAGTCATTGCGATTGTGCTGCAGCTTGGCATGCCGCCGAATGATCTGAAACTCTTTACGGCGATTCTCGTGGCGATCGCGCTCTCACTGCCTCTCATTCAGTCGAAATACCATGCAATGAAGAAGGGGGCAGAGTAATGCTGCGCATAGAGGACATAAAAAAGACGTTCAATCCGGGAACGATCACGGAGAAGAAGGCTCTTTCGGGCATTACGCTTCACCTGAAACCGGGTGATTTTGTCACGGTGATCGGCGGCAATGGTGCCGGTAAGTCCACACTGATGAATGCAATTGCGGGCGCGATCTCCGTGGATACGGGCAAGATTTTGATTGCGGGCGAGGATATAACGAAGTGGCCGGAACATCGCCGCGCGAAGTTCATTGGGCGCGTCTTCCAAGATCCGATGATGGGGACGGCGGCGCGCATGATGATCGAGGAGAACCTTGCGATTGCTGCGCGGCGTGGGCAGACACCAACGCTGCGTTGGGGCTCGACGAGCGAGATGCGCGACGTGTTCCGCGAGAAGCTTGCGCGTCTGAAACTTGGGCTTGAGGAGCGTCTCTCCTCGCGTGTGGGGCTGCTCTCGGGTGGACAGCGACAGGCACTGACCCTTCTTATGGCGACGCTTGTGAAGCCGAATCTCCTGCTCCTCGATGAGCACACGGCGGCACTCGACCCAAAGACGGCGGCGAAGGTGCTCGAGCTGACCGAGCAGATTGTGACGGAGGATCAGCTCACAACCCTCATGATTACCCACAACATGAAGGACGCACTGCGCTACGGCAACCGTCTCATCATGCTGCACGAGGGACGCATCCTCTTCGATGTGCCGCAGGAGAAAAAGCAGGGGCTCACAACGCGTGATCTTCTCTCGATGTTCGAGCAGGCGGCGGGCAGCGAACTTGCTAATGACAGTTTACTGCTAAGCTAATCGAACATTAACACCCTTCACAAGGCACTCTAAAATCATTTCGTTATATTATGTATGAAAGCGAGAGATACCAAGAGTACAAAGATACTCTGTTTCCTCCGACTTTCGATGCGTATTCTGCGGTCTTCCCTTCCGCAGAATTCACATACATTCCCTACATTTCTTTCTCTCTATCGAAAATACGCCTCCTGCTGCCCGGCGGGAGGCGTATTTTCTTGTGTAAATGCTGGGATGCGTCCTTGCTATTTTGGGGATTCGTAGTAAAATAGAGGAAGGAATCGAACAGATGGACGGAGGCGTGTGATGGGTGGAAAAGGGAAATTGGGAGCAGTACAGCACGTACTGCGGATGATCTATCGCGACGAGGCGATTCCGAACGCGCCCGTGCCCACCCCAAAACCTCCGACACCGAAGTTGCTGTGTGCGATGCGTTCGCTGGTCACGACCACACGCGACGCTTGGCAGTCGCGGGCAGAACTCTTTCTGAAGCAGGCGCGGCTGATGGCGGCCTACGAGGACAACTACGTTTACAACGGCACGGTCAACCAGTATTTTCCAACGTATGACTCGCTCTCGGATGCGCAGCTGCGCGGCTATTTCACATGGCGGACGGCGGTGCGGCAGGGACGGGTCGAGAAGCGGGGGATGTCCTATGCGTCTCTCTACGTCTATGAACTTCTGCATCTCATCGGATGCAGGGATGCACAGGACGGCTATGAGAAGCTGCATTTCTTCTGTGAGGCATATCGCGCGCTTGACCCGCAGATCGGTCACTATATTGTGCATTGGGAAGATGAGTTCGTTATCTACTATGGGCTTGATTCCAAACTGATTACATGGCGTGGGACTGCCCTCTCGTATCGGGAACAGGATGATGCCATCTGTACGGTGCTTCATCGCACGGAGCATACGACAGAGGAAACAATGGCGGCGGTCTGCGCTCTCTCCTCCTATCGCCTGGAGCGCTCGAAGCTCTACCGTGCTCATACGGCGGAGGTGAATACAGTCGCGCTCCGCGTGCTGGATCGCGCTGCGGAGTACTATGAGAAGCATCGTCAGATCAGTTTCTTTGACGATTTGATTGCCGTGGAGCAGACTGCGCCCGTCCGCCTCTTTTCCTCAGCGGTATTTCAGCCGCCTAAGGAGGAGCCGGATCGTGTCTATGAGGTGCATCCTCTGCGCCGCTATGAGTGCGTGAGCGGGTACTGGACGCTGCACTCGTATGAGCGTCCCGAACGTGCGGCACAGCGTCTGGGCGTGTTTTTGCGCGGTGTGGATGCGGGGCTGCGTGCACATTTTGGAATCACAGCGATCCAGCCGCCAAAGCTGAAAAAATGGCAGGCAAAAATAATTGATGAGGAGATCACCGCCTTTCTTGCGGAGCAGAGGGCGGCAGAGGCGCGGCGTGTCCAACTTGATTTTTCGCAGCTTGCGCGCATTCGTGCGGATGCCGATGTAACGCAGGAGCGGCTGATCGTGGAGGAGGAAGAGCCTCCTATGATGCCTATTTTTGAGCCTTCGCCTGTCGTTCCTCCGCCATCCTCTGAGGATACGCTGCCCGCTGCTCCCGTGACGACAGAGAGGGCAGGGGCTATCAATAATCTGGATGCATCGGAGCTTCGCCTGCTCCGCACACTCCTCGGTGACGGTGATCTCGCGTGGGTGCGCACGGAGGGGAGGATGCTCTCCGTCCTCGTCGACGGCATCAACGAAAAACTGTACGATGATTTTGCGGACACGGTGATCGAGGGCGATCCGCCCGCCGTCGTTTCCGACTATCAGGACGAACTAATGGAGAGGTATCTGCATGACAGCGAATGAACCGAAGAAAATTCCGCGCCGCATTGCCCAGACGCTCGTGAATGCGCTCAAGGGCGGTGTTGTGCCGCGCATCGGCCTTCCGTATATCACTGTCGGGCGGCGCAGCGAGATTGAGGCCCTGCTCTCCGATGTGGAGATGATCGAGGGTGGCGGGGCTTCGTTCCGCTTTATCGTTGGGCGCTACGGCAGTGGAAAGAGTTTCCTTTTGCAGACGATCCGCAGCTATGTGATGGCAAAGAATTTCGTCGTGGTGGATGCCGACCTCTCGCCCGAGCGACGCCTGCAGGGGACGCGCGGGCAGGGACTCGCGACGTACCGTGAGCTCATCCGCAATATGGCGACGAAGACAACGCCCGAGGGCGGGGCACTCACGCTCATCCTCGACCGCTGGATCAGCCGCGTACAGCAGGAAATCGTGACGGAGGACGGTATCGCGCCCGAGCACTCCGATTTTCCCTCGGCTGTTGACCGGCGGATTGCCTCCATCATCTACGGGCTGAATGATCTCGTGCATGGATTTGACTTTACGCGGCTTCTGACGCTCTACTATCATGCCTATCGGGACGACGATGATGAGAAGCGGGCGCAGGTTGCACGCTGGTTTCGCGGGGAGTATATGACAAAGACCGAGGCGCGGCACGATCTTGGTGTGAGCATCATCATCACGGACGACGATTGGTACGAGTATCTGAAACTCTTTGCCGCATTCCTGCGGCGGGCAGGCTATGCAGGGATGCTCATCCTCATCGACGAACTCGTGAACATCTACAAGATCCCGCACGCGGTCACGCGCCAGTACAACTACGAGAAGATCCTCACGATGTATAACGATGCGATGCAGGGACGCGCCCAGTATCTCGGTATGATTCTCTGCGGCACACCCGCGTGCATGGAGGATACGCGGCGCGGGGTCTATAGCTATGAGGCTCTGCGCTCACGGCTCGCCGAGGGACGCTTTGCAGGGGAGCACCGTGACCTGCTCTCGCCCGTGATACGGCTCGCGCCGCTTACGCATGAGGAGATGCTCGTGCTCATCGAAAAGCTCGCCGCCATCCATGCGGAGCTCTATGGATATGCACAGATTGTCACGCAGGACGATCTCGCGGACTTCATCCGCATTGAGTTCGGACGGATCGGTGCGGACACGCATATCACGCCGCGTGAGGTCATCCGCGACTTTATTCAGGTGCTCGACATTATCTATCAAAATCCGACATTGAAAATCGCCGATTTGCTCGGTTCGGAGGAATTTTCCTACGCACAGAATGAGGTGGAGGGCGCGGAGATCAGCGTACAGTTCGCGGAGTTCGAGCTATGAGCGTGTTCGACCGCTATGCGCCCTTCGTGCGTGACTATATCTACGCGCAGGAATGGCAGAGTCTGCGTGGTATCCAGATCGCGGCAGCGGAGGCAATCTTTGGGACGGACGACCATGTACTCCTGACAGCATCCACAGCGGCGGGCAAGACGGAGGCGGCATTTTTCCCGATCATTACGCTCTTTCACGAGAATCCTCCCACATCCGTTGGATGTATCTACATTGGACCGCTCAAGGCACTGATTAACGACCAGTTCGAGCGTCTGACGGAGCTGTGCCACAGGGCGGACATCCCCGTCTGGCACTGGCACGGGGATGTGGGGCAGACGCATAAGGCACGCCTGATGAAACGCCCGTCGGGCATCCTGCAAATCACGCCGGAGTCGCTTGAGGCACTGCTCCTGCATCGGCACATGGCGATTCCGAAACTGTTCGGCGATCTGCGCTTCGTTGTCATCGACGAGCTGCACTCCCTCCTGCGCGGCGATCGCGGCGGGCAGACGCTCTGTCTCATCGAGCGGCTTTCCCGCATCGCGGGCGTGCAGCCGCGCCGCATTGGGCTGTCGGCGACCATTGGCGATGCCAAGCGTGCGGGGGATTTTCTCGCGGCAGGGACAGGACGGGAGACCCTTGTGCCGCAGATCGAGGCAAAGGGGAGCAAGTGGCGGCTCTCCCTTGAGCATTTCTATGTGCGCGACACGCAGGCGGGAGAGGGACGCGACGACATTGTTGTGTCGGATGTTCTCGGCGCACCGACCGACACCCCGCCCGAGGCTGCCGATCCCGGGCTTGGCTATATCTTTGCACATACACGCGGGAAGAAATGTCTCGTCTTTGTCAACTCGCGTGAGGAATGCGAGGCGGTGACGACAACGCTGCGCGCCTACTGTGAGAAACAGCATGAGCCGGATCGTTTCCTCATTCATCACGGGAATCTCTCCGCCGCATTCCGTGAGACGGCGGAGGCGCGAATGAAGGATGAGGACAGTCTCTTTACAACGTGCACGACGGCGACGCTCGAACTCGGCATTGACATCGGACGGCTTGAGCGTGCCTTTCAGATCGATGCGCCGTGGACGGTCTCGTCCTTCCTTCAGCGCATGGGACGCACAGGACGCCGCGGACAGCCACAGGAGATGCACTTCGTCGTGCGCGAGGACGCACCTGAGGCGCGTGCCCTGCTGCCCGCGACGATCCCGTGGAAGCTGCTGCAGGGGATTGCCCTTATCCAGCTCTATCTTGAGGAGCGTTGGGTCGAGCCGCCGCGCCTGGATCGTCTGCCGTTCAGCCTGCTCTATCATCAGACGATGAGCGTCGCGGCATCCTGCGGGGAGCTCTCCCCGCGTGCGCTCGCAGATCGTGTGCTCTCCCTGCACGTCTTTCACCGCGTCACGCAGGATGACTACCGCGTGCTCCTGCGTCATCTGATTGAGCAGGAACACCTTCAACAGACGGAGCGCGGAGGGCTGATCGTGGGGCTGGCGGGGGAGCGTGTCGTGCAGTCCTTTCGCTTCTACGGCGTCTTTCAGGAGAACGAGGAGTATACTGTTCGCTGTGAGTCACAGGAGATTGGAACGATTGTCACGCCGCCGCCCGTCGGGGAGAAGATTGCCATTGCGGGGCATGTCTGGCGTGTGCTCGAGGTTGACCGCAAGCGTCACCTCGTGTACTGCGAGATGGTGAAGGGGAATGTGCCCGCCTACTTCGGCGAGTGTCCCGGCGATATCCACACGCACATCCTTGAGCGGATGCGTCAGGTCTTGCGCGAGGAGCTGATTCCGCCCTATCTGCTAAAAAATGCGGTCGCACGCCTCACACAGGCGCGTGAGACGGCACGGCACTCGCGTGCGGCGGAGGATGTGCTCATCCCGCTTGGCGGTGAGATGTACGCGCTTCTGCCGTGGCTCGGCAGCTATGCCTTCCTTGCACTTGAGCGATTCCTGCGCATCCGCTGCGGTGCGCGGCTCGGACTGCGCGGATTTGAGTCCATGCGTCCGTACTTCATGCAGTTTACGATGAAGGTGACCCCGACGGAGTTCTTTCATATACTTGCGGAGGAGGCGGCGGGAAACATCGAGCCGATGGAACTCCTCTATCCCGATGAGATCCCGATTTTTGACAAATACGATGAGTTCCTGCCGACGGAGCTTGTGCGGCGCGGATTCGCGTACGGGATTCTGGATGTGAAGGGGATGCGAGCAGCGGTATGCTCGTGGTCGAATGCACGGATTGACAGCCTCGCGCGGTCGTGATAGAATACGCTTGCTGAGTAATCACATGCGGATGTGGCGGAACTGGCAGACGCGCTGGACTTAGGATCCAGTGCCGCAAGGCGTATGGGTTCGACCCCCTTCATCCGCACCATATAGATATATTTTTCGCCTTCTTGGCACATATATGTGAATCGCTGAATTTATCAGTGTTTCCGTAACTCCGACTGTTTTGCAGTCGGCTTTTTTTCTATGGGGAGTGATCGTAATGTCCATCCTTGCCGCCTATGCCGTACCGCATCCGCCGCTCATCATTCCTGCGATTGGCTCGGGTCGGGAGCAGGAGATCTCTGCGACTGTTCGGGCGTATCACGAGATTATGCGCGCGGCGGCGGAGCTGTGTCCCGATACCGTCGTCATCATCAGTCCACACGCGACGGCATACGATGATTTCTTTCACATCTCCCCGGGCACGGAAGCGGAGGGAAACTTCGCCGCATTCGGGCATCCCGAGATCTCCGTTGGCATTCCGTATGACGAAGACTTTGTGCGCGTTCTCTCTGCTTTTGCGGGGGAGAAGGAGCTTCCTGCAGGAACACTCGGGGAGAAACATCCGTCGCTTGACCACGGGACGATGATACCACTCTTCTTTTTGAGTGAATATCTGGGAGATGCGCCGACTAAATTTGTCCGCATCGGTATCGCGGGACTGCCCGCGCATACACATGCTCTGCTCGGACAGTTGATTGCGGCGACGGCGGAGAGGCTTGGTCGGCGTACGATCTGCATTGCGAGCGGTGACCTCTCACACCGTCTGATGGAGGGTGGTGCAAACGGCTTTGCGCCCGAGGGCGCGGAGTTTGACGAACTCTGCACGGCATTCATGAAAACAGGGGATTTCGTCTCGCTCTTGCAGATTCCGGGCAGTTTTGCCGAGACGGCGGGTCACTGCGGGCTGAACGGACTGTGGGTGCTCGCGGGTGCCCTTGACCGTGCGGCGATGGATGCAGATCTGCACAGCTACGAAGCTCCATTTGGCGTGGGGTATGCCGTTGCTTCCTTTACCGTGACCGGTCGGAACGAGAAGAATGACTTCGCGGCGCAGCTCGTGCGAGCAGAGGATCGGGCGATTGCCGAACTGCGTGCGGCGGAGGATGATTATGTGCGGCTTGCACGCATGAGTGTCGAGCATTTTGTGCGGACACATTCCTATTTGCCGCTTCCCGCAGAACTGCCGCAGGAACTGATGGAGAGCCGTGCGGGCGCGTTTGTATCCATCAAGAAATACGGCAAACTGCGCGGCTGCATCGGGACATTTGTGCCTGCGCAGCAGAGCCTTGCCGAGGAGATTCTCTACAATGCAGTGTCTGCTGCCGCGCACGATGGGCGTTTTGAACCGATTGAGGAGCATGAGTTGAACCGCCTCGTCTATTCGGTGGATGTGCTGAGTACGCCCGAGCCGATTGAGTCTGCGGCGCAGCTTGATCCGAAGACCTATGGCGTGATTGTCAAGAGCCTGACGGACAATCGACGTGGGCTGCTCCTGCCAGATCTTGCAGGTATTGATACGGCAGAGCAGCAGATCGCCATTGCGCGTGAGAAGGCACGCATTCAGCCAAAGGAGCCGATTGCACTTGCTCGATTTACAGTGGTGCGCCATATATGACACAAAAGAACCCCACTCGTGGAGATTATCCACGAATGGGGTTCTTTTGTCGGTATATTTTTACTGTGCTGCAGATTTCTCGCCGATTGTTGCGTTCAACTCGGCGATGAGCGCGTCGATGTCGATGCCGTGTGCCATTGCACCCTGCTCAATGTTCTCGAAATGCGAAGCCGCGCAGCCGAGGCAGCCCATGCCCGCATTCATCAGAACCTCGACGGTGTCAGGGTACGTCTGAACGATCTCGACGATGCTCATATCTTTTGTGATTGCCATGATAGACCTCCTATATGATGAAGATAATTGACAGTGAAGGGGAATGCCCCTGATTGCTTAAAATTATAACACAAGATTTCAAAAAGGGAAGTATCATTTGTGACATTTGCAAGTATGCTCATGAGAAAATATATACACTGCTCCTGATGCGAGTGGCGTGTGATGATTGACCTTCTCACTTTTTTTTGCTATAACATAACGAGTATATTTATTTTATTGAAAGAATATAGCATGGGTTCGATCTGTGAAAGAGGTAATCATTGTGAGCAATCTTGAGGTTGGAATCGTTGGTTTGCCGAACGTGGGCAAGAGTACGCTGTTCAATGCGATTACGAAGGCAGGCGCAGAGGCGGCGAACTATCCGTTCTGCACGATTGAGCCGAATGTGGGCGTGGTGGCGGTGCCGGATGCGCGTCTCAAGGTATTGACGGATCTCTACCATTCCAAGAAGACGACACCCGCAAGCGTTCGCTTTGTGGATATTGCCGGTCTTGTCAAGGGGGCGTCAAAGGGCGAGGGGCTCGGCAACAAGTTCCTTGAGCATATCCGTCAGGTGGATGCCGTGGCACATGTCGTCCGCTGCTTTGAGAGCTCGGACATCACCCATGTGGAGGGGGCGGTCGATCCGCTGCGCGACATCGACATCATCGAGACGGAGCTTTGCCTCGCCGATCTTGAAGCAGTCGATAAGCGCATGGCGAAGGTGACGAAGCTGCTGAAATCGGGCAGTAAGGACGCAAAGGCGGAGCACGCCGCGCTTGAACGTCTGAAGTTTGCACTCGATGAAGGGAAGCCCGCACGCGAAGTGGAGCTTACGGACGAGGAGCAGGCGATGCTGCGCGACCTGAACCTCCTCACGCGCAAACCGATTCTCTACATTGCAAATGTCGGTGAGGATGAGGCTGCGACGGCAGACGCGGAAAACCCGCACGTGCAGACGGTCAAGGAATATGCCGCACGCACGGGGGCACAGGTGGTGACGGTGTCGGCACGGCTCGAAGAGGAAATCGCCGAGCTCGACGCGGAGGAGGCTGCGGTCTTCCTCGAGGATCTGGGTCTGTCCGAGAGTGGGCTCGATCGTCTCATTCATGGAGCGTTTGCCCTCCTCGGTCTGCAGACCTTTCTCACGGCGGGGGAGGATGAGTGCCGTGCATGGACGATTACGCGTGGAACGACAGCACCGAAGGCGGCAGGGAAGATCCATACGGACTTCGAGCGCGGCTTCATCCGTGCGGAGATCGTAAACTATGATGATCTCGTATCGCTTGGCAGTGTGGCTGCGGCGCGTGACAAGGGGCTTGTTCGTTTGGAGGGCAAGGAGTACGTCATGCGCGACGGCGATGTGGTGAACTTCCGTTTCAACGTATAACATTTTCTGCGCCGCTCTGGACAAGCGGCGTATTTTGCGTTACAATTCATTCGTCAATTTTGAAAACGAACGTTGGAAGGAAGTGAAGAGCATGGACGATACACCTTTGCAGCCCGACCCCCACATATGTATGCCGTCCTCTCTTCACCTCTGCATTTTGCGGTGATGGGAGAGGGCGGTCGGAAAGGAGCGTCCACCATTGCTGCAAATCTATAAATCCATGGAATCCGGTCCTCTGCAGGAGCTGTCACTCAAGACACTCACAAAGGGAGCATGGATCAACATTGTCAACCCGACTCCGTATGAGCTGAAGGTCGTGAGTACGCTCACGGAGGTTGACCCCGACTTCCTGCGCTCCGCACTCGACGATGAGGAGCGGTCACATACGGATGTCGAGGACGACTCGGTCATGATCCTGACGAATGTGCCCGTCTATCGCGGTGAGGACAGCTACGATACGCTGCCGCTTGCAATCATCCTTACGGACGAACATATCATCACCGTTTGTCTTGAGGAAACACCCGTGATGGCAGAGTTCAACGAGCGTACGGCGAAGCTTTTCCGCACCTACAAGCGCACGCGATTCCTCTTTCAGATCCTCTACAAGTCCGATGTGTTCTATCTGCGCTACCTGCGCCAGATCAGCAAACTCTCCGAAGAGATCGAGGATCGTCTGCGCCACGATATGAAGAACAGCGAGGTTCTGCGTCTTTTGCAGCTGCAAAAGGGTCTGACCTATTTTAATGCGGCGCTGCGCTCGAACGGCGCGGTGCTTGACCGCCTCATGCGTCTGCGTACGAATACCTCGGTGCATCATATCTTCAAGATGTATGAGGAGGACGAGGATCTCCTCGAGGATGTTATCATTGAGAACAAGCAGGCGCGCGAGATGGTCGAGATGTACAGCACGATTCTCGCACGGCTTGCGGATACGTTCTCCTCGATTGTCTCGAACAATCTGAACCTCGTGATGAAATTCCTGACGGCGATCACGATTATCCTCGCGATTCCGACGGTGATTTCGAGTTTCTTCGGCATGAATGTGCCTGTGCCGTACGAAGGCGATCCACTCGGTTTTATGCGCGTGGTCGTGATCGCGGTCTGTGTGTCTACGACCGTTGTCTATATGCTTTGGCGGAGGGATATGTTTTGATACGCGAGGCGCAGCTGCTGCGCGGCATTATCTTCGGTGATCGGAATACCGATGAGTATGTCTATATGCCCGCGAGTGAGATTGGGGTCGAACACCCTCTTTATGTGTATGAGGAGGGGAAGAACCGACGCGATATTGATCTTTCGGAGGCACTCCATCTCATACGCATACGTGATCTCAGACCAACGGAACACCCGTTGCTTGGCAAAACGAGCTGCTGATCGGCAGCTCATTTTTTATAGGATAATAGGATATTTTTATCAAAAAAAACAATGAGAAAACACAGTCTTTTACAGCACTGAGAAGGTCTATCCTGTTTACAAGCCCCATGTTCCGTTGTATAATAAACAGAAAGTATGGAAT
>ERZ772960.3145-NODE-3145-length-11340-cov-13.370403_pt1 | contig 11340 bp, 15 predicted proteins | sample MGYA00580678_ERZ772960 | MGnify/ENA primary metagenome ERZ772960 (study PRJEB29015, sample SAMEA2737930) | human oral metagenome | biome: human oral; feature: human-associated habitat; material: dental | place: China | collected 2059 ...
AGCTTATGATGAAAACACAAAGCGGCAGAGATTTTGAAATAACCGAACAGATGACAAAATCGGTTACGGTGTTGCGTATTGATGTTCCGTGTGTAACGGCAAAAAGCAGAACTAAGACTTAACGATTTAAGAGGAGAAGCTCTTATATGCGAAGAGTGTTATGCAAAGGAAAATAGAATTACGCCGTTACTGAACCCCCGTTGACTATTTAGAACATCATACGCAATATATATGGCGTATGCTTTTGGAGATTCGTAATGCTGCTGCATCAATCAAGAATATTAAAAATAAAAAACACTTTTATTCTTTTTCGCATAACGGCATTTTGTGTATTTTGCACACGGCCCGGTATCCTGTTTCCTGCCGCTCTTCCGTCCGAGCCGAAAGAGCTTGATATTTTACGCAGATCCTATCCCGATATCCTATTTAACTGTGTTTACGATGAAACACACAAAGATTTTAAAATTGAAATTACGCGCAAAAACAGCCGTGCCCCTCAGACGGCAACACTCTATTGGGCTGACGGCAAAATGCTTACACTCGAAAAACTCGGAGAAAAAGAACTGTATTGGAATCTTATGTACCGCTACGCAAAAGACATTCCCGATCCTGCAACATTTTCTCAAGAAGACATACAGCGTTTGCGCAATTTTTCTTCGGCGGAAAACCGGTCAAAACAACGCGGCATATCGCTCGACTTTTTTAATATTGTATACGACAGTGCAACGCGCCAATCGACGGAAGCTCATATAAAAAGCGTATCCTTCCTCGGTAAATACACAAAGGCGCACGAATGGATATTTGAACCGCTTGCGCGTGTTGAAAATAAAATCCGTGAACTTGCAAAAACCGACAGCGGCGTAAAAGATTTTGTCGATACGTTGGCGCAGGTCGATAGTTACAATTGGCGCGAAATCAGAGACCGCGGTTCGCGTTCGTTTCACAGTTACGGTATTGCCGTAGATGTTCTTCCGCGCGGCTGGGGACAAAAAAATATTTACTGGGCATGGCGGCGCACTATTGACCCTGACGGATGGATGACCCTTCCTTTGGATAAGCGTTGGATGCCGCCGTTAAAAGTCATTCAAGTGTTTGAAAGCGAAGGTTTTATTTGGGGCGGAAAATGGCCTATCTGGGACAATATGCACTTTGAATACCGCCCCGAATTAATTGCGTATACAAGAACGATGCCGGAATGAAATATCATTCGTAATGGGGAATTATTTTACGACAAACATCACTTATTAACTGCATTTTCTCACTAACGTTACGAAAGTGCATAATTTTATTATTTCTGATGTTGAAACATCTTCAATTAAAATTATAGGAGATTGTAATGAAACCACATAAGAATAAAATTTTTGCCTTTGTGCAAACAAAAACCGCGGCGCTTATCACAGCAGCATTACTGCTTGTCGTATCGTCAGCGGTTGGAAGTTCAAGCAATGAGGACGGCTCAGACGGAACGGTAACAGCGCAAGCGTCCGTCGTCACAGACAGCGCCTCGCTCATATTAAGTCCGGACAAGCTTACCATCAGGGTTACGGCAACAACGGCGGACGATTCTGCCGTTACGGTGGAAGGCTGTACCGAAACTACCCTTGCAAGCGGTACGGAGACTACACTGCACGCACAGGGTACCGCCGTTATTCTTAAAGGAAAGATCACCGAGTTGTACTGCCGGGACAATCAGCTGACCGCGCTTAACATACAGGGCTTAAGCGCTTTGCAAGGGCTGGAGTGCGACCGCAATCAACTTACTGCACAAGCACTTACAAGCCTCTTGACCGGCTTACCGGTGCGGTTACCAAGCGACGATGCAAAGTGCACCCTGTACGCTGAAGACTCAGGAGAAGGCAACCATACGGATATTAATTATGACTCAGCTTATAGATATGATTCAGATGAAAGCGGGATGAGCTCAGGAGATATATTTATGAAATGGTACAATGATATCAAAGAGAAATATTAAGAAAAGGGAAATAGCAAGAAGGGATTAATACATATCTTAGAACGATATGCTAATGATTTTGTATCTCAAGGTATAGATAATATTTCTAAACCCGTAAATACAGGAAGCAATACAAAAGGGTATTGTCAAATTGAAGATGGGGCAGTTATATATGAATTAGATAGAAATAGTTCAATAAAAATAGTTGCAGTTAGAGTGAAAGATAAATCTGAAGTAATTTGGAAGGAAATAAAATGAGCGAAAAATATGCAATATATAATGGACAAAAATTTAAATGTGGATTTTATAGAGGTGGAAGAATCGAACTTTATAGTGAAATTCCAATAAACAATTTTAAATTTGAAGACAGCGTCTATTGTAAAATGGTAGACCGCAGTGAATGTGATAGAGTTTACAGTATTACACCAATGGTAAGATATCAAGGTGAAGAATATTATTATTACGAAGAAACAAAAGATAAAATACAATTATATGTTGGTGCCGGTGATTTAAGTCTTGAGCGGGAATCTAAAGGTTTTGAACATACCGGCTATGAAGAATGGACTAAATGGGTTCCAAAATCCGAATGTGAAAAATTTGATAAGATAACGGAATATTAACAACTACATCAAACACAGTAAGCAGTGCCGCCTGCAACAGGCAACTCGACATTGCCGGTAAAACCCGTGCCGCACTTACCGGCAGTATCTATCGGTTAGGAAGAACTGACCGTAATTCTGAATAAGAGTGTGGTCAATGCTATGGAAAATGCAACGCAGATGTCCGTGCCGCAGAGCGAAAAAGCTGCGATCAGGGAGATGGCAAGGGAGCAAAAGTAAAGCTAAAAGTCCTTTTATCCTCAGATACGATGATATCAAAGGATTAACAGCAAAAGAAATTGCTAATAAATATGCATTATCACAAATACCTGATAGAATTGTATTATAAAACTTTCCTTTAGAATTACCTTTGGAAGTAAGTATAGTTGGTTCCCAAGAGAAATGGAAAACTTCAGGTGGCAGTGTACAATATACAATTAAATATAACTTATTGGAAAATAAATGGTTTGAAAATATTTAGGAATTGAAATAGGAGAAAGGAAAATGGCTAAATCTATAACGATAGGTAATAAAAAGATTGAATTTCCGGAAGAAATAAAAGAAACAATTTATTTTGAAAACGTTGTTTGTGTTTTGTATAGAAAGGATAAAGAAATTTCAAATAATGTAGATTTTTTTGATTTAAATGGAAATAAGATTTTTAGAATAAATGATATTGTAAAAGCAAGAATCCCGAGGGGGTATGATCATATTGATAAAAAAAATAATTCTATTCTTATAGCTGAGTATGAAATAGGAATTATTTTTGAGATTAATATAGAAGATAAAGTTGTATTGAACAAGACTTTTGTGCGATAGAACAATTTAGAAATATTTAATCATCTACCAATTTACCTGAATAGGAGGAATGAATGACTTTATTAACTGAAAAACAATTAGGCGAATACAGGGAAAAATACTCATATCAAGTGCTCAAAGAATTTGAAAATGAAAAAAGAGCTATCACAAATGGAACACGGAGTCGTACAGTGCAACGAGTTGGTGAGTTTACGAATGAGAGATTTTTGGAGGAGTAAGTAAATGTATCAATACGAAAAAAATCACATTGAAATTAATAATAACAGTTGTGACTTTCAATTTAATATTCGTACCGTAATTCAACATGGGAAGAATTATGTTGTTTTACTCTCAATTCCGTTTAATCAAACAGAAATTAATAATATTTATTGCATGGATGCTAAAGCAAAATTATTGTGGCGGTCAGAAGATTTGTCTATGTTGTATCCTAAATTAAAGAATCTTCTTCCATATGAACAAATGGAAATAAAAGATGATATTATTTTTGCCTCAGATTTTTATGGACGAAATTATAAAATAAATGCCAATGATGGTAAAATTGAAGGATTTGATATGGTGAAATAATCCGGTCTCTGATAGGGTACATTACCGGTATCAAAGTATGTTCAAACTGAACTTTCATGATTTTATAAGATTGATATTTTAAAATAATAGGACGTGTATAAAGAAATCAGATACTATGAAAGGAATCAAGATGAAAAAACTCTCTATAACCATGCTGTTTGCAGCGGTACTGATTATATACGCTGCCTCTCTCACTGCGGAAGGCAGTGCAAACTCCGGCTATGAAGCAGCTCCTGCCGATACAACCTACACGGTAAAAGGGATTCTCTTTACGATGAAAGGTATCGCGTCGGTAACGAACGGAAACGTCGGGCATAATGATGAACGCAATAACAAGCCGCATACGGTCACTCTTTCCGCCTACCTGATAGGAGAAACGGAGGTAACGCAGGAGCTGTGGCAAACGGTGATGGGCAGTAATCCCAGTTTTTATGACAATACGGGAAATAAAAAATGGTTTGAAAATATCTTGGATACAAGTCCGTGAATGGGTGAGGTGCAAGGAAAACGGCCGGTAGAGCAGGTGAGCTGGTTTGACTGTATTGTCTTTTGCAACGAACTGACCAAAAAGGTAATGGAATTGGGAGAAAGCCAGTGTGTGTATTACCGGGATGCTGCTTGCAATGCCGTATATACCGTAACGGATGCCGATGACGGTACGGTTCCCTATGTGAAGCAGGGCGCAACAGGATTCCGGCTGCCGACGGAGGCTGAATGGGAATGGGCTGCAAAAGGCGGTACGGAAAACCGATGGGCAGGAACAAATGAAGAAGATAAGTTAACCGGCTATGCGTGGTATTATACGGAAAACTATGTATGGTATGAGACAGATACCGACAAGAAAACCCATGAAGTAAAGCGGAAACGTCCGAACGGCTACGGTTTATACGACATGAGCGGGAACGTCTGGGAATGGTGCTGGGATTGGTACGACAGTCATACACCGGCAGGCGGTCAGGATCCTCTAGGTGCTTCATCCGGCGATGAGCGGATACTACGCGGCGGAAGCTGGTGCCACCGCGCCGGTCTCTGCACTCGTGCCTTTCGGGAATCCTGCTCGCCGGTAGGCGACCACAACTATATCGGCTTGCGGCTTGCGTGCAGTGTGAATACGGCAAGAAATCCGGTAGGTGAGAGGTGATACTCGGTTTGCTCTAACAGCAGCTATGGAAAGAGCAATGGAAAAAATTGGATACTGTATAAACAGAATGGTGAGGTCGATTTTGAAGAGATTGAATTTACGGAGTAATCGATGGAATTGATTTTTGAAAAAATTACACTGGAGAATATTAGCAATTATTTAGGACTGATAGATTTCATCCGCTCTATTTGCGAATATTCCGGTTTTAATCCAAATTTCGATATTAAGGTAAAAACGGCATCCTTGCCGCTTTTGATACGTTGAGGATTGCCAGTAGCGGCACACGGTATATAGCCTTGCGTAAGCCTTTTGAAATAGACGATGCAGATGCTAGGAACCTAGCCGAAATAAAGCGGAGACGTACTTGCTGTACGTTGAGCATTTATTTCGGCGTAGCGACAACGCAGATGCACCGTATATTTCAAAAGGTACGATTATACTTCAACCTTCTTCCTGAAAAGCCCAACCGACATAAAAAAGCAGCCGATTCCCAAACCTATGGAAAGCATGATCGATACTACAGGAATATGCACCGTCATACTTGGATGCATCTGCAGCAGCGTATCTTGATACGTTATTCCGTACACGTTGATAGAACAATAATCTCCCAGCGCAGCTCCGATTTGGGTTTCAACTTTTCCGATAAAAGAGAGGATACTCATAAATAACAGAATGCCTCCTACCGTCCACAGTGCGCGCATACGCTTGATATTAAACGAGCGTAAGACAGTTTGGACAACCAGCGCTATATTTCCAATTAAAATAAAAGCTGCGAGAAAGATAAACAGCAGTGCAAAAATACCCGGAATATTATGTGCTAAGATACGGCGTACATGAGCGGCAAACTGCATAAACTCATTTAGCTCAAAACCCATATAATAGGTACTCGAAACCATTAGCACGATGCTTAAAAGAACCACTGAAACAACGGAACAAATAATAACTTCTACAAACCCGCACAGTATTCTGCCGAGCAATATCCATTCGGTGCGTACCGGAAGGGTCAGCATCAAATAGCTTTCATCGGTAAACAGTAGCGGGCGTGCGTATCCGCTGCTGCAGGGGATAAACACCGATAGCGGAATAACCGCGAGCGCTATTACGGTAAAGCTAAACCACAGATGATAAAAACCGTTTGACACATCGTGTGTCAACAGCAGCAGGACAAGCTCAACACCGCTCATACATGCCATAATTGCACAGTGCAATATGATATTCGGCAACCGCTGTAAAAAAGTATACTTAAAAATCCGCTTCATATAATGCTCCTCTTATTTCTATTTACTCAAAATTAACCTTACTCGAAATTAACCGAAAAATTTAGCCGAAAATTTCGAGATACAGCTGATAAATTGATTTTTGATGCGCTTCCCGCAGCTGCTCCGCATCCCCGTACACCGCAATGGCTCCGTCACGTAAAAAGGCAACATCGGTAAATACATGTTCAACATCTGTTACCAGATGGGTGCTGATAATAATAGCACTGTTTTCCGTCCATGTTTTAATAATCGTCTTAATGATTTTTTCGCGGGCGACAGGATCGGTGCCTCCAAGCGGTTCATCGAGCACAAACAGTTTTGCTGCGCGGGCAAAGGTGAGCGTCAAATTCATCTTTTCAATCATACCCTTTGACATTGTTTTAATGGTTTGTTTTTGTTCAAGCTGCATAAACTCAAGCAGCTCAAGCGCCTTGTTGCGGTCAAAGTCATCAAAAAAATCCTGATAAAATTGAATGGCATCCAATGCCGTCATTTTAGGATAAAGGCAATTTCTGTCGGGCAAAAATGACACCATACTTTTTGTTGCAAGTCCGACAGGCTGACCGCAAACCCGAATATCGCCTGAGCTTGCATGCAGCAAACCTGCAATAATTTTTAAAAAAGTAGTTTTGCCTGAACCGTTGGGACCCAGTAAGCCAAGTATTGCTCCGTCTTGTATTTCCAACGAAATATCTTTTAGTACGGATTTTGTAAAATACGATTTCTGTACGGAATCTGCTTGTAAAATAACACTCATCTTGTAAACTCCTTTGTGGACTCTGTTACCGGCAGCTGTATGTGCGGTGTATTTTTCACAAGATCGATAATCTGATCCCGTGAATAGCCCAGCGCTTCTAAGTCATGTATAAATGCTTGGATGATAAGCCTGACTTTTTCAGTGCGCAGCTGATTGATCAATGCTTGGTCTTCAATGACAAATGAACCGATGCCTCGTTTTGTTTCGATAATACCGAGGGACTCGCAGTCTTTATATGCCCGCGAAATAGTATTCTGGTTGACTTCCATCGTTACCGCCATGTCTTGAATCGACGGCAGTTTTTCCCCTTGTGCAAGGGTACCGTTCAATATATCGTTTTTTATTTTTTCGATAATTTGAACATAAATCGGTATGTCCGCATCATATTTCATTCCCGTCTCCTTTAGTATACTAGATTAGTAGTATACTAGATATTTAAGAAACAAATGTCAAGGGTATATTTAAAAAGCGAACTTGATGATGAACTTACGTGCCGCCCCGTTTTCTGTTATAATAGCGACCATTATGAAAATAAGCGTTCGATTTACCGCGGCGGTGCACACGCTGCTGTGCATCAATTATTTTGAAAAAGACTACCGTGTTACCTCCGGCTTTATCGCGGAGAGTACAGGCGTCAATGCGGTTATCATTAGAAAAATTCTCTTGCAGCTTCAAAAAGCGGGACTGGTGAAAACGGCGGCAGGAGTCGGCGGATCGCACTTGCTAAAAACACCGGAAGAGATACCCCTGCTTGCGGTTTACAATGCGGTCAACGAGGGCGAGGACGAGCGGGAACTCTTCAATTTTCATCCGTCTCCGAATTCGCAATGCCCGATCGGAAAAAACATTCACCGCGTACTTGATCCCGCATTGGACGCCGCACAAAAAGCTATGGAAGCGGAACTTCAAAAAACAACACTCGCAGATTTGCTTTCGCAGCTAAACCAATAAACAAGGTACGGAGATTATATTAGGGCAACCGCACCGATATATTTAAAGCGGTTGCCTACTATTTGTGCAAAATTTTACATAAAATTTTGCACATTTTTTCAGAAAGGGGCAAACGCATCAGACAAATAAATTAAATACGCAGAATAAGTGAGGTTGGGCAACCATTTGAGACGCAACGCGGCGAAATTCTGGTTGAACAGCCTCACTTATTCTGCGGGAAGTGTTAGCGGCACTCTGATGCGTTTGCAATGGAGATTGTATGACACAACAGGAACGGCGTGTTTTTTTAATTGAATATCTTTTAAAAGAAAATCCCGCCTATCGCGGTGTGCACATTCCCGATGATGAAGATGAACAGAAGTATCTGCTCCGCTCGCTGATGAACGTCCGCCCGCCCGAACCCGCCGATGAGGAATTTTTAGCAGTGCAGGATGAGTATCTGCAGGAGGCAAACCGGCAGCACGGTATTACCGACTTGGCGCAGCTGCAGCCGATCGCCGCGTGCGGGAACGGAAGCATATATCTTTGGCAAGGCGACATTACCACGCTAAAGATCGATGCGATTGTAAATGCGGCAAACAGCGGTATGACCGGATGCTGGCAGCCCTGCCATGCGTGCATCGACAACTGCATCCATACCTTTGCAGGTATTCAGCTGCGTGCAGTGTGCGCCGACATCATGCAAAAACAGGGACACGAAGAACCTACCGGTACGGCAAAGATTACGCCTGCGTTTAACCTGCCGTGCAAGTTCGTACTGCATACCGTCGGCCCCATCGTGCAGGGTCACCTGCAAAAAGAACACGAAGAACAGTTGGCATCGTGCTATCGTTCCTGCCTCAAACTTGCAGAGGAGCACGAAGTTCAAAGCATTGCCTTTTGCTGCATTTCAACCGGCGTGTTTATGTTCCCGAACGAGCGTGCGGCACAAATCGCAGCAGACACCGTTCGGCAATATTATGAAGAAACCGGAAGCCGGATCAAAACCGTTTTTAACGTATTCAAAGACGACGATTTGGCGATTTACAACAGAATTTTATCAGGAGCATAAATTATCCGTATCTCGGAAGTTGCTTCTTATTCCGATTGGAACGGATACAATACTATGACACAAAATCGAGTTGCTTATGCAAAGGCCGCAGCAGACACTTCGGAGGCAGGGGGCGCTCCTATCGGGAAAATCCTCTTTGAAGCGCAAATAGAGATGGTCTTTGAGCTTCAACCATAAACCGCTCCTTCTTTAATCGCTATGGTTATGAATATAGGGAACGGGGCTGTCCAAAAACTTCAGTTTTTGGACAGTTTCCTTTTATAATACCGCATAAACACACTTTCGATTATAGTCGAAATACTTGTTGATTTTTTAAGAGTTTCGATTATAATCGAAAGAGCAAGGAAGCCGTTTATGCAGCATATTATCAGACCTAAGTACATAAAACAGATAACTCAATTTGTTGACAAACCGGTTATCAAGGTATTGACCGGTATGAGGCGAGTCGGAAAATCAACTCTTTTAACGATGATAAAAGACGAAATCTTAAAAAACATACCTGATAAAAACAAAATATACCTCAATTTCGAATCGGGCGAACTGTTCGATATTACTACGGCAAAGGATTTGCATACGTATTTACAGCCGCTAATAAAAAAAACAAAAGGAAAGATATATTTTTTCTTTGACGAAATACAAATGGTTTCAGGATGGGAGCGGGTTGTCAATGGTCTCAGTGTCGATAAAGATTGCGATATTTACATAACGGGGTCGAACTCGACACTCATTTCGGGCGATCTTGCGACCCTACTCTCGGGACGGTATACGGCGTTTGAAATTTATCCGTTTACCTTCGACGAATTTATGCAAATTTTTAGAAATAAAAAAACACCCAAAGAAACGTTGTTTGATAAGTTTGTACAGCTCGGCGGAATGCCTTTTTTACACTATTTTGATTTGGACGAAGTTCCCAGCTTTAAATATTTGAACGATGTGTATAATACCGTATTGGTAAAAGATGTTTTACAGTACAACAATATACGGGATGTCGATATTTTTAACCGTATTTTATCGTATGTGCTTGAAAACATAGGGCATACCTTTTCGGCAAACAGCATCAAAAATTATTTCAAAAACGAAAAACGAGCCGTTTCAATCGATACCGTCTTAAATTATTTGGAGTATTGCAAAAATGCCTTTATTATCAAAAAGGTTTCACGTTACGATATGGCGGGTAAAAAACTGTTCAAAGTGGATGAAAAATATTATGTAACGGATCACGGTTTCAGGCAGGCACAGGGATTTTCAAATACAAAAGATATTGAAAGAACGCTGGAGAACATCGTATTTATCGAGCTTGCATCGAGAGGATATGAAGTAAAAATCGGAAAACTGAAAGACAGGGAAATCGATTTTATCGCACAAAAAAACGATCGGATTTTTTATTATCAGGTTGCCTATATGTTGACCGACGAAAAAACGCGCGAACGGGAATTCGGCGTATATAAATCGATCGAAGATAATTTCCCGAAATATGTACTTTCGATGGATCATTTCGACTTCGGTAGAGACGGTGTTATTCATAAAAATATCATCGATTTTTTATTGGAAACGGTAAGTTGATTAGCATTTCGAAACACACGATACCGTCTTGATGCACCGTTTTGCTCAAGGGTTATCCTTCGCACTGAACATACCTGTCAGTGAGGTCGCTTCGAGCACGTGCTCTTTGATCGCAGCTTTAAGCTCTTTTACGCCGCTGCCGGCTGGAAGGTTAAGCTCCGTATCGAGCGCATAGAGGTAAAAAATATAGCGGTGCGTGCCGAACGGCGGCTGCGGACCGTTGTAGCCGCTTGTGCCCCAGCTCGTTTCGCCTTCGACGGCTTCCGACGGTACATTACCTTCTCCGATCGACGTCGTTTGTGGTGGAATGTTCCATAGCGTCCAATGGTAAAATCCACCCGGAAGCGGCGCGTCCGGATCATGCACGATAATTACGAGGCTCTTTGTACCGTTCGGCACTCCGCCGATTTCAAACGGAGGGATATGATTCGCTCCAAGTTTTGCAAACTCTTGGGACATTTTTTCGCCATCTGCAAAAGCCGTACTTGTCAATTTCATACTGCCCCCTTCGGTAAGCGGTTTGATTTCGTCTTTACCCGAGCAGCTTCCGCAAAAAATAAAAAACAACGCCACTGCAAACGGCAGCATCTTCGTATAGATATGTTTCATGCCGACATTTTATAACAAAGACATTTTAAGTCAATATGAATGATGAGTTTAACACGGAGATCAATTTTTGCTTAAA
>ERZ772960.3146-NODE-3146-length-11332-cov-3.409063_pt1 | contig 11332 bp, 9 predicted proteins | sample MGYA00580678_ERZ772960 | MGnify/ENA primary metagenome ERZ772960 (study PRJEB29015, sample SAMEA2737930) | human oral metagenome | biome: human oral; feature: human-associated habitat; material: dental | place: China | collected 2059 ...
CTAGAGCGCTTGCATGGCATGCAAGAGGTAGTCGGTTCAAGTCCGATCATCTCCATAAAATAAAAATCCTTACATTAAATATTTTTCCAAATCACAAGGATAAAATAAGCAATTCCTAAAAATTATAAACGGTGTTTTTGTCCTAATCAGAATCAAAATGAAAGCTGTCAACGAATCTGAATCTTTTCTATATTTTACATCTGCACAATGCAATAGACGTGATTTTATAATCGAATATCTTGAACGGCGCGGCGTAAAAACCGTAGTTATGCCTATTGACGGAAAAGAGCACATCTATGTTGTATTCCCGCAGGAAATGTACAATCCTATGTTTAGAATAAAAACGGTTATTGCTCACTATGACCGATTTGAAGGAAGTCCCGGAGCTAACGACAACAGTTCTTCCGTATTCTGTCTTATGGATTTTGCCGAACGTCTGATGAGCTTTGAGGGACAGCATAACATCCGCATGATTTTTACCGACGGAGAAGAGCTTACGGACGTTCATGAAGGCGTATCAAAGCAGGGCGCGTTTGCATTGGCTTCCGTATTTAGAAGATTGGGTATTACGGGCGAAGATGTTTATGTATTTGACTGCGTTGGGCGCGGAAATGTTCCCGTTATGAGCGACGGCAGTATAACAAAAGCCGCACCCGAATCACTTAAAAGGAATTTCGTAAATCTTAAAGAAAAAACTGCAAATTTGCTGAAAGATTCTGCAAGCGGAAAATTTTTGCGGCTTCCGGTTGCATACAGCGACAATGCGGGATTTCTTGCAGCAGGTATTCCCGCCGTCGCGGTTACTATGCTCCCTGACAACGAAGCGGAACAATATATGTTGAATCTTTTAAAAAATCCCGCTTTGCATCAATTCGTAGTAAACAGAACAATATCTCCAAACAGTACAAAAGAAGAGCTGGCCGCGCTGCTTCCGGAAACATGGAGACTTTTTCACACAACCGGAGATTGCGCATCGTCTCTTACTCCGGAAAGTTTTGTCATAACGGCAAAAATTTTAGACAAACTTGCGCGCCTTAAAACAATTGCCGAACGATAAAAATTCAATTTTCTCCGATAAAGGCAGCACACGGAAAACCGTTTTTCCGCAGTCGGCATAAGACGTATAAAAATTCTGCCGCTCTTTCTTATTGTTAATTGCGCTTTTGCGGAGTAAAATCGAAACATACGTGCCTACGGAGAGGTTATAAAAAGTGCCGTCTAAAATGCCGGCATCGCTTTTTATAATGAATTTGCACGGATTAGACTAAAAACTTTTTCGGAACTTGCAACTTTCAACTTGCCGCAAAAGTCTTTATGGGGGAAAAATGGGTATTACATTGTATTCTTTGGGTGCTGCGGAAGAAGTTACGGGCTCAAAACACATTTTTGAAGTTGACGGACAGCAATTTATGGTCGATTGCGGTGCCTTTCAAGGAAAACGCCGTGAATCCGATGAAAAAAACCGTAATTTCGACATAGTTGCGGACAAACTTGAATCTGTAATACTCACTCACGGACATTACGATCATTGCGGACTTTTACCGATTCTCAATAAAAAAGGTTTTACCGGAAACATTTATGCGACTCCTGCAACCCGCGATATTGCAAATCTTATAATGATGGACAGCGCAAGAATTCAAGCGAGGGATGCGGAATTTCTTGCAAAACAGGCTGCAAAAAAAGGTGAAAGATTTTCATGGAAACCGTTATTTACGGAAGAAGACTGCATAAAAACCGTCGACCAAATAGTTTCGCTTTCCTATAACAGAAAAATGCACATCGGTTCCAACGTTCAGCTTGAATTTTTCGATGCGGGGCACATTCTCGGCTCCGCGTTCGCATACGTTACGATAAAAGACCCTCACAGAGGAGTCGGTACGCAATCCAAAGGCGGCGAAACACGAATATTATACACCGGAGACATCGGCAGAAAACAAAAACCGATTATACGCGATCCCGCCGTTAATATGCCGCCGCCCGATTATATTTTCATGGAAAGCACTTACGGTAACCGCAAACATGAAACCGTAGAATTTGCGGTAAAAGAACTTGAACGTGTTGTGCGTTCAGCTTGTGCGCGCAAAGGAAAAATTATAATTCCGTCTTTTGCCGTTGAAAGGGCGCAGGAACTTGTATTCTATCTCCATCTGCTTACCGATAAAAAACGCATTCCTTCCATACCGATTTATGTCGATTCTCCTATGGCAACAAACGTAACAAGCGTATTCCGCGTGCATCCCGAATGCTACGATGCCTCGGTCAATGAAGCATTCTTAAAGCATCATAAAAATCCATTCGGATTCGGTTCGCTTTCCTTTACTTCCAGCGTAGAAGAATCGAAAGCACTCAACGACAAAACCGGTCCGATGATTATCATAAGCGCGGACGGAATGTGCGAGGCGGGACGGGTTCTTTATCATCTTGCAAATAATATAGGCGATCCCCGTAATACGATTTTGATTGTAGGTTATATGGCGGAGAATACGCTTGGACGGAAACTGCTTGACGGTGAAAAGGAAGTACACATACTCGGCGATACGTATCAAGTAGGTGCAAATATCGAGCAAATCGATGCGTTCAGTGCTCATGCGGATTATACCGAAATGACGGAATGGCTTAATGAAATAGATACCGGCCGCCTGAAAAATATATTTTTGGTGCACGGAGAAACGGAAGCGCAAAGTTTTTTCAAAGAATATCTAAATCAAAACGGCTACAATAACGTTTCCATTGTAAAATACGGCGAGTCGTATAACATATAGATTTAATTTAGAATTTTGGAAAAACTCTAAATTCGAGCTCTTAAATAAAGTCCCGTACGGTAATATTTTCCAATGATTGACACTACTTATAATAGAATGTAATATTTTTCCACTATAATATATTCCTTAATTACGGAGTAATTTAATGTCAAAGACAAAATTTGTTTACTTTTTCGGAAACGGAAAAGGTGAAGGCAACGCCTCTATGAAAGGCGAGCTTGGCGGTAAGGGTGCAAACCTTGCCGAGATGGCTTCTATCGGACTCCCCGTCCCACCGGGATTTACAATTTCCACAGATGTTTGTGATTATTTCTGGAAGAACAACAAGAATTATCCGAAAGAATTAACGGGTGATGTTGATGAATATCTCGGAAAACTTGAAAAAGCTATGGGCAAAAAGCTCGGCGATGCGGATGATCCGCTTTTGGTTTCCGTCCGTTCCGGTGCTGCGGTTTCCATGCCCGGTATGATGGACACGATCCTCAACCTCGGTCTTAATGACAAGTCCGTCGAAGGACTTGCAAAAAAAACACAAAACGAGCGTTTTGCATGGGATTCATATCGCCGCTTTATTCAGATGTTCGGCGATGTTGCAATGGGCGTTCCCGGAGAAGAATTCGAACACGCAATCGACGAAGTAAAAGCCGCTAAGGGAATCTCCAAAGATACCGACATGACTGCCGACGACCTTAAAAATCTGGTTGCAAAGTACAAGGAAATCTACAAAAAGCATACCGGCAGCGAATTCCCGCAGGATGCTAAAAAGCAGATGTGGGGTGCGATTGATGCGGTTTTCGGTTCTTGGATGAACAGCCGTGCAATCAAATACCGCGAATTGAATGAGATTAAGGGTCTTAAAGGAACAGCCGTTACCGTAATGGCAATGGTATTCGGAAACAAGGGTGATACATCCGGAACCGGCGTATGTTTCAGCCGCGATCCGTCTAACGGTGTAAACGAATTCATGGGTGAATATCTTATGAATGCACAGGGCGAAGACGTTGTTGCAGGTATCCGCACCCCTGAAAAACTTTCCCAACTTGAAAAAGAAAATCCGGATGTTTATAAGCAGCTTTGCGACATCAGAGCAAAACTTGAAAAACATTATCGCGATATGCAGGATATGGAATTTACGGTTGAAGAAGGAAAGCTTTTCATGCTTCAGTGCCGCAACGGAAAACGCACAGGTCCTGCAGCAGTAAAAATGGCTGTCGACATGGTTGCAGAAAAACTCATCACAAAAGAAGAAGCTCTTCTTCGTGTTGAACCTAACCAGCTTGACCAGCTTTTGCACCCGGCTCTTGATCCTAAAGCCGTTAAATCCGCAAAAGCCATTGCGCAGGGACTTAACGCTTCTCCGGGAGCAGGTTCAGGACAGATTGTATTTACTGCCGACGAAGCTGAAGCTTGGACAAAAGAAGGCAAAAAAGTCATTCTCGTACGCAAAGAAACTTCTCCGGAAGATATCGCCGGTATGGTTGCCGCACAGGGTATTCTTACTTCTACCGGCGGACGCACATCTCACGCAGCTGTTGTTGCACGCGGTATGGGTAAACCCTGCGTTTCCGGCTGTGCGGATGTTAAATTGCTTAATGATAACGAAGTTTCAATCGGCGGCGAAAAATTTAATAAGGGCGACAGCATTACTATTGACGGAACCTCCGGCAATATTTACGGCGGAGTTCTTCCTGTTGTTCCGGCTACAATTTCAGGTGACCTTGAAACATTCCTTTCATGGGCAGATGAAATTCGCTCCAATTCCGTTCGCAAAATCGGTAATGCCAAACTTACAGGTTTCGGAATTCGTGCAAATGCAGACCAGCCGGATCAGGCGGAAAACGCATTTAAATTCGGTGCGGACGGCGTAGGTCTTTGCCGCACGGAGCACATGTTCTTTGATCCTGCGAAACTTCCGTCTTTCCGCGCTATGATTGTCGCCGAAGATACGGATACGCGCAAAGCTGCACTTGCAAAGATTCTTCCTTTGCAGAAAGCAGACTTTGCCGGAATTATCAAAGCAATGCAGGGTAAACCCGTAACAATCCGTCTTCTTGATCCTCCGTTAAACGAATTTGTTCCGAAGCCGGAAGCAAAAGCTGAAATTGCATCTCTTGCAAAAGAACTTGGTATGGATGAAGCAAAATTGACGCTCAAGATTCAATCTTTGCAGGAAGCAAATCCGATGCTCGGTCATCGCGGATGCCGTCTTGCAATCACTTATCCTGAAATCTATGAAATGCAGGTAGAAGCGATTGCACTTGCAACGGCGGAAGCAGAAAAAGCCGGTATTAAACATGACGTTCAGATTATGATTCCCAATGTTGTAACGTATCGTGAAGTTGCTCAGATTCGTAAGCAGGCTTTCGCGGTTATTGAAAAAGTAAACGCAAAAGAAGGAACAAATCTTTCATTCGTAATCGGAACAATGATTGAATTCCCGCGCGCGGCTCTTACTGCCGACAAGATTGCAGATAAAAACTTGGGCGGTGCGGAATTCTTCAGCTTCGGAACAAACGATCTTTCACAGACATCGTTCGGTTTCAGCCGCGACGACTACGGTAAGTTTATCGATTCTTATCTTCATCAGAACATACTTGAAAACGATCCCTTTAAGACGCTTGATCCGGAAGGACCCGGCGCGCTTATGGAAATCGCAGCGCAGAAAGGCCGTTCCGTAAATCCGGAACTTCACCTCGGTATTTGCGGCGAACACGGAGGAGACCCTGCGTCTATCGAGTTCTGCTACAATATCGGATTGGATTACGTCTCCTGCTCTCCGTTCCGCGTACCTATTGCGCGCCTCGCCGGAGCACAGGCTGTAATTAAAGCTGCAAAAAAATAATTCGGACTAAAACCCGACTTTATTAAAAAAGCCCGTCGATTAATTCGGCGGGCTTTTTTGTGAGTATCGATTTTACAAAGGGCGAGAACAAGTTTTCGCCGAGGCTTTATTTTTCTACAAGCCGATAACTTTGTTCCGTAAGAAAGCAAATTTTTTCAAAATCCGCAGCGGAAGTCAGTAAAACCGTAATCCAGTATTTTTTGTTCATGTGATAGGCCGGAAAAATCGTTTTTCCGTCAACTATGTCCGCAATTTTTTCTCTCGGAGCTTTAAGATTCGCCACCCGGACATATTCTCCGCTTTCGATTCCCATTTTTTTAAATTCGATTTTCATCACAAGCGAAAACCATTTTTTATTCTTGCACCTAAAGACCGCATAGTCGGAAAGATTATCCCAAGGAAAATCCGGTTTAACACCGAAGCGATTTTCAATATATTCAAAATATTTTTCTTTTATATCGGCGGATTCAAAGCAAGCGATTTTGATTTCATCCATTATATCCGAAACTTTACGCCTCAGGGCACCGATAAAATCTCCTTTTGCGCCCGGAACATCAAAGAGCGCATATTTTTCATCGGTATTTTTCCCCCGTCTTCAACGGATTTTTCAAAAACCTCTGCGGTAATTTTTTCGGCTGAAAGCAAAATCTTCACATAAAAGCCCGAAAATTCAGGTTCGAGAGACTTATTAAAAAGATAAGATGCGCACGACTTTTCAAACCCGAATCGAACAAGAGCTTCGGGCTTTACAACGGAGGTGTGCAAAATGTAAGAAAAATCCATCTAACTTATTTTTTTTACATTCCGGTTGGGAAATCGATAAAAACGGTTTCCATGCCGGTTTCGCGTTTTAATTTTTCCATTACCGACTGAACGCCTACCGTTTCCGTTTGATAATGACCGCCGGCAATCACGTTTATTTGAAGTTCTTTTATAAGATGAAAATTATCATGAGATATTTCTCCGGTAACATAAGCATCAAGTCCGGCAGCTGCCGCCTGATAAACATCTCCGCCTCCGCCGCCGGAAATAATTCCCACCGTGCGTATTTCTTTTTTTCCGAAATCCAATACACGGCACGGTTTTTCATCGGGCTTTAAGATTTTACTTGCAAGCCAGTCCAAAGATTGCGGAGCTTCAAGCTTTCCTTTTACGCCGATTTTCATACCGCGCCACTCTCCGAACGGCGTAACATCCGAAAGCGGCAGACGTGCGGCAAGTCCGTAATTATTTCCGTACGGATTATTTGCGTCCAAGGGCAGATGACACGCATACAAAGCAATATCGTTTTTTATAAACGCGCTTATTCTTTTATAAGTATGCCGTGTAATTCTTTCGCAATTATCCCACAATATTCCGTGATGAACAAAAAGCAAATCGGCTCCTTCTTTTGCCGCAGATAAAGCCGTAGCTTCACAAGCGTCAACCGCAAAAGCCGCTTTTTTAATTTGCTTTGTATCCGGCAAAGAATTTGAAATTTGAACACCGTTCATCGACGGATCGTCTAAAAAATCATCGATTTTTAAAAAACTTCTAAAATATTCATCAAGCTCATTTAAGGTCATTTTATTCACCTCTCCTAAAATCCGTAAAATCAAATCCGCAGAAAACCTGCCGATTATTTTTCCCGTGCAATTACGTTATACAAACGATCCAAATCTTGTCTGCTAAAATAGTCGATCTGAATCGTACCTTTATCAACATTGCCCTTCAATACGACTTTCGTACCGAAAATCTCAATAAACTTTTGTTCGATTTCCGCAATGTCGGGATCTTTACGCATATTGACTTTTTTTACTTTTTTTCCGGAAGCGCGTCCGCCGTTATTGTAGTCGGCGGCAAGAGCTTCAGCCTCTCGCACGCTCAACGCGCTTCCGACAATTTTTCCGAACAAAATACGCTGATCTGCAGGATTGTTTACGGAAAGCAGTGCCCTTGCATGACCGGCTGTAATCTGAGAGTCAATTAAAGATTTTTGCATATCTTCGGGAAGTTTCAGCAATCTAAGAGAATTTGCAACAGTCGGACGCTTTTTTCCTACGCGCCGCGCAACTTCATCTTGGCTTAAATCACCCATCTGCATAAGATTGTAATAAGCAAGAGCCTCTTCTATGGGATTTAAGTCCGCGCGCTGAATATTTTCTATTAGAGCAAGCTCAAGCCGCTTTTGCTCATCATATTTGCCGAGCCGAACGGGAACCTTTTCAAGACCCGCAATTCTTGCCGCGCGTGTACGGCGTTCTCCCATTATTATGTAAAATCCCTCATCCGCTTGTTCAATAACAATCGGCTCAAGGATTCCGTGCTCACGTATCGAATCCGCAAGCTCGTCGAGAGATTTTGCATCGAATTCCGAACGCGGCTGATGCGGATTCGGCTTTAGAAGCGCAGTTTCAACCCACAAACTGCCGTTTTCATCCATCGTAACGCCGGCAGGAAGATTTGCAGAAACCTCTCCCGTATCTCCGTGAGCAGTCCGGTGTATTTCGCTTGAAACATCGGAGACACTGCCCATAAGAGCATCAAGTCCGCGCCCCAGTCCGCCGGTTTTAGCCACGCTTCATTACCTCGTCCGCAAGTTTTTGATAACTGAGCGCACCTGCGCATTGCGGATCATAACTGCAAATAGGAAGTCCGCGCGAAGGTGCTTCCGAAAGACGTACATTGCGCGGAATTATCGTACTGAATACAACTTCTTTAAAATACGTTTTGACTTGCATGACAACATCCTGTGCAAGTCGGGTTCTCGAATCGTACATTGTAAAGAAAACGCCGCCGATAACCAAACCGGGATTTATGCTTTTTTGAACCTTATCAACGGATTTCAACAAAAGAGTAATTCCCTCAAGCGCAAAATATTCGCATTGCATCGGAACAAGCACGGAATCCGCTGCGGCAAGTCCGTTTAGCGTAAGAATGCCGAGAGACGGCGGACAATCTATCAGAATATAATCGTATTCATTTTTAAGAGGCAAAAGAGCGTTTTTAAGAAAGAATTCGCGGTTTTGCTGTTCAACCAATTCAATGGCGGCTCCAGACAAATCAATTGACGCACTGATTGCATCCAAGCCTTTTACGGAAGAATGTTTTACGGCTTGCTCGGGAGTAACGTGTCCTGCAATCAATTCATAAATAGTAGGCTTATCTTTTGAAACTCCGATACCGCTGGACATATTTCCCTGCGAATCGAAATCAACCAGAAGAACTTTCTTTCCGGAAAGCGCAATGTATGCACCTATATTTATGCAGGACGTTGTTTTACCGACTCCCCCTTTCTGATTTACAAAAACGATTGTCTTTCCCATATCGAGAGTATATCAATTCCGGGTGTTTTAGTATACAGGCGTTCCATCGCATTAAAAAGCACGCATTTTAAGTAATTTGACTTTTATCGCTGCGCTTTTATAAAACTCATACGAATATGAAAAAAATTTACAGGAGCCTATCCGGCTTTACCCATGCGGAATTGAAAACTTCAAAACTTGCGCCGTTTATTTTTATGTCCGCAGTACGGAAGACTCTGCATAGAATAGGATATTTTATATCCGCCGACGATAGTTTCGCAGCAGCCGGCATTATTTTTTCTTCCGCGCTTTTATGTGCGCTAACGGCAAAAATTATATATTCTTCGACGGTGCGCCCGTCTTTGAATTCTATTCCGACCGGAAACACAAGATTTTTTTCTTTATTCACAGCAGGAGAATTTATTTCAACTTTACCGATAAGACGCTTCAATTCTTTTGCCGAAGAGACAAGCGGTAAATCGGATTTGATGAAACACCATAAAGGAAAAACGGGATAAAAATCGATATGCGTATCGTTCAGTTCTTTTAAAATGTGCTTTTGTTCATTTATTAAAAGAAGTTCTTGCGTCTGATGAAGAATAATTGCCGGTGTCATTTTGTCGAATTATAGTATTTTCAAAGAAAACGGTGTAGTATCGATGTATGAAAATCTCTTTTTCCCAAAAACAATATACGATTTTTGCTTCCGCAATTTTGTTTTTAGTCGGCGTTTCACTGATTTGTGTAAAAATCTTTTCCGTTCGCTATGCTAATGTATTTTTTTATTCAAATGAATTTTCCGAAAGTTCGGGAAAAGTAATTTCGCTAAACGGTATTTCGAACCGGAATAAAGTTTCAAAATCAAAATACGTATTTTACAAATTCACTGATAATCAAATCGCCTTGCTTAATAAGATTTATAAAGATTCTCCGTCTTCATCATTAACCGTAAGAATCGGAATAAAAAATGCGAAGGGCAAACGTTATGACAGGATTTTTGAATCCGCCCAACCGTTTTACTACGGTTTTATTTACTCGGATGATTTCGGGCAAGCGGGAAAATTTTCCGGCTCGGTAAAAAAATCGGTATCTGCAGGAACGGATTTACGCAACTTTATACAAAAAAAGTCGGGAGAACACATCATAGACCTTTCGCTTGCAATCAAAAAGGACACGGAAGAGCAAAATCTTCCCAAAGGATTTTTCGTATCCGCCGCTTGCCCGGTACGCGTATACGCAATAAACGCCGGAAATGCACGCGTCGGATTCGATTTGAATTTGTTGATTCCCTTTTACGGACTTGCTTCTAACGGCGGAAATTTTACAGCCCGCCCCGTTTCTCTGGATTTTGCAGGATGTGCTTCGGTGTTCCCTGCCACAAATTCAAAATATTCCGTAATGCCGCAAATACGGATGTCCTTTTTTGAGCCTGCAAAGAATTACGCTGCACAAAATCCGCCGACTGCCGTAAAAATCAATGCGGGCGGAGAGGTTTTCTCAAGATTGCAAACTCCGTCTTCTTTAAAAACAATATTGCAAACCGCGCTTTTAAAAGCACCGTTCAATTATTTTTCGCTGGAAAATAATGCGGAACTTGTAAGCAGCGTCATTATGGAATCGAACACTGCAGAACTTATCACCCGTGACGGCATAAAAACGATTTTTCCGCTTAAAACCGATATTGAATTGATTTTGGGCGGAAAACGGGATAATTGGCGGTGTGCGGATTACGAACTTTACGAATGGGATAGATTTCCGCACATTCTTTTCTTTGACTTTAAAAATTATAAAGTACAGTCGGATTTTTTTCTGCGCCTTTCGTTTTTTACGGAAAAAGCGGGATTTAGAAACCGGCTTTTAAGCGATGAAGAACTTTCGGGTCAACATAGTTATAACGCCCACGATTACAGCGCGGATTCTCTTGCCCGATTTTTTACGGCTGCAAAAAAAATGCAATTCCCGCTTAATGAAAAGGAGGAATTGTTTAAAGAAATTCTTCTTGCAAACTCAATAATTATTTCGGACGAAGACTTTTATAAGGCGGGAAACGGTGCGGTAATTTCAATTGCGCAAGAATCGCAAAGATGGATGCGCCGCTCTTTTGCGGCTCACGAAGTTTGGCATTCGATATTTTTTACGGATGAAGCTTTTAGAAATGCCGTTTCGGCGGTTTATTATACGATTGATCCGCAATCCCTCGCATTTATACAAGGATTTTGGAAGTCGCAACCGTCGCTCGGTTACGATATAAACGATGACTATCTTATGAAAAACGAATTCATGGCATATCTCATGCAGCAGCCGCTTTCAAAAACCGCTTCATATTTTCTTCAAATAGCCGGACGGGGATCCGTAACGGCAGCTCAGCCCGAGCTTTGCAAATATGTTCGGCAAACGGAAGGCAAAACATTTGAAGATGCGGCGCGTGTGCTGGATACTTACGC
>ERZ772960.3150-NODE-3150-length-11311-cov-33.037402_pt1 | contig 11311 bp, 13 predicted proteins | sample MGYA00580678_ERZ772960 | MGnify/ENA primary metagenome ERZ772960 (study PRJEB29015, sample SAMEA2737930) | human oral metagenome | biome: human oral; feature: human-associated habitat; material: dental | place: China | collected 2059 ...
TCTGGATGAACACACCAACTCGTCCACTCGAGGCAAGTGGTACATCTGGTGAGAAAGCAGAGATGAACGGTGTTGTTAACCTCTCGGTACTTGATGGCTGGTGGGTTGAAGGCTACCGCGAGGGAGCTGGATGGGCATTGCCAGAGAAGCGTACCTATCAGAATCAGGGCTATCAGGACCAACTTGATGCAGCTACTATCTATGGTCTGCTTGAGAATGAGATTGCTCCTCTCTACTTCAATAAGAATCAAGATGGCTACTCAGAGGATTGGGTAAAGGTTGTAAAGAACTCTATTGCAACTATCGCTCCTCACTATACAATGAAGCGTCAGCTTGATGACTACTATGACAAGTTCTATGAGAGTCAGGCTAAGCGTTCTCATAAGCTCGAGGCTAATGACAATAAACTTGCTAAAGAGATTGCTCTTTGGAAGGAGTCTGTAGCAGAGCGTTGGGACAGCATTTATGTTGTTTCTAAGAATGAAGATGCACTGCAGGACATTTCTACAGGTCATAAGATTAAAGTTACTTACGTTATCGACGAGCAGGGCTTGAACGATGCAGTAGGTCTTGAGTTGGTATTCTTGAAGAATGCACCAGTTGATGACGTTAACATCCACAAGGTAATCCCATTCAAGATGGTGAAGACTGAGGGTAATCACTATACTTTCGAGGCTACTTTCGATGCAACAGAAGCAGGTGCTTATAAGTATGCTGTCCGTATGTATCCTAAGAACGATCTCCTGCCACACCGTCAGGACTTCGCTTATGTGAAGTGGATTGGATAAGAACAGTCTGAGTAAAAAGCCATTCCTAAACTCTGAGAAGGGTTGGGAATGGCTTTTTTGTGTGTTTATGCGAAGTATTTAGTTCTTTATCTTCTTTTCTTTTCCATACTTAATATATATCTATGTTCTTATTAACTACAAATGTGTTGTCAATCTTATACCAGATAAAACGAGTTTTTCAGCATGGAACTTTTGGAACATGTATATATTTCTTTGTTAGCTGATGATTTTACTCCATATCGTGTTTTAATTTCACAAGCCTTTTTCCACGGACTGCATACTCACTTTTGCGAGAATGTCCTAAACTTGAACGTTCGTTTAACCATTCTTCATACTCGAATAATATTACTATTTTCTTCAGTTTAGGAGTCCTTCCAATCACATGGTTATATAGATGCAATGCTATGGTATCTTCTGTTTTACTTGGTAAAGAATAGAAAGTTACAGAATCCTCTATTTCTACACAAAGCACATAGGCATAATTTTTATTCAAATTAACCAAACGTTGATGTAATGATTCACCGCTTTTATCTATATTGTATATGTTCCTACGCACGTAATCCCATCCCTCTTTTCCTTCCATTTCATTGAAGTACTCTTTCTCCTTGACAGATAGCTCTGGCTGATTCCCTGACGCTGGTCGGAATAGTGCAGCCCATGAAAGATAGCATACACAAATAACCACAAAGGAAAGAATCAATATCCATATTGCAAACCGTAAAATGTTCTTTGTCTTTATACTTCTTTTCTTTTCCATACTTAATATATATCTATGTTCTTATTAACTACAAATGTGTTGTCTATCTTATGCCAGATAAAACGAGTTTTTCAGCATGGAACTTTTGGAATATGTATATATTTCTTTGTTAGCTGATGATTTCACTCCATATCGTGTTTTAATTTTACAAGCCTTTTTCCACGAACTGCATATTCACTTTTGCGAGAATGTCCTATGCTTGCCCGTTCATCTAAATCTTCTTCATAATTGAATATTATTTCTATTCTTCGTAGTTGAGGTGTTCTGTCAATCACATGATTATATAAATACAAGGCAATAGTGTCTTCTGTGTTTGCTGGTAATGAAAAAAATGTTGTAGAATCCTCAATATCAACACCGAATGAATATGCATAGATCTTATTAAATAAAACAGAATCATTGGGCAAAGGTTCTCCTTTTTCATTTATATTATAGATGTATCTATCTGGATTCTTCCAATTATTCCTTTTCTCCAACTCCTTGAAATAAGATTCTTCTTTTGATGAATACTTTGGCTGGTTGTTGGGCTTAGCTCTATGCAATGAGACCCACAGAATATAACGTGTGCAAGTACCCACAGAGAGGAGAATACAGCTCCATATTACAATTTGAAGGATAAATCTCTTCCTTGTTTTTCTTTTCTTTTCCATACTTAATATATGTCTATGTTCTTATTAACTACAATGTTATGCCATGTAAAACAGACTTTTCAGCACAGAATTCTCGGAACATATATTTTTTAACTGAAGATATTACTCTGTATCATGCTTTAATTTAACAAGCCTTTTACCATGGACAGCATACTCTTCTGTTCGTGAGTGTCCTATACTTGCACCATCTCCTAACCGTTCTACATAAGAGAAATCAATTACAATTCTCTTTAATCGAGGGCTTTTGTGGATAATGTGATTATATAAATGCAAGGTAATTGTGTCCTCAATCTTAATAGGTAAAGAGTAGAAAGTTGCGGAGTCTTCTATTTTTGTATGAAACATATAGGCATAATTTTTATTCAGATTAATTAAATGCTGATTTGAGGGATCTCCGTTTACCTCTATATTATATATGCTTCTTTGCACGTAATCCCACCCCTCTTTTCCTTCCATTTCATTGAAGTACTCTTTCTCCTTAGTAGATAGCTCCGGCTGATTCCCTGGCACAGGTCGGAATAGTGCAGCCCATGAAAGATAGGATACACAAATAACCACAAAGGAAAGAATCAATATCCATATTACAACTCGCAAAATGTTCTTTGTCTTTATACTTCTTTTCTTTTCCATACTTAATATATATCTATGTTCTTATTAACTACAACTGTGTTGCCAGTCTTATACCAGTTAAAACGAACTTTTCAGTACGGAACCCTTGGAATATATTTATCTTTTAACTGAATATATTACTCTGTATCGTGTTTTAATTTAACAAGTTTTTTCCCACGGACTGCATATTCACTTTTGCGAGAATGTCCTAAACTTGAACGTTCGTTTAACCATTCTTCATACTCGAATAATATTACTATTTTCTTCAGTTTAGGAGTCCTTCCAATCACATGGTTATATAGATGCAATGCTATGGTATCTTCTGTTTTACTTGGTAAAGAATAGAAAGTTACAGAATCCTCTATTTCTACACAAAGCATATAGGCATAATTTTTATTCAAATTAACCAAACGTTGATGTAATGACTCACCGCTTTTATCTATATTGTATACGTTCCTACGCACGTACTCCCATCCCTCTTTTCCTTCCATTTTATTGAAGTACTCTTTTTCCTTGACAGATAGCTCCGGCTGATTCCCTGGTACGGGTCGGAATAGTGCAGCCCATGAAAGATAGGATACACAAATAACCACAAAGGAAAGAATCAATATCCATATTACAACTCGCAAAATGTTCTTTGTCTTTATACTTCTTTTCTTTTCCATACTTAATATATATCTATGTTCTTATTAACTACAAATGTGTTGTCTATCTTATGCCAGATAAAACGAGTTTTTCAGCATGGAACTTTTGGAATATGTATATATTTCTTTGTTAGCTGATGATTTCACTCCATATCGTGTTTTAATTTTACAAGCCTTTTTCCACGAACTGCATATTCACTTTTGCGAGAATGTCCTATGCTTGCCCGTTCATCTAAATCTTCTTCATAGTTGAATATTATTTTTATTTTCTGCAGTTCTGGTGTTCTTTCAACCACATGATTATATAAATATAAGGCTATAGTGTCTTCTATTTTAGTAGGTAAGGAAAAGAAAGTTGTAGAGTCTTCTATCTTTATACCAAGGGAATATGTATAATCTTTGTTAAGAAAAACAGAATCATTGGGCAAAGGTTCTCCTTTTTCATTTATATTATAGATGTATCTATCTGGATTCTTCCAATTATTCCTTTTCTCCAACTCCTTGAAATAAGATTCTTCTTTTGATGAATACTTTGGTTGGTTATTAGGTTTAGGGCTACGCGGCAAGACCCACAGAATATAACGTGTGCAAGTGCCCACAGAGATGAGAATACAGGTCCACATTACAATCTGAAGGATAATTCTCTTCCTTGTTTTAGTTTTTCTTTCCTTTTCCATACTTAATATATGTCTATGTTTTTATTAACTACAACTGTGTTGTCTATCTTATGCCAGATAAAACGAGTTTTTCAGCATGGAACTTTTGGAATATGTATATATTTCTTTGTTAGCTGATGATTTCACTCCATATCGTGTTTTAATTTTACAAGCCTTTTTCCACGAACTGCATATTCTTCTGTTCGTGAGTGTCCAATACTTGCTCGTTCGTTTAAATCTTCTTCATAATTGAATATTATTATAATTTTCTTTAATCGAGGACTTTTGTGGATTATGTGATTATATAGATGCAATGCAATAGTGTCTTCTGTTTTATTTGGTAAAGAAAAGAATGTTATGGAATCATTTATTTTTGTACGAAACATATAAGCGTAATCTTTATCCAAATCAACTAAACGTTGATGTAATGATTCACCGCTTTTATTTATATTGTATACGCTCCTACGCACGTAATCCCACCCCTCTTTTCCTTCCATTTCATTGAAGTATTTTTTTTCTTTGACAGATAACTCCGGCTGATTCCCTGGCATAGGTCGGAATAGTGCAGCCCATGAAAGATAGCATACACAAATAACCACAAAGGAAAGAATCAATATCCATATTGCAAACCGTAAAATGTTCTTTGTCTTTATACTTCTTTTCTTTTCCATACTTAATATATATCTATGTTCTTATTAACTACAAATGTGTTGTCTATCTTATGCCAGATAAAACGAGTTTTTCAGCATGGAACTTTTGGAATATGTATATGTTTCTTTGTTAGCTGATGATTTTACTCCATATCGTATTTTAATTTTACAAGCCTTTTCCCACGAACTGCATACTCTTCTGTTCGTGAGTGTCCAATACTTGCTCGTTCGTCTATTCGTTCAATATAAGAGAAACCAATGATAATTCTCTGTAGTTCAGGATTTCTGTCAACTACATGATTATATAAATATAAGGCAATTGTATCTCCAGTTTTACTCGGTAACGAAAAGAATGTTGTGGAGTCTTTTATCTCAATACGAAGAGAATATGCATAGGGGGTGTTCAAAAAAACAGAGTCACTGACTAATGCTTTTCCTTTTTTATCAATATTATAAAGGTATCTACTTGGAGACTTCCAATTATCCTTTTTCTCCAACTCCTTGAAATAACATTCTTCTTTTGCTGAATACTCTGGCTGGTTGTTGGGCTTAGCTCTATGCAATGAGACCCACAGAATATAACGTGTACAAGTACCCACAGAGAATAGAATACAGGTCCACATTAGAATCTGAAGGATAATTCTCTTCCTTGTTTTAGTTTTTCTTTCCTTTTCCATACTTAATATATGTCTATGTTTTTATTAACTACAACTGTGTTGTCTATCTTATGCCAGATAATATTTCCATCAGCTATCATGTACACTGTTTTCCCTTTTAGCTTTTGAGGAATTACTTTTAGTTTTTTAAGCCTCTTAAGGATATTAAATATTTGAACATCAATAGTAGACCCATGTACTGTTTCAAACTTTGTGTTAAAGCTGATATACACTCCATATCTGTTTACTCCCTGTATTCTGTGATCGCCTACAATGGGATCTATGTGAAATTTTCGTTTAGGTTTTTTGATTGTAGATGGGTGAATTGGGCTTATATAGGAAAGTAGATATTCTTCTTCTTCAATATATCCTGCAGTTATCTGATAGCAGGGATAGTTTCCTTCAACAGTAAACTCGTCACCTTCATCTGCAGATAACATGACAGACTCACCAACTTTGTAACCTTTCTCTATAAGTGCCTTTGCCATGCCTGCAGCGTATGCAGCCCCTTCACTATGAGAAATAAAATAAAACTTTTCGTTTCCCACCCCTTTTGTTATTGCTGCTATATGTTGCATTGCAAATTTATATCCTTTTATTTTTCTATCATTTCCGCTCTGATCACCACCCAAAAGAGAACTTCCATCGACATAGAAAGGTTTGTCTTGATAATTATTATCTTTGAAATATTTTTGTGCATTTTCTATAAATTCTTTTAATATATTTCCGCCGCCAAGAAAATAAATCCAGTAATTCTCACTATCTTCCCCTGGTGACATATTAACAAGGTTCAACAATCTATTCCAATGCCCATTTACCAAGATCAGTTTAGGTCTGCCTGTTACTTTCAACTTCACGCTTCCAACTGCTTGTGGTGATGTAACTTTAATTATAGCCATCTTTTATTCTTTCCTTTTAAATTCAAAATCCTCTATAATAATCATCCCATTGTCATTAGTTTCTCCCGAACATGAGGCATGGTATACCCCTTCGTCGGTCTCTTCCTCAAAGTCGAACTGGACAGTTTGCCCTACGTTGTAATTACCAAGAACTAAATAGAGTTTTACAACTTCTCCAATAGGAAACTCCCTGCATTTCTCCCCATCTGGTTTTATCCAGTAGGCATCGTTGAGGTGCACATCTGTATCGGCTACTACTTCTGTCATCTTCATAGGTTCCTGTAAAGCCTTAGCCCAAAGCCAGAATAGTCTCCTCTCAATCTTGACTCTTTTGTTGATTGTCATCTCCATCGGGGATATTTTCACGTAAGTAGTCATCATGTCATCATCGAGTAGGTTGAACGTCTCTCGAAATTCTGTGATGTACGCTTTACTAAACTTAATCTGGCGAACAGGTATATCGCTCTTTGCATCATATATTTCTAATTGTCCCTCAGCAAGGGGAGTCTCTTCAATCTTCATCATCAATTCCAAAATGAAATTGTCAGCAGGCGTATTCATCGATATACATAACTGTCCGTCACCAGGCAAGGTATGTCTGGGGTGACCATTCCAGCCTGTGGATAGGTAAAAACTCTGATTGAGCAGTTCAACGTCATAATGATGACCGTTAAGTGTTAATTGCGCTGTTGCAGGCATAGACTGTCAGTTTTTATGTTTCTACAAAAATAACATTTTTCTTCTGAAAAACAAAGTATTCGGAAGATATTTTCTACCTTTCAGATTAGTTTATACGGCACGACGGATGCCGTCCGTCTACGGTTTTTCGTTCTATGCCTTTCTGTAGATTTTGCGATAACGTGAACCGATGTTAATGATTTTCTTCTCATGTTCTAACTGTGCTGTAAGTTGATAGGCGTAGGTTGTAGAAATATTCAGACGGCGACGGAGGTCGTTAACGGTTATTATCGGACTCTTATCAAACAACTCTTTTAATGCAGCGTTAACAGCTGCTTTCATGGGAAGAGAGGGTGTACCGTCCTTATAGGTTTTGTCGTCAAAGTCTATATCTCCCAAAGCTTCAAAGAAATCCTTATCGGGGCGAAACCTTATTTTGCGTACCGCAGCATTATGGAGGTAGTGTCGATGCGTCTTAGGGTCTTCGTAGATATTGCCTTTTAGGGCAAGGGAGAAGAAGCCGAAACCAGGTATATGAACTGTATTCCCGCTTTTTAATTCTTCTGTTAATTCTGTTTTCAATGCTGAGATAGTACCGAGAATGTCGGCAGTAGTGAATGTAGTAGCCTGTTGGATACGCTGACAGATGCTCTCTATACCTGTTACGTCTTTCTTGATAGATACTATTCTCAGTGGTGTACGCTTAGCCAGCTTACCGCTTGTTCTTAATAGTTTGTAATTTACAGTCATAACTTTATGTATATATTAAAGGGTTAATAATCTTCTTTTCTATGTGCCATCCAACTATTGAAGATAGAGTTATTCTCTACAATCTTAAGCTTTGGCAGAATTCTTTTCACCGAAAAAATAATTTCTTTTCGTGAAAATAAATATTTCTTTTCATGAAGAAAAATATTTTTTTTCATGAAAATAATTCGTGATTCATGCTGCAAAGATACTGTTTCAATGGTTGCTTGGCAAGTATAAGCTATGTAGTAATCTGTGTATTTGTGCTATTTTGTGTGGGTGTAGATTTGGGATGGGTAGGTAAAAGGGTAAAAGAAAAGCTCTCAGACCAGTGAGGGTATGGTCTGAGAGCTATGGTTTGAAAGTAAACCCCTTATTGATTTACTTTCCGAGTGTACTTTATAGAAGGGGGATGATAAATATATGTAATGATATAAAATACTTTTTTTACCACACGAACTTGTATTGATGGCTACCGCTTGTCATTGCAGTTGGGAAACCATTACTATTGAAAGTCCATGTAAAGTTGGTTTTGTTGCCGCTCTTATCAATAAGCTGTACAGGCAAGTTCTTAGTTGCTTTTCCAAGCAATCCTGCATAGTAGGCGTATTTCATTGCGCCAATGTCAATACCAAACGTTGTATTGAAGAGCATAATGTTACCCTTGTTCACTATAGGAGTAGGGGTGGCAGTTGACGTATAAGCAACTTTGCAAGTATCTTTTTTTCTTGTTGTTGTTTGTGAGACGATAGTTTTTGTCTCTATTTCAGAGATGTTGCTATCTTTATAAGTCAAAGTAAATTCTTTGTAGTCATCTGCTGAATGGATTATATTAATTAGTTGGTCATTATCGTTATAAGTGAACCTCCATGTATCTTCCTTTGTATTTTCCTTTTGCTCTATCATGCATCCTCTAACAAAACCGTTGTTGTTCAGATACATTATATAGACTGTTGCTTTCCCATTACGTTCTACTTTCATGAAGACATTTGGGATTACAATAGCACGTGTTTTTGTGTTAATGTATTTGAAAGATACCGTTTCATCCTTAGTCTTAATGCCTGTAACCAATCCTCTGTCATCTGTTTGGATAGTCATACTATCCGCCTCTTTAGGCATGCCATTAGTAAATACCTTTGAAAGGTCAATTGTTACAGGATCTGGCCGGCTGTCAACAATCCAGTCATCATCGTTTTTGTTACTGCATGATGAAAAAAAAGATGTTGCACCTATTACTGCTGCAGTAAGAAGTGTGATTGTAATAGTTTTTTTCATTGTCCTTTTTTGTGTTATAATTAGTAATTGGCACATTCTTGTCAACTCATTGGCTTGTGCTTTTGTTCTCTGTTGCAAATATATAAAAAACTTTCTTCAATGACCCGTTTCTATACTATGATTTTATTAGTTTAGGGTGAAAAAGCCATCAATTAGCTTTATATTATAACTTTGCTTTGTTCTGTGTTTCTTTTAAATATTTACTAATTGGCTTGGTTGATAAGATTTACCACAACCTTTACCATTATATCCTTTTCCTCTGTTTTGCTCTCTGCAATCATCAGCGTGAGGGCAACGAGCGTATTGTCAGCAATGCGTTTGGATCCATCGGGACGATAGAGAATATTGTTGTTATTCATGAACCAGAGGAAGAGGGTAGCTGCAATGCGCTTGTTACCATCGCTGAACGAGTGGTTTTTGGTGACAAGATAGAGAAGCATAGCCGCTTTCTCCTCCACACTCGGATATAGTTCCGTGCCATCAAAAGTCTGATAGATTTGTCCGATAGAACTTTTGAAGGACTCATCCTTCTCATTACCAAAGAGTACAGAACCACCAAACTTCTGTCGAAGAACATCTATTTCGTGCATAGCATTCTCGTATGTGGCATGGAAGGGTTCTTCTTTGGTGGTCTTAGCGATATGGAGTCGTTGGTAATCATAGTTATCGAGTGTGTCGAGTGCGTAGGTATAGTCTACCACAACATCAAAGAGCGCATTGCTTTCGTCCGTCGTCTTTATAGGTTGTTGCTGGATGGCTCTGCCTAATACTTGTATGAGTTGGCGCAGTTCTGCAATCTGATGTTTACGAATGTCCTCATTGATAGCATAGCCTTTGACAAGATATTGCTTAAGAACAGAGTTTGCCCATTGGCGGAAACGGATACCACGTTTTGTATTTACACGATATCCCACGGATATTATCATATCAAGATTGTAATAAGCGACTATACGAGAAACTTGCCGTTTGCCCTCTTGTTGAACTGTTCGGAATTTCCGAACAGTTGAGTTAGCATCGAGTTCATCATCTTCTATGATGTGCTTAATATGTTCGCTTATTGTAGCTTTGCTGGATTGAAATAGTTCTACCATCTGAGCCTGCGTAAGCCATACCGTTTCTCCTTCCAACTTTACATCAAGTTGAGTCTTACCATCTTCACTTTGATAGATGATAATTTTGTCGTTTAGGTTTTCAGTCATGTTGTTTAGGTTTATAGTTGTTATTTAATAGATGAGAAATATCTTAATAGCTCATAGATTTATTGCTTATATAATGTAAAAGACTTCAAGTAAAAAGCTAAACGATAAGGATAATTATTATATGTCAATGGAGCCTGATAGATTTGTCCCATAGAACTTTTGAAGGACTCATCCTTCTCATTACCAAAGAGTACAGAACCACCAAACTTCTGTCGAAGAACATCTATTTCGTGCATAGCATTCTCGTATGTGGCATGGAAAGGTTCTTCTTTGGTGGTCTTAGCGATATGGAGTCGCTGGTAATCATAGTTATCGAGTGTGTCGAGTGCGTAGGTATAGTCTACTACAACATCAAAGAGTGCGTTGCTTTCGTCTGTCGTCTTTGCAGGTTGTTGCTGAATGGCTCTGCCTAATACTTGTATGAGTTGGCGCAGTTCAGCAATCTGTTGTTTTCGTATGTTCTCATTGATAGCATAGCCTTTGACATGATATTGCTTAAGAACAGAGTTTGCCCATTGGCGGAAACGAGTAGCATTCTTACTATTGACACGGTAGCCTACAGAAAGTATAGCATCTAAGTTATAATATTTCGTATTGTAACTTTGTCTACCATCATTACCCATGTGTTCCAAAATGGAACATGTGCTTTCTTCGGTTAATTCCTCTGAAGCATAAATATTCTTTAAGTGCTTTGTTATGGCTGGTCTCTTTGTACCAAATAGTTCAGCTATCTGTTTCTGTGTTAGCCACACTGTTTCGTGTTCCAGCGTACATCAAGTTGAGTCTTACCATCTTCACTTTGGTAGATAATAATCTTGTCATTTAGGTTCTCAGTCATATCGTTTAGATGTTTAGTTATGCGTAAGTGTGATAATCACTACTCGTGTTTTACGGTAGAAGTGTTGGTTATGTATGCTGCTATTGTCATTCTTTCGTCAGTTTACGACTCATATAGCGTACGGGATACCACACAGAGAGCCAGCCAACAAGGATAACAGTAAAGAAGATAGTAACGATGTCTTCGGGGTGAACGCTAATAGGATAGGCGTTGACAACAAAGTTTCCTGCTTGATCACCAAGCTGTACAAGACCGTATGTCTGCT
>ERZ772960.3152-NODE-3152-length-11306-cov-7.083193_pt1 | contig 11306 bp, 8 predicted proteins | sample MGYA00580678_ERZ772960 | MGnify/ENA primary metagenome ERZ772960 (study PRJEB29015, sample SAMEA2737930) | human oral metagenome | biome: human oral; feature: human-associated habitat; material: dental | place: China | collected 2059 ...
TTACTTGTATGATAGATTCAGATGTAGATATGCTTTATGGTGTTGGTGGAGCTCCTGAGGGAGTCATTTCTGCTGCTGTTATAAGAGCACTGGGTGGAGATATGCAAGCAAGATTAAAACTTAGAAGTGAAGTTAAAGGGACTTCTCTTGAAAATGATAAAATATCTAAATTTGAAAAATTAAGATGTGAAGAACAAGGGTTAAAGGTTGGAGAAATATTAAAACTTGATGATTTAGCAAAAGATGATGAAATAATTTTCTCTGCTACTGGTATCACAGGTGGAGATTTGTTAGAAGGTGTAAAAAGAAAGGGCAGTATTGCTAGAACACAAACTCTTGTTGTGAGGGGACTATCAAAAACAATCAGATATATAAATTCTATACATAATTTAGATTTTAAAGATGAGAAAATTACTCACTTGGTAAAATAATAAATATTTGTGGCTGTTACATATTTGCAACAGCCTATTTTTAAATAATTTGGAGAGCAAAAATGAAACTTGATTTATTAGACATAGAAACTCAATATATAAATAATAGAAATTTAAACTATGCTAAAAAACATTATATAGAATTAGAGGATGGAATTATAAAACTAGAAATAACCCATATTGATAAAATAAATTCTACATTTATAGAGATGGAAAGTATAATTGCTGGCTATGAAAATGAAACTTCTCTAACAATAAATGATGAAGGAAATTATGAGTATAGTTCATGTACTTGTGGTTTTCATAATTCTATGGAACCTTGTGGACATGTTTGGCAATTAGCAAAATATGTTATAAATAATAATTTAGAAGCTCCTTATGAGTATGAAAAAGATGAAGATAGAGAAGAAACTATTGAAAAATATTTTGAAAAAAGAAGTAAAATAATTCAAGAAACAATTAATAATGAATGGTTTAAAGAAATTTTAAAAGAAGACATAATAGATAAACTTAGTAAAATAGAAACTTCTTCTTTAAATTTAGTACCTAGTATAGAATTTGATGAACTTCATAGTAGTAGAAATTTTCCTCAAATAAAATTTAAAATAGGCAGAGATAAGTTATATACAATAAGAGATATTTATTCACAAATTATAATTGCTATTAAAAATAAAGAATTTAAAAATTTTGGAAAAGAATTAAAAGTCAGTATGTACTATAATGCTTTTACTGATTTTTCAAAAAAACAATTAGATTTTATAATAAAACATTCTAATAGCATAAATCAATTTAAGAAGAATATGCTAGACTTAAATGAAAATAATATGGATGATTTTTATAACACTTATTTTGATAGTCCTTTTGCTGAAATTATATTTGAAGAAGAAGATTTTAAAACAGAATTAGTTATAGAGAAAAATGAGAAAGAATATGAAATATATCTTAAAAATAAATTCTATAACCCAAAAGAAAAGAAAAAAGAAGATACAACAAAAAAATCAAAATGGAGTTATAGATTTGATTATGAACTTCCATTTACAATGAAAAATTTTATTGTTACTAAAAATAAGATTTATAAATATGATAAAAAAAATAAAATTTTTCTATATATGAATATCAATGAATATGAAATGAAATTATTTAATAAATTAGCAAGAGAAAGTTTAGTGTTGTCAGAAGATAAATTTTTTGAAGTTTTTTCATTCTTCCAAGATAAATTAGAACATTTTAATATTTCAGAAGAATATTTAGATTTAATTAAGAATTATTCAAATAAAAAACCAAAAATTTATTTAGATATTAATAGTGATGGGCATCTTATATTTAAGATAGAATATAAAAATCATTTTGTAAATACAAATTTAACTCAAATTGTAGGGATATTTGAAATGTTAAATCCTAATATTATTGAGAATTTAAAAAACTATATAAATTTTCATCAAAAAATATATGAAATAAATGAGACTATGATTATAGATAAAAAATCAGAAATTGATAAATTTATTGAAGATATTATTCCATTACTTCATACCTATGCTGATATATATTTAAGTCAATCTATTAAAAACTTTAATAAAACTAGAAAGATTAATTATTCTGTTGGAGTTAAAGTTACTTCTAATTTTTTAGAGCTAGATTTCTCTTCAACTGATTTAGATAAAGGAGAAATTATTGATATATTAAATCAGTATAGAGCTAAAAAGAAGTATTATAGATTAAAAAAAGGCGAAATAATACTGATGGATCAGGAGCAACTTGAATTTTTAGATGATTTTATAAAAGATTTTAATATAAAAGATACTGATTTAAAAAAAGGAAATATAAAAATTCCAAATTTTAGAGCTCATCAATTAAATGTTATTCAAAATAAGTATATAGATATAGAGAAAGATCAAGATTTTAATAAATTATTTGAACAAAAAATTGAAGAAATTCCAGCTAAATATAAAAAAATTTTAAGAGAATACCAAATTGTTGGTGTTGAATGGATGTTAAAATTAAGATCTATGAACTTAGGTGGGATACTGGCAGACGATATGGGACTTGGTAAAACTTTACAAGTTATCACTTATTTAGAAAGTGTAAAAAGAGAAAGACCTTGTTTAATTATTACACCAGCTTCACTAATTTTAAACTGGGAAAATGAGTTCAATAAATTTAATTCATCAGTTTCAATACTATCAATATATGGAGATAGGAAAAATAGAGAGGAGCTTCTTTCTAATTTAAAAAATGAAGTGGTGATAACTTCCTATGATTACTTAAAAAGAGATATTGATTTATATGAGAATATTGAATTTGATACTATTATCCTAGATGAAGCACAGTACATTAAAAATCATAAAACCAAAGCAGCTCAGGCTGTAAAAAAAAATAAATTCAGAATTTAAGCTCGCTCTCACAGGGACACCATTAGAAAATAGTTTAGCTGAAATATGGTCTATTTTTGATTTTTTAATGAATGGCTATCTATTCAACTATGATTATTTTTATAAAAATTACGAAAGAGCTATTGTTTTGCAAGCTGAAAAGAATGTTACAGAAAGATTAAAAAATATGGTTGAACCATTTATATTGAGAAGATTAAAAAAAGATGTGCTTAAAGAATTACCAGAAAAAATTGAAGAAACATACTTTGTTGAGATGAATCAAGAGGAAAAAAATCTATATCAAGCAAATCTTGTAAAAATTAATGAAACTTTGGCTCAAAGTATAGATGTTAATACTAATAAAATTGAAGTCTTGGCTATGCTAACAAAATTGAGGCAAATCTGTATAGACCCAAGATTGCTATATGAAGATATAAGCTCTTCTTCTTCAAAAATTAATGCTTGTATAGAGCTAATTAAAAAAAGTATAGAAAATAAGCAGAGAATATTACTATTTTCTTCATTTACAACTGTACTTGATTTAGTTGCACAAGAATGTGATAACCTATCAATTCCATATTTTATACTGACAGGAGAAACGAATAAAATAAAAAGAAATCAGTTGGTTGAGGATTTTCAAAATGAAGTAGTGCCTTTATTTTTAATTTCTTTAAAAGCAGGTGGAACTGGTTTAAATTTAACTAAGGCAAGTGTTGTTATTCATCTGGATCCTTGGTGGAATATATCTGCACAAAATCAAGCAACAGATCGAGCACATAGGATAGGACAAAAGGATACAGTTCAAGTATTTAATCTTATTACAAAAAATACAATAGAAGAAAAAATTTTAAATCTTCAAAATAAAAAGAAAGAATTAAGTGATATTTTTGTAGAAAATTCTAAGGGAAGTTTTTCTAGTTTGACAAAAGAACAGTTATTAGATTTATTTAAACTGGAATAATTGATATTATAAAAAAAATATGATACTATTAAAAAGTATCTATTAAATTTATAAAAAGAAGGAAAAAAATGGCAGAAAAAACTCAAAAAATAGGTATATTTGATTCTGGTTTAGGTGGAACAACTGTACTTAAAGAAATGATAAAATCTCTTCCGAATGAGGACTATATATATTATGGGGATAATGGAAATTTTCCTTATGGTTCTGGAAAAACTAAAAATGAACTTCAAAAATTGACTGAAAGAATCTTAGATTTTTTTGTAAAAAATAATTGTAAATTAGTAATAGTAGCTTGTAATACTGCTTCAACTGCTGCTATTGATTATTTAAGAGAAAAGTTTTCATTACCTATAATTGGAATTGTAGAAGCAGGAGTGAAAATAGCAAGTAAAACTACTAAAAATAAAAATATTGCTGTGATATCAACTAAATTTACAGCAGAATCTCATGGTTATAAAAATAAAGCTAAAATGCTTGATAGTGAACTAAATGTTAAAGAAATTGCTTGTATTGAATTTGCACAAATGATAGAAAGTGGTTGGGATACTTTTGATAACAGAAAGGAACTTCTAAATAAATATTTATCTGAAATTCCAAAAAATGCTGATACCTTAGTATTAGGTTGTACTCATTATCCGCTTATAAGAAAAGATATTGAAAAAAATATCAAAATCAAAGTGGTAGATCCAGCAGTAGAAATAGTTGAAAGAACTACTCAAACTTTAAGTTCACTTAATCTTTTAAATGATAAAAAAGAAAAAGGTAGGATTATATTTTTTGTTACAGGAGAAACATATCATTTTAAACCAACTGCTGAAAAATTTTTAGGAAAAGAAATAGAAATTTACAGAATACCAAAATAAAAAATAATGGAGGCTGTGAGCTATGCCTCCATTTTTATGTTTAAGATTTTTGTTGTAATTTATTTTCTAAAATCTGCCATATTTTTTTCTGTATCATCTTCTATTGGGTCTTCATAAAGATCCATATCATTTTCTACTGTGTCGTCCTCAATATAGGTTTCCCAATAATATGGATCTTCTTCTGCTGAATCATACTCTTCCGTATCATACTCTTCATCTTCTTCTGTATCATCTGCATCATCATTATAAGAAAGTAGCTTTTCTCCATTTTTTATTAAATATGGCTCATATTCTTTTTTCTCTTGACTAAATATACAAATTGATAAAATTAATAATAAGAAAATAATAATTTTTTTCATAAATACCCCTCCCAAGAATTTTTTAAATATTATTTACCAAATAACCAATTATTTTTACTAGGACTTAATTTTATAACTAAATTTTTTCCATAAATATGGATTTTTTCTCCAATTTCAAAATCATAATTTCTAATTTCTTTTATATCTTTATAATCAGGACCAAAAATATATGAATTTGCAAAATTACCTACTCCCTCTGTTTCTATTTCAATACTTCCACCATCCTCTACAAGAACTATATCATAAATGCCTATTTCAAAATCTTTCCCACAAGTATATACACCTTTTTTTAAAGTTACTTCTTTTCCAATTTCTTTTCTAACAATACTTTGAGTTAAATTAGCATTTTTAGAAGAAAATTCTAAGACTAAACTATCTACAATAGTTATTTTATCACCTACTTTTAGCACAAGATTAGAAAATTCAGTAGCATTTTGATTATCTTCATCACTATCATCAATTTTAGTTTCTGCTTCCATATATTCATTTATTCCCATTTCTTCGTTGGAACTATATACATCACCACAGCCGTGTTTAGCTACAAGCTTATATTTTCCTTCAGGTATGTCCATACCAGTGATATATGTTCCATTTAAGAGAGTAAAGCAAACTTCCCCATATTTTTTTATATTATCATCAGACATATTATCAAATACCTTTCAATTTTTAACAAAAATTAACTATAAAGATAGGTGCTTTTACTAGGACTTAATTTTACCACAAGTCCCCCTGAAATTTCTAACTTATCTCCAGCTTCAATAGAACAATTTTTAAATCCTTTCAATTCTCTTTTATCTTCTCCTAAATATTTGCTAAATTTTATATTAGACATATTATTTTTTTCTCTTATGGTTATATAACCATAATTTTTTATAAGTTCAATATCATAAGTTCCTTCTTCAAAATCTTTCCCACAAATATAATTTCCTGCTATTAAGTTTATTTCTTGACCTCTTACTTCTCTTGGAGCTACTACTAAATTAACCCTTTGAGAATAAAGTTTTAGCACTAACTCACCATCTATTGTTAAAGTATCTCCATTTTCTAATATTAGATTATTAAATTCAGATGCAATATCTCTATATCCAACTCCTAAAGTTTGATTAATTCCATTTTTAACATTATCAGAAGTAATAACATCTCCATAATTTTCTTTTGCAGTTAAAGTATATTTCCCTTGTGGAAAATCAATACCAACAGTATAAATTCCAGCAGTTAAAATGATAGAAATTTCTGAAAAATGAGATTTTTGTTTTTCAATAGTTTTTTTTATTTTTCTTTTAAATTTTTCTTCTGGTGATTTCCAAAAAAAAGCAAGCCATATAAGTATTAAAATTGATACTATAACAGCAATTTGACCCTCATCCATATCTACACCTCCAAATATTTTATTTAATATAATTATTTTGACTAGGAACTAATTTTATAACAAGTCCTCCTGAAATACCTAAATAATCATTATTTTTAAACAGACAGTTTTTTATTTCTTTTAACTCATTATCTTTACTACCAAAAGATTCTCCACTATTATCAAAAGAAACAAATCCGCTATTTTTAATTCTTTGTATATCATAAACTCCTGACTTAAAATCTTCTCCACAAATATAATTTCCTGCTTTTAAAGTTACCTCTTTTCCAATAGGTCTTCTGATAATATTTTGCAAAAGATTAGCTTTTTCAGAAGAAAGCTCTACAACTAGGGAATAAGTTATAGTTAAAATATCTCCAATAAATAATCTTGCAAAAATTTTTGGAGTATTATTATCTTCTGCATCTAAATTTTTATCAAAGGTACTATATTTATTATAAATATTTCCAGAATTTTTTTTTGCAATAATTTGGTATCTTCCTTCTGGAATATCCATACCCACAGTATATCTACCAGCACTTAAATTAAAACAAACTTTACCATATTTAAGTTTCCTATTTTTTATATAAAGTGTATCTTCAAGCTCTCTTTTATCAAATTTTAATGGATAAAAAGATTTGTTTCTTTCTTTTTTTATTTTTTCAAGCTCAGCATTGATTTTAGGTAAAAGAGTTTCAATTGTGTCAATATTATTTTCAATATTTATTTTTTTCTCAGCAATTTTCTTTTTTGGTTTAATAATATAAGCAGTATTATATGTTGATTTAGGTACAGAGCTAGAAATAGGAAATTGTTGACTATATAAAAAAGCTAAGCTTAAATCATCAATTAATATTGGCGACCAAAAAGATGTATCATAATTTTTAATATTATTTTCATTATCTACTACTGGCTTTTTAATATAATTTGACATACTTTTTTCTGTATCATCTTTAAAGCTCATAAAAAAATCTCCCCTTTATCTATTTATATTTTTATTGTACTATAATAATTTTTTTAATCAAGTGAAAAATATAAAATTTTAGTTTTAATATTAAACAAAGTTTAAAAAATATGTTAAAATAGTAAAGCATATAAATAAATTTTATTAGGGGGATAAATATGTCTGATTTAGCTATAAAAAATATTTTGCAAAAAGATATTGAAAGAAAAATTAATGGGGTTGTAAAGGCAGATAGTAATGAAAAAGACACTGTAATTACAGAATTAAATGAATATGTTGTTACAGAAGAAATTAGAGAAAGATTAACAAAGTTTTTTGATAAATATGTTGATTCAATTAATTTTCCAACTGAGGATATGGGAGTATGGATTTCAGGTTTCTTTGGTTCAGGAAAATCTCATTTTCTAAAAATGATAGGACATATTTTAGAAAACAATACTTATGATGGAAAAAAAGTCGTAGATTTTTTTAAAGATAAAATAGATGATGCAATTTTAATGGGAAATATTGAAAAAGCTGCTGAAATTCCAACTGATGTAATTTTGTTCAATATAGATAATGTAAGTGATCAAGATATATATCAAAATAAAGATAGTATAGCACTTGCTTTTTTGAAAAAATTTAATGAATATTTAGGTTTTACAAGAGATGATATAGAAATAGCAGAATTTGAAAGAAAACTTTGGGAAGATGGAAAACTAGAAGAATTTAAAAAGGTTTTTGAAGAAGAATCTGGAAAAACTTGGAAAGATGCAAATAGAAATTTAGATTTTCATTCAGATGATTTTCTTGATGTTATAGAAAAATTAGGAATTATGAGTAGAGAAAGTGCTGAAAGATGGCTTGAAAGAGATATAGTTAGGTCTATAAGTGCTGAAAGTTTTAGAGATATACTTGAAAATTATTTAAAAATGAAAGGACCTAAACATAGAATAGTTTTTTTAGTTGATGAAATAGGTCAATATATTGGTGATAATTCAAAACTTATGTTAAACTTACAAACCTTAGTTGAAACTTTGGGAGTTAAATTTAAAGGAAGAGTCTGGGTTGGGGTTACATCACAACAAGATTTAAGTTCTATATTAAATAATAGTGAACATAGAAAAAATGATTTTTCAAAAATTCAAGATAGATTTAAAACAATGCTTGCTTTATCAAGTGGAAATATTGATGAAGTTATTAAGAAAAGACTGCTTATTAAGAAAAAGATTGAGGGAGAAGATTTAGAAAAAATTTTTGATAAAAAGAGAGTTGAAATTGAAAATTTAATACATTTTGAAAAAACAATGACTTTACCTCTATATGATGATAATAAAGATTTTTCAGAAACATATCCTTTTGTTGCTTATCAATTTAATCTACTACAAAAAGTATTTGAAAAAGTTAGAAATATGGGACATTCTGGACAACATATGTCAAGAGGAGAAAGATCTTTATTGAGTTCATTCCAAGAAGCTGGAATAAAAGTAAAAGATAAAAATATAGGAATACTTGTGCCATTTAATTATTTCTATGAATCAATAGAACAATTTTTAGAAGACAATGTAAGAAGACCATTTATTCACGCAAGAAATGAAAAGGGAATAGATGATTTTGGTTTAGAAGTATTAAAACTTTTATTCTTATTAAAAGGAATTAATGGGATAGAACCTACTTTAAATAATTTAACAAGTTTTATGGTAGATTCTATGGATTGTGATAGGATAGAACTTGAAAAGAAAATAAAAAAAGCATTAGAAAAATTAGAAAAAGAAGTCTTAATTCAAAAAGATGGAGAAAATTATTATTTCTTAACAAATGAAGAACAAGATATAAATAGAGAAATTGAAAGAGAAGATATTGATTTAAAGAAAATTGATGAAAAGATAGATTCATATATTTTTAAGGAAATATTTACAAAGAATAGTATTCTAATGGAAGAAACAGGAAATAAATATAATTTTACTAGAACTATTGATGAAACAGTTTATTCTAAATCTGGAGAAGATTTAGCAATAACTATTTTTACTGAAAGAGCAGATAATTATGATAATGTTGCTATCATAGGTACAAGACAAGAAAGTGATTTAATATTAAGACTAGCAAAAGATGATGAAACTTATAGAAATGAAATTAAACTATTTTTAAAGGTAGAATCATATATTAGAAATAAACAAAAAGATAATGAAAGAGAATCTATTATTAGAATATTAGAAATAAAGCAAAGAGAGAATAAAATAAGAGATAGAAGAATTAAAAATGAATTAGAAAGACTTATAGGGGAAGCAGAAGTCTTTGTTTATGGGCAAAAACAAGATATTAAAACAAAAGATGCTGCTAAGAAAATTGAAGAAAGTTTAAAAGCCCTAGCAAATCACAGATTTCATAAGGCAAAACTTGTTAAAAAGCCTTATGATGAAGCTGAAATAAGAAATATATTATCTTATGTTTATGACACAGAAAAAAATGGAATATTGTTTGATATTAAAAAAGATGTTGAAAGTAATATAAATTCTGAAGCTATAAAAGAAGTATTAGAAAGAATAACATTACTTGAAAAAAGAGGAGATACTCCAATAACATTAAAAAATATAAGTGAATATTATTTGAGAAGTCCTTATGGTTGGGGACAACTTACAATCAATGGTTTAGTTGGAGAATTGTGGAAATATAAGCTAATAGATTTACAGGAATCAAAAGTTCTTGTTACAGATGAAAATACTGCAACAAATTTACTTACAAAATTGCAAAATAAAAATCTTGAGAAAATTGTAATTTCATTAAGAGAAGAAATAGATCCTGAACTTATTAAAAAAGTTAATAATTTATTAAAAGAAATTAAAACAATAAAAGAAGATACAGGAGAAGTTAGTCTTGATTCTCCAAAAGAAGATTTGATAGAGATATTAAAAAGAAAAATTGGAATAGCAAAGAGCCATAAAATAGAATGTGAACATAGTAAATATCCAGGGAAAAAGGAACTAAATGATTGGATAGACCTTTTAGATGAAATTATTTTATCTAAGGATAATGCTGAAAAGACTCTTAAAAATTTCTTAGAAATGGAAGATGAGCTATCAAAAGAATATGATAAGGTTGATAGGGTTTTTGATTTCTTTACAAGTTCCAAAAAAGATAGATATGACAAAGCTATTGAAAAAATAAATAAAATTGAAGAGTATAAAGATTATATTGGTAGTTTAAAAGAAACTACTGCCTATAAAACAATTGAAGATATTAGGCTTGATAAAAATATTTATGAAAGAATTAGAGAATTTGATGACTTAATTTCTGAATTGGATAAAGCCAAAGATGGACTTATAGAAATTGAAAAAACTTCCTTAAAAGAAAAAGTTGAAAAGTATAAAAAAGAATTTTGTGAAAAATTAAAAGATAATCCAGAAATAATTAAAAAATTAGAAGAAAAGTTAAATGAATTTTTAGAAAAAGAAGTTAATAATAAAGATAATTCTAATGATATGGCAATATTTATGAAATCTAAAAAGTTAGAAAATATTGTTAATAATTTTGAAGAAGAATATAAAAATTCTGCTAAAAAAGAAATTGAGAAATTAGAAAATTATCTTAATGAAGTTGCAGAAGATAAAACTGATATTGATGAGCTTAGAAAAAGTATAAAGTCTACATACAGTAATTATAAAGATGAAATAGCCAAAAGTGATATTAAAAATATCAGTATAACTATTGTAAAAGCAATTAAAGATAAAGAAGATTTTAATGCTGAAATCAATGGAAAAGCTAAGAAAAAAGAAAGAGTGAAATTAAGAAAAATTTCTATAAACTCAAAAAGTAATATAGAAAGTGAAGAACAAGTGAACGAATATATTTCAGCTATTGAGAAAGATATTGAAAAGTTAAAAAATGAAATGCTTGAAGCTATTAAAAATAATAAGATTGTTGATATTGGATAATTTAGAGATTGAGGTTCTATTGGAGCCTCAATTTTTATATCCGTATTTTTTTTACGGATAAATTTGCAAATAATATATAAATAATATATAATAATAAACA
>ERZ772960.3153-NODE-3153-length-11305-cov-8.383911_pt1 | contig 11305 bp, 4 predicted proteins | sample MGYA00580678_ERZ772960 | MGnify/ENA primary metagenome ERZ772960 (study PRJEB29015, sample SAMEA2737930) | human oral metagenome | biome: human oral; feature: human-associated habitat; material: dental | place: China | collected 2059 ...
ACATGGGGCAAGCGCAAGCAGTTCGCCGAGGGCAAGACCAGTGTGGGGTACAGTGCCTTTCTCGGCTATGACAAGGACTTTAAAATCAACGAGGAACAGGCGAAAGTGGTGAAGCTCATCTACAAGCTCTTCCTTGGCGGGCGATCCTTCTATGCCATCATCAAGGAGTTAGAGAAGCGGGGAATCAAATCCCCGTCGGGAAAGGACAAGTGGTACATCTCCACAGTGCGCTCCATTCTTACCAACGAGAAGTATCGTGGCGATGCACTGATCCAGAAAGAGTATACGGCGGATTTCCTCGATAAGACGCGACGGAAGAATACGGGCGAGATTCCGCAGTATTATGTGGAGGAGCATCATGAGGCGATTATTCCGCCGGACTTATTCGACTTTGTGCAATTGGAGATAAAACGCAGAGAGCAGAACGGGAAGCACAGCGGCGTGAGCATCTTCGCGAACAAAATCAAATGCGGCTGCTGCGGCGGTTACTACGGGGCGAAAGTGTGGCACTCCACGGATAAGTACCGCAGGATCATCTACCGCTGCAACAAGAAATATGCCCACAAGGAGAAGCCGTGCAGCACACGGCATTTGACGGAAGAGGAAATCAAACGGATTTTCGTTAAGGCTCTGAACTCCTTGGTGGAAGTCAAAGAGAATGTGATTGCGGAACTCAGATCCCTGATTAACGGCGTTTGCCAGACAGGGGAGTTGACTGAGGAACACGATAGAACAGAGCAGGAACTCTGCGTTTTGGCAGAACGTCTTGAAACGCTGATTCGCGAGAATGCACGGGTGGCACAGGATCAGACGACGTATCTGAAACAGGAGAATGAGATTCGCGCACGCTATCTGGAAAAGCAGGGGGCTTTGGAGAAGTTGGACGAGCAAATCACCGAGAGGGAGAGCAAGAGAAACACCTTGGAGGGCATGATTCAACTGGTATGTGGTATCGACGGGGAGCAAGTTGAGTTCGATGAGGAGCTATGGGGCGGATTGCTCGATCACATTGTGGTCAAGGAGGACGGTGCGGTAGTTGTTGTTTTCAAGGGCGGGATTGAGATTGGTGTTGGAGGATGAAATGTTAGAACTTCATCCCGAGGGAGAATCCATACGTCACATCCGGCGTACGGAATCCCTCGGGTTTTTGTATGGGCTTGGCAGCGAATACGTCATAGGAGATCATATCCATCGCGCCGCGCAGCCCGAGCACGGTGCCCGCAATTACGTGACCGTTGTAGACCTCCGTGCCGTATCCGTAAACTGCACCGACATCAAGCCCAAGATAGAGTTCTGCTTTTTGCTTCGGGAATCGTGTCGAAAGCTCATTTCGGAGATACCAGCCGTTTGTTCCCGTCAGTGTTGTTTCTCCGTCAAATCCGCGCACCGTATAGCGATTGCCCATGCTGATCATATCCACGCCGTAGAGCCGCATCCCATCCATCGTATACTGTCCGTGAAAGGATGTTGTAAATGTTGCGGGATGATGACAGAACTCGAACGGATGCACAAAATCTACATCGAGCAGCCACATCCGATAGAGTGTCTTAGGCGCATTGGAATAAGTTTTCTCCTTTTGTGCGCCAAGCCATCCGAGACCGAACCTGTGTGCCAGACGGAAATAGAGCGTATCGCGCTGCAGATAGAGCCGCTCAGCAAAGCCGACCTCCATCGAGGTCTGGTGCATCGCTTGAATGGGCAGCTCAACACCGTTCAAGAAACTGTGTGAATTCCGTTTTCGCAGACGGATATCCATGCTCGTCTTCATCGCAGCCGAGCGATGGAGAACATAGTCCCATGACAGCATAGAAATATTGGAATCGCCTGCACTGATGAAGTTATAGGGGATACTCTCTACCGTCTGATGATATTTGGAGCGTTGATAGGAAAACGAGAATGTATGCCGTCCGTAGGGATAGGTATAGCTGATATTATGCCCGCGCGTTCCTTTCTCATACCCGTCGCGCGCACCGTCGAGATTCATCCCGATGCGGAGCATATCATTCTTGTGAAAGGTCTGATCGATGCCGATGGACGTATACCATTGGAGCTTTCCCGTATCTTCAAGACCTGAGTCATCCACCGAGATTGTACCGTAGAAATTTTTCCCGCGTTTTACCGTGAGCACGACATCCGTCCTCTGTGGCTGCTCCGAGGGGAGGAGCTGGACGGAGATATCCTGTGAGGGGAGACGCTTTGCCTGTTCGATGCCCTGCTCGATGTCCCGTATATTCAGAATATCTCCCTCGTGGAAGGGAAAGAGATTCTTCCAGTAGAGATTATCACTGCCATCGGCGAAACGAACCGTGCCAATATAGCCGATCTGCAGAACGAGACGCAGTTCTCCCGATGAGAGATTCTGCTCCGGTACGACAATACGGCTCGTAGAGAACCCACGAGCCATGAGGGACTGATTCATCGCATTGATGAGTTTGTTGATGTCGCTGAGAGACAGCTCCTTATCCACATAGGGGCGAGCGATACGTTCGAGGAAGCGGAATCGCTCCACTTGGTTCTCAATCCTGATATGAGAGATGTGGAAGCGGATGCTCTCATCTGCGGGAAGATCCGTAGATGGAAGAGGGGAGACCATCGTCTCCACACGCTCCTCTCCGAGCCGCTCCTGCCGCTCCGCCTCCTGCGCTCGTGACTGGTCGAGCTGCTCCTGTTGTGCAGGAGCGGCGATAGCTGGGACGGCAGAGAGGGCGAGGAGGGGGATGAGGAGGAGAATTGAGGGACGGTTGAGTGTTATCAAGTGGAGTCACCTCATGTGGAACAGGGAGAAACCGCCTTAAGATTTCCCTTTGCTATATTTTGATAGGGAATAACAGAGTAAGGGACGGTTAAAATTAATCTTCAAGGATGATGGAATTATCCATCCATTTCAATATTTTCAAATCCTTGGTTTACTGCATTCGTATACAAGGCAGATATTATCTTGTCATCAACAGAAGAAATATCTACATATACACTATCTGTTACAATGACTTCTAAATAAGGTGTATTCAGATTATCCTTTTTGTTTTCGATGGAAGATTTTAAGCTGAATATACCTGATACTATATAGTACATATCTGACTCGAGCAATGAGAAAAAATCTTGGTTTGAAAAATAATCGGAATCAAATAAATCAACCATTTCACCGTTTATATTTTTCCATGCCTGAAGATCAACAACTTCCCATGTACCATAAACCTCCCATGTACCATCGACGATATCCTTTATGGGGGAAAGTATACGATATAAATATTGTCCCCATTCATTTGGAATGATGAAACTTATTTTTTTTATATGATTCAAAGTGCTCACCTATTTTCTGTTCGCATTACCATTTTTATCCCATTCCCATGTGTGCTCATGAGGAACTTCGGGATGTGTTTTAGGATTTCCATGATCTGTAAAATCTACATCTTTTTTTGCACGACCATTTCCATCATACCAACGCCTTGTGATGATTCGGCCTTTTTCATCTACACGGTCTATAGATGAATTTGGCTTGCCGGTTCTCTCCAAATCTTTAGGATTGTTGGTAGATGAATGCTCATTGGCAGGAGGATAGGCTTTATCTGCTTTCTCTTTTTCAACTCCTTGCGAAAAGAATCTGTTACCATCAGAGAAGTCTTGGCTGCTCCATTGCTCCTTAAAGTCCAACAGAGGATTTGTACGGGGCTTGTATTTAATATCTAGGATATTGGGAGAGAGATCGAAAGGAAAACGCACATGATCTGGTGGAGTCACGATTATGGTAGGTAAGAAATAGTAGTAAATTCCACTGTTCGAATATGGCTGAGCATATGAAATATGAAGGTTCTGGAGAATAGATTCTAATGTCGAATCTACTTGATGGAATAACCAGACCCCATCGTGTTCTAGTCGCGCTACAACTTCGTTCGTACCCTTTTTTTGAATGATCTGTACTCCTTCAAGGGTCGTAATCGAATATGCTGTATGAATTAAGACCTTATCAAGATTTGTGGCGGCTCTTTCAACGATCTTAGCCATTTGAGGCAGACGCGGAATGAGAGCGGCAAAGATATTATATTTCGTTCCGCTTGCGGCAGCAGACGCTCCAGCTTGTGCATTTCCTCCGATTGCCTTCGCCGCAGCTGCGCCGATGATGCCGCTGACGATCTGTGCCGTGCCGGGATCTAGACCCTTTAGGTTCTTGATAAGAGCCTCGTTGAGTCCTGCGCCAATAGCACCCGAGGCGAAGCCGGCGCCTGTGATCGCACTCATGATGCCGCCGATAGCGATATGAATGGCGATCTTGCGTCCGCTGCCATCGTCCTTCAAGTTGTGGGCGAGACGGAATGCCTCCTCTCCGAATACGGCGGCAAGCTCCTGTTGTTCCTCGATTTTCGCCTTGTCGAAGATTTTACCGAGTTCGTTGAGTGAGTTTGCAGTGTCACGGCTAAGGGCGGAGATGTCCTGCGCCTTATTCTCGCGAATCTCAATCGTTCCCGGTGCAATCGCAGATGTGGTTGTGCTGTCTGCATTGCCTCTCGCGGGGACGGAAAGACCGAGCGTGAGCCCTTTCATGTTGTGGCCTTCTCCTGCGCCGTATGCGCCGTTTGCGAATTTACGGTAGGAAAGGCCGCTGCTGCCTGCGCTGTAGGAGGCGTTGTTCTCTATATTGTCATAGGTAAGGGTTCCCGTCGTGAGTTTGTTCTTGTCGGGTGTCGCTTCGCTTGCGATCACGGCACCCTTGCGGTCGGTGTTTTAATTACCTGTAGCCATCTCCCATAGATATTATAATTATTCTCAATAATTTAGATGCACATACAGCGTCCCCAGAGCACACACCAAGAAAGAAAACGTTGCAACGATTTGATATCTCCTTATGTCTTTTTTTGTTTCAAAAGAAAATAAAATTGAAGGTGGCCAGTTGCTTTCTGCTCCATGTTTCATTGCAATGATTTTTGCGTTAAAGAAAGATATGACATGAAGATTAAAACTAAAACACATCATGCTTAGCCAGAAAAAACCTTCACGCATATTGTTTGTCATTGCAAAAAAAACCATCCTATCCATAAGATAAAACATGATTGGATAGTTGATGAAGAATATCCAAACATTTATAAGATATCCTCGCTCATCTTTATATTTCCAATCAATATGCCGATTATATAAATTCCTAAAAGATAATCCTCCTACTATGAGGAAAAATACGTCTAATGCGAGTTCCATTAATTTCTCCCTTGTTTTTTATTAGTATCTCCCAATAAAAACTCTTTTATAGAATTTGTAAACATTGCAATACCACTATTAGCAAAAGGGACGGCAATCGCTCCAACCCCAGTTCCTACTAAGGCGTTATCAGCTCCCAATGTAACTGCAAAAGAGGCACCGTTTATCACCGTGGCTACAACAAACTTCTCACCATTATACTTTTGTGCATCTTGATAGGTATCATAAATAAGCCCTAGTGGACTTAACACACCTACTTTTGTCAGACGTCCCTGTTTCACTACATACGCAGGGATTTCTTTTTGTAGGCTTCTATACTCCTTTGCAAGACTATCTGCCTGTTTATTTAGTAGTGTAACAGGTAAATCTCCCCCAAATTTAAAGGTCTCTATTCCTATTGTTTTCCCTAATTCAACACGTCTCTCTCTATTTGGATCTGTATTTTCTTTTTTAGAATTGTCCTTCGGATTTCCTGTAGTTTCTGTGCTATTCCCACGAGTCTTCTCACCCTGTTTATCATTTGATCGGTTACCCTTACTATCCTTGTTGTTTACATCATTCTTTTGGATTGTCGTTGCGGTATTGTCTTCATCCGAATGTTCTTGTTCTGTGTCTTCCTTTGGGTTCTCTGCGATCTGTGTAGTACGTCGCCATGGTCCCCAATATATCCTTTCTTCGGTGTGGCTAGAATTTTTGTCATCAATAATATTTGTTTTAGTAAACCCATCCTCATCTGGAGTTTTCGTAGAGGCGTTCTTTTCTACTTCAACGATTCTAACAAATTTTGTGCCATCTGCTTTTGTATAGATAATAGGCTTATATTCGTATCCCGGAGTTGGTGTTTTTCCAATACGGCTAAGTGCCCGCTGTAAATAGCCCCCTTGCTCAAAGACTTGTGCTACCTCATATTCATCTCCTCCACATACTTCTACAGCTTTTAGAAAAGCTTCCCTTTCTTGCTCGTCAAGAAAATCTTCAAGATGCTCAAATATATTATGTTTCGTTCCGCTCTGTGCAATGACAGCGCCTTCTGTTCCGTCGATTGCCATTCCTGCACCATAAGAAATCCCCTGCAGGAGTTCCGTGGGGATGATGGGGTGTCCATAGGCATCCCGCCATGAGAGCAGTCTCGCTATGAGCAGTTCATTGACGGCGCCTGCGGTCATGCCTTTGCCAAAACTGCCTCCGGCAATTCTATTCATGATACCGGCAGTAAGGCTTTTCAGGAAGATTTTTCTAGGGTCTCCTTCTTTCCAGTGCATTCTCTCAGCAATATCACCAACGGCTCGATTCGCTAGTTCGCCAAAGAGTTCTGCCGCTTCTTGCTGTTCGAGGATTTTATCTTTATCAAAGATTTTCTCTAAGGGTTTCTGTGCATTGTCTGTATTACGCGAAAGCCCCGCCAAATCCTGTATGGGACGTCGGAGTATTTCGATGGCTCCCGACGATACGGCAGATTTCGTTACGCTTGATGCCGATCCATGGATCGGCATATGGGTTGCCGGTAAGAGGCCCTTGTCTCCCGGTTTTACATTGCCGCCTACATGGAAGGATACGCCTTTATCGCTGACTTTGTAAGACGCGGTGTTTTCTAGGTCACTGAATGTAAGCGTTCCCGTCGTGAGTTTGTTCTTTTCGGGAGACGCTTCGCTTGCGATGACGGCGCCCTTGAGGTCGGTGTTCTTCTCTACATGAATATGGAAGCCGTCTGTGCCCGCGTAGATGCCCGCCTGTCCCGTAACGCTCTTCCAGCGGGAGTCGATCTTCCCTTTGCTGTAGGAGGCGCCGATGTCGGGATCTTTGGCATTGATCTTCCCGCCGGTTACGGATGCGCTGATGCTAAAGCCCGACGAGGAGTTCTTTTCTCTGTAGTCGTCTTTTTCCTGCAGGCTCTCGATGTTGAGATTGCCGCCGACCTTCATATCGACCTTTTTGCCCGATGCCTGCGATCCGATGATGTTGGTATCTGCGCCCGCGGTCATGGAGAGTTTTTCTTTTGCCTGCACGATGGCAGGGGTATAGGTCGTGCGTTCTCCGATGCCGGTACTGCTCGATCGATCCGCATGAATGCCGACGTCGGTTATCGTGCCTGTCCCAAAGCTATAACTTGCGCTGATCCCCGAAGAGCTCGATCTGCTCTCGGTAACGGTATGTGTCGTATTCTCCGCGGCACGCAGGTCGATGTTTTTCTTCGCCTCCAGTGTGACGTTCTTTCCTTGGAGGGTGCCTCCCGTCATAGAGATATCCTTTTCGCGCGCACGAAGGGAGAGGTCGGTGCCGGCCTCTATTTTGCTTCCTACATTCTCGTGCGAGAGGATCTCCGTGCTGTCTGAGTATCTCGAACTGCCAAGTTCTATATTGAGTCCGAATGCGTTCTTCCCGTTGAGGATTTCTTTGTATTTTGCTATGCCGTCCGCGGGTTTCTTCGTGAGATCATGGATTTTATTGCTGATTTGCCATGCGTAGAGGTCCTTCAGCATGTGGTTTTCGACCGCGCCGATGCGCCGCACGGGGCGGGCGATGTCGTTGTAGGTGTCCATGACCGTTCCGCCAAGGCTGACGGAAAGGCCCGACTGCGATACTTCATGGGTATACTTTTCCTTGACGACGTTATCTTTCCCATCAAGCTTAACGCCTGCAGCGGCGATGCTTGCGTCTTTGCCCGCGTAGAGTGCGGCATTAGTGAGGTGCGCGTCTTTATCGGCCGAGATATGGATATTCCCTTTTGCCGCAATGATCGTTCCCCGCTGTGTGAGGGCGTCTCCTTCGTAGGTGTCTGTGGTCTTCTTGGTACCGATGAAGACGCCGAATCCCTGTCCCATGATGCCGGATTTCTTGACGCTCTTATAGTTCTCGGTGATGTCTCTCTGCGCTTCGGAGGTGAGGCTGACGGTTCCTTTTGCACGGACCGCGACGTCCTTGTCCGCGGCGATGTTCGCGGCGCTAAGATCGATGTCTCTATTGGCTGCGATGTCGATGTTCTTTCCGCTGATCGTTGTTCCTGCGGCGTGGTCGCTCTCCTGCCGCGATCGGACGGTGGTTGTGGTACTTGAAAGAAGCCCTTGGGCTTTGTACTTGATCCCGTAGGCGTCATTTGCAATTTCTCTGCCCGCGGTGAGGGAGATGTCTTTGTCTGCCTTGAGATTGACGTTCCCTTCGTCGCTGCGGATGTAGGCGGCGCGCGCGTCAATGTCCTCTCCCGCGGTGAGGGAGACATCGCCGCCCGCTTTGATGGTTGTGCCGAGCTCTGTGCTCCGCTTGGTACGGAGATAGTTGTCTCCATTCAGGGTCATGTCTTTATCTGCGGAGAGGGTGTCGGTCGTTAGGTGAATGCTTTCTCCTGCGTTTAGCTCGACGATGCCGTTCTTTCCTGCCGCTAAGAGAGTCGCCCCCTTGAGGTCTATGTTCTTTTGGGCGTCAAGCGTCAGTGTGCCGCTATCTCCTGTGACTGAGATGCCTGCCATACGACGAGCGACGTCCTGATGGGCGAGATGCTCGATGTCGTTCTTGGAGGAGATACTTCCTCCAGCAATGAGTTCTGCTTTTCTTTCTGCGGTGATGCCGCCGTTTTGACGGATGTCGCCGCTCGTTTTGACGGATGCTGTCCCCGCATAGATATCTCCCTCGTTGGTAAAGGTCTTCGCATCCACGCGAACGTCTTCTTTGCCAAACATCAGTCCTGTGTTCCGGACGTTTTCCGTACTGTTGATAGAAATATTCTTTGCGCTGATGATGCTCCCGTCGGGACTGAGTGTGAGTCCCTTCGTCGATGTGAAGTAGACGTGCGGCACGAGGACTTTCTGACGGATGCCGCCCACTTCTACTTCGCGTTCTTCGATCCAGACGATGTCGCTCTTGAGCTTTGCGATCTGTTCTTTGGAGAGGGCGATGCCCGGGGTGAGCTGCAGGTCTTTGGCAGCTGCGACGCCCGCATCCATGAGCGCCTGGATCGCGTCATCGTTATTCTCGTATCCATCGGGAAGGATACTTCCTGTGTGCTGCAATATCTGATCGATGATCAGCCGGCGCTCGTAGAATCCGTCGCCGAGGCGTTTCTGCACGGCATCGGGGTTCCACTTGAGCTGCTCGAGCATGTAGTCCGAGGAGAGGAATCTGTTCTTATCGGTAAAGGCGGGATCGGTCTCTATGAGATACTTTGCTCCAGATTCCGGATGGAGCCGAAAGAGTGCGCCCGGATCCTTGAGCGTTGTGATGCCGTCGCCGAGGTGCAGGAGCTCCTGCGCGGTCTTATCGATGGAGAAGGGATCAAGGAAGCTATTCACATTCCTGCGAGTCGGGAGGGTAACGTCATTTTCATCGCCAAGGGTAGCAATGCCGAGGGAATGCGGCTGACCCTCTTCTACCTGCGGGGTCATGAAGACGGCGCCGTGGAATTTGCGTATGTGTCCTGGATGCCAAAAACTCCTCCGTTCGGTATAGCTTGCTCGTGTATAGCCGAATGTAATGGTCCTTGGATCGGTCTCGGCGGCAATGTTCTCTATCGTTCCGGTGACGTTGAGATGTTTGCCCGCGACGACTTGGCTGTTGTCGTTTTTGAGGTTTCCTTGGATGGTAAGGTTCCCGCCGCTCTCGATGACGCCCGCGTTTGTCATGCGGATGACGTTCTCTGAGCTCTGGGTCTGCGTATGGATGAAGGTGCACAGCTGGAATTTATCCGGATTTCCTTGATGGTAGGCGCCGTATCCGTTATAGAGTTTGTCGAATTCTCCGGCGTCGAAGGTCTGTCCCTGTTCAGGGTTGCCGGGTTCGTCGATGCGGATGCGCAGGGGATTGCTCCGCAGAGGGCTGACGACGCGCTGCACGGAAAACGCGCCGTTCTCGTTCCGAACGATCGGTGCGGTAATGTGCATATTGCCGCCGCTCTCGATGCGTGCACCGCTGTTCATGACGGCATCTTTTGCATTGAGCGTCATGTCGCTGCCGCTGTAGAGGATGCTGTCGGCGCTGTTTTTGATCTCTCCCGCTTCTACGCTGAGGTTCTTGCGTGCAGCAACGGCGCCTGCGCGGCGCTTTTCGAGTGCTGTGCGTGCGGTTTCGGTGATTTCTTTCTGCTGCTCGTAGGCTGCTGTTGCGGCCTTGATATCCAGCTGATACCTGCGCTGTGCTCTTGCGCTGCGCAGCTGCGTGACGTCCTGCCGGACGATGGCATCGAGGGCGTCGGATTTCTCTTTGAGAAGGGCGACTTCTTGTTGAAGTTTCTGCTCTAGCGCTTCGTTCCGCTGATTGACGAGGGTGTCCGCTTTGATGGCGATGTCGTTGCCGTAGATGCGGCCGCCTTCGTCGAGCTGTATCTTCCCGGCATCTGCCGCTACGCTCCCACCGCTACTCAAGAGTCCCGTGACGTGGACGGTGCCGTCTGCGTCGATGGCGGCGGCCTCGGTGGCAATGAGCTTGCCGCCCATGTTGACGCCGAGGCCCTTTTCTGTGCCGACGAGGCGAATCTTGTTCGCGTACATGCCGCCGACGGCCACAACGTCGAGCGTGACGGTCGGCTTTTCGCCGGTTCCTTCGATCGGTGCGGCTGCGAGGCTGTCATAGGAGACGTCGTTTGCGCCGCCGATGTGCGTTGTGTGATTGGCGAAGATGTCGGCGTTGATGCGCTCTGCACGGGTGAGGACTTCGAGGCTGCTCGCTCCGCGGGCGTCGATTCCTTTCCCCTCAAAGGAAACGGCTCCCTCGGTGACGCGAATGCGGTCAAGGGAACCGTCTCTTCCAAACTCTGGACGCCCCGTGGTGAGGATCGCCCGATCGGTATTGATGAACCCGCCGCCACTCACGCGAATGCCGTTTTCGTTCGCAATGACGACGTCGGCCTTTGATCCTGCGACTTCGAGGAAGCCGTTCATGTTGGTGATGCCTGGGCCCGTCACCTGGTTGACGATGATCTGTGCGGGGCCGTAGGCGAGGTTCGGGTTGCGGTCGATCCATCCCGCAAGTTCGGTTTTGGAAATGGTATAGCCGTTGTTGAGGATGAGTCCTGCGGGATCGATGCTGAGTTCGCTGTATTCGTTGAGGGAGACGCCGGCACCGTTCGTTGTCTGCCGATCCTCGATCGGCTCACGCAGCACCTCAAGCGTCTTCTTGCTGAACTCCGGCA
>ERZ772960.3155-NODE-3155-length-11302-cov-5.031386_pt1 | contig 11302 bp, 9 predicted proteins | sample MGYA00580678_ERZ772960 | MGnify/ENA primary metagenome ERZ772960 (study PRJEB29015, sample SAMEA2737930) | human oral metagenome | biome: human oral; feature: human-associated habitat; material: dental | place: China | collected 2059 ...
CTTATCTGTAACAGCTTCCTTCGTAATTATCACTTTCTTAACATTATCTTTTGATGGAATTTCATACATTAAGTCAGTCATAACACTTTCAATAATCGAACGAAGTCCTCTCGCTCCAATTTTTCTCTTTAGTGCCAACTGTGCAATCTCAACAATCGCATCTTTATCAAATTCCAAATCCACATTTTCCATTTCAAAATATTTTTTATATTGTTTAACAAGCGAATTTTTAGGCTCTGTCAATATTTTTATCATAGCCTCTTCATCAAGCCCATGAAGCGCTGTAATTACAGGCAGCCGCCCAATTAACTCTGGAATTAACCCAAATTTTATCAAATCTTCAGGCAATACATTTTCAAACAAAGTTAAGTCATCTAATTTAGTCTTATTTGTTTCCAGCCCAAATCCAACCCTTTTTTCATTAACTCTATCTTTAACTTTCGCTTCCAGCCCTTCAAATGCTCCACCAACAATAAATAAAATATCCTTCGTATTAATTTCAATCATTTCCTGATTTGGATGTTTTCTCCCACCTTGAGGCGGCACACTCGCAACAGTCCCTTCAATAATTTTAAGCAGTGCCTGCTGAACTCCTTCTCCAGAAACATCCCTTGTAATTGACATATTTTCTGATTTTCTCGCAATTTTATCAATTTCATCAATATAAATAATCCCATGTTCTGCCGTTTCAATATCGTAATCTGCAGCTTTTATCAATTTTAAAAGTACATTTTCCACATCATCCCCAACATATCCAGCTTCTGTCAACGTTGTCGCATCTGCAATCGCCAAAGGTACATTCAATGTTTTTGCTAATGTCTGTGCAAGCAAAGTTTTCCCACTTCCAGTAGGCCCTACCAACAGCACATTAGATTTTTGAAGCTCCACATCATCATCTGTTTTTTTCTGCTGTTTATGCGTTATTCTTTTAAAATGATTATAAACCGCCACAGATAAAACTTTTTTAGGCTGTTCCTGTCCGATAATATATTCATCAAGTTTAGCCTTTATTTCCTTAGGCTTTAACAACGTAATTTCCCTATTCTGCTCATTTTTATCATATTCTCTAAAACTGTCCAATAACTCCGCACTGTCTTCTATACACTCATTACAAATAAATACATCATCCTCTTCTGGACTCTGTACCAATCTTTCCACTTCATCTTCTTCTCTTCCACAAAATGAACAGTAATTTTTTTTCTTTGCCAATATTTTTCACCTCATTTTTTCTACAATTTAAATCATAAGTAATTACAATATCTTATCAATTAATCCATAATTTACAGCTTCTTCTGGTGACATAAAATTATCTCTTTCAGTATCCGCATAAATTTCTTCCACTGATTTTCCAGTTGCTTCTGATAAAATTTTACTTGTAATTTCCTTCATTCTTTCAATTTCTTTTGCTTGAATCTGAATATCTGTCGCTTGCCCTCTTGCACCACCTAATGGCTGATGAATCATTATTCTTGAATTTGGCAACGAATATCTTTTCCCTTTAGCTCCTGCTGCTAATAATACCGCTCCCATACTTGCCGCCTGACCTACACAAACTGTAGATACATCACTTTTAATATGACGCATTGTATCATAAATCGCAAGTCCAGCTGTAATTACTCCACCTGGGCTATTTATATACATAACAATATCCTTTTCATTATCCTGCGCATCCAGGAACAGCAGCTGTGCAACAATCGCATTTGCCATCCCATCTTCAACTTCTCCGCTTACAAAAATTATTCTATCCTTCAAAAGTCTTGAATAAATATCATAGCTTCTTTCCCCACGTCCATCATTTTCAATAACTACTGGACTATATACTGACATATTATTTCCTCCTCTTTCTGTCAATTTTTTCTTTCATTTCTTGTTTTTATTCTTTCTCATTTACTATCAAATAGAGAAAAAGAATTTCGCAATAAACTATTTTATCACAAAATTCTTCTAAAATCAAAATATTCTTTTCAATTCACAATTTTTCAAAAATTACTATTTAACTTTTGCTTCATTTACTAATAAATCAATTGTTTTTTGATTTACTAATCTATAATTTGTTTCATCAATGAATCTTTCATAATTTCCATTTTTTCTTACATCAGCAATTAATGCATCCTTTTCAAGTCCATACATTGCAGCTAAAGTTTCGATTTCTTTTGCTACTTCTTCATCAGTTGCTTTAATTTCTTCAGCTTTTGCAATTTCAGCCAGCACTAATTCTGTTTTCACAGCTTTTTCAGCATTTTCCTTTGCATTTTCCCTCATTGAATCCATTGTTTGTCCAGTCATTTGGAAATATTGATTCAAGTTAATTCCTTGCATTTGCAATTGTTGCGCAAATCTGTTGATTTGATAGTCAATTTCCCTTTGAACTAATGCTTCTGGAATTTCAACTTCTGTTGCACTTACTACAGCATCTACAACTTTGTTCTTAAATTCATTTTCAGCTCTTGTTTCTTCTCTTTTTGTAATATTTTCTCTAGTTTTAGCATTCATATCTTCAACTGAATCAAATCCTAATTCTTTTGCCAAGTCATCATTTAATTCAGCTTCTTCTTTTCTCTTAATTGAGTTTACTTTTACTTTAAATAAAGCTGGTTTTCCAGACAAGTTTGCAGCTCCATAATTTTCAGGGAAAGTAACGTTTACATCAAACTCATCCCCTTTTTTGTGTCCTGCAATTTGATCTTCAAAAGTGTCAATAAAGCTGTGAGAACCTAATGTCAAGTCATATCCTTCAGCTTTTCCTCCATCAAAGGCTTCCCCATCTATAAATCCTTCAAAGTTAATGTTTACAACATCATCATTTTTAGCTTCTTCATCTTCTGCAATTTCTTTTAATTTTGCAGCGCTTTCTCTTAATCTTTCAATTTCTTCATTTACAGTTTCATCTGTAACTTCTACATTTTCCTTTTCTACTTCCACACCTTTATATTGTCCTAATTCAAATGCAGGTAATACAGGAATTGTAAATACAACTTCCACTTTATCATCATTATTTTCATATTTTTCAAGTTTAATATCAGCAATTGGTTTTAATTCATTTTCTGCAACTGCTTTTCTATATTCATCAGAAATAATATGATTTAAGATTTCCCCTTCAATTTCCTTTTTGAATTTACTTTCAATAACTTTTGCAGGTACATGTCCTGGACGGAATCCGTCAACTTTTGCATCTTTAAAATGTACTAAAACGTGATCTTTTAAGTGTTTTAATTCTTCTCCTTCCCTAACTGCTGATACTTCATAAGTTGTTTCATTTAATTTTTTTACTGCCATTTCTTTAATTCCTCCTAAAATTTTTTGTTATATATAATTTATATTAATTAATTTAATTATTTAAAATCCTTTATTTTCAACTCGATAAACAAATCTGAATGAACAGACTTAAATATCGGAGTATAAACTATTTTAAACTTTTTCTTATAAAAATTATTTGTTTTTAATTTATGTCCTAAATTGTATCCAATTACCGATATAATACGGTTATTTTTTTTAACAAATCCCTTAAAATGCCGATTATTTATCCCAAACTTTGTCAAATTCAAAAAACTCACATCAGCATCCATAAAGTTAGGCTCTTGATTATCCAGCCCAAACGGTGAAAGCCTATTTATATCATGAAGTCTTCTCTTATTCAAATTTTCAATATTCAGCCAAGCATCAATATAAAGCACTTTTTGAACATTCTCTCTATTTTTTCTGGCAAGCTTATTTCGCAAATGCCTTTCTATTTCACCCAAATATTTTTCAGATACAAGAAACCCTGCCGCCAAATCATGCCCTCCAAACCGCTCCAGCTTATCTGAAACACTTTTTAAAATATCAAAAATATTAATTCCTTCAATGCTTCTGCAAGATGCCTTTCCATATCCATTTTTTATTGAAACCAGAATTACTGGAATATTATATTTTATGGAAATTCTTGAACATACAACACCAATTACTCCAGAATGCCATTTTCTACTTTTCATAAAAATATACTTTGGACGTTCCAGACGCTGTATTTTTTCCTCCAGCTCATTATAAATCTCATTTTCCAAATAACGTCTAATTTTATTTGCACGCTTCATTTCCTCAATTATTGAAAAAAGTTTAAAATCATCTTCCTGAATAAAAAAATTTACAACAATTTTTGAGTTATCAATTCTTCCAAGTGCATTAAAAATTGGTGCTACAAAAAATCCAATATCGCTAGTCGTTATATTTTTCGGATTTATCTTCAAATAGTTAATAATATACTTCAAACCTTTTATTTTCGTTTTTTTTAGATTATTTAACCCTTTTTTTATGATAAATCTATTTTCATCAGTCATAGGCACAACATCTGCAACCGTCCCAATCATTATAATATCCAGATAATCATACAATATCTTTTTATTCGCACCATAAGCTTCATAAACCGCATCTGCAAGTTTAAATGCTACTCCGGAGCCAGATAAAAATTTATTTGGATAATTTTTACTGCTTTTTGGATTTATCGTAAGAACTCCAAGATTTTTTTCCTCATTTTCAGAAATGCCTGTTTTTCTGTGATGATCCGTTATAATTATATCAATTCCTCTATCTTTCAGAAGCATCATTTCCTCAAGATTATTTATAGACGTATCAACCGTTATAAACAATTTTGCATCCCATTTTTTCAAAAATGCCAGAACATGCTTATTTATCCCAGTTCCCTTATGAACCCGATTCGGAATGTAATAATCCACATTCAGCCCCAGTCTTCTTAGCATTATTACCAAATATGCCACCCCAGAAATTCCATCAACGTCATAGTCCCCGTAAATTATAATTTTCTCTTTATTTTTCCCTGCTTTTTGGATTCTCTTAACGGCATTTTCCATATCTTCAAACAAAAATGGGTTATGAATGTCCTTTTTATCTGAATTTAAAAATTTCTGCACTTTTTCCTTCGTGTTAATTCCCCGATTTAAAAGGAGCCTTGAAATTAATTTGCTCTCACCAAATTCAGAACTTTTTGATACCAAATAATTTTTATCATAGCTTTTTAATTCCCATTTCATTACAAGATTAATCGCTTCCTTTTTTTGTATAGTCAAACACCTTAAAATCAGAATTTTTTATATTCAATAATGAATTCTATACAAGTTCAGAATTTAATAAAACAAATAATCCCATTGTATAGATAAAAAACTTATGCTATTGAACATATCTATTCAATTACTTTTTAGAAATCCTCATTTTAAAGCCATTTTGCATCTTCGTTCTATTCAGTATCACTATTTTCTTTTTTTATTTCACTTAATATTGAAGCTATCTTCACACCATATTCAACACTGTCATCCAAATGAATTCTCACTTCTGGAACAAATCTGACTGTTAATTGCGACCCAATTTTTTTTCTAAAAAATCCCTTTAACTTGTTCAAATCTTCAGCGATTTTTTCTTTATTCACATTATCATTCAAATCAAGTATTGAAAATGTCAAATCAAGATATCTTCCATCCTTTGTAAGCTCTACCTTGTGAATTGTAACAAGATTTCTTATTTTTTCATTTTTTATTTCTGTCAAAAGCGTCATTCCAACAATTCTTGAAATTTCCTTTTCCAGTCCTTTTTTTCTTCTATCATTCATAAAATTATCACCTATTTTCGTTATCTTGGGATTTCTTCCATAATGTATGATTCAATAATATCCCCAGCCTTAATATCATTAAAGTCCTGGATACCAATTCCACATTCCTGTCCCATTACAACTTCTTTTACATCATCTTTAAACCGTTTCAGCGAACCTAATTCCCCGTCAAAAATAATAATTCCATCACGAATTACACGGATTTTAGAGTCTTTTGTAACTTTTCCGTCAACAACAGCGGCTCCAGCGACATTTCCAACATTTGATACCTTAAATACTTGCTTAACTTCAATTCTTCCAAAGTAAACTTCCTTAAACTCAGGATCAAGCATTCCCTTCATCGCTTTTTCAATTTCTTCAGTTGCATGGTAAATTACGTTGTAGTTTCTAATTTCTACTCCAGTCTTTTCAGCAATAATTCTGGCAGGAGTTGTTGGACGTACGTTAAATGCTATTATAATTGCATTCGATGCTTCTGCAAGTTTTACGTCCCCTTCAGTTACCGCTCCAGCACTTCCTTGAATTACATTAACAACAACTTTTTCCGTATTAAGTTTTTCAAGCGATTCCCTCAATGCTTCAACAGACCCTTTTGAATCGGCTCTTATAATACATTTCAATTCTTTTAATTCTTGTTCTTCCAATTCCTGTGATAAACTTTCCAGTGAAATATGTTTTTTCTTGTTTTGTTCATTTACTTTTCTTTCTCTAATAAAGTCTTCTACAATTTTCTTAGCCTGTTTATCACTTTCAACACCATACAGAATATCTCCTGCATTTGGCACAACATTAAATCCTGTAATTTCCACAGGTTGTGAAATAATTGCCTTATTTATCTTTTTACCTCTGTCATCAAGCATAGAACGAACTCTACCATGAGATTCCCCAGCTACAAACACATCTCCAATTTTAAGCGTTCCTTCCTGTACAAGCACATCGGCAACTGCCCCCATTTTAGGATCAAGTCTTGATTCTACAACAACCGCTTTAGGACGTTTATTAGGATTAGCCTTCAATTCTTCAAGTTCTGCAGTAATCAATATTGTTTCAAGAAGTTCTTCCAAATTAATTTTTTTCTTTGCAGAAATTTCAACAAATTCTGTATTTCCACCCCAGTCAGGAGCCATCAATCCATATTCAGTCAATTCCGTTCTAACTTTCATCGGATCAGCCCCTGGCTTATCAATTTTATTAATTGCAACAATTATTGGAACTCCAGCTTCCTTAGCATGCGAAATAGCTTCTACAGTTTGAGGTTTTACTCCATCATCAGCCGCCACAATCAAAATAGAAATATCCGTAATATTAGCTCCACGAGCCCTCATTTCAGTAAACGCCTCATGTCCTGGAGTATCAATAAACGTAATTCTTTGTCCCTTCCAGTTTACTTGGTAGGCACCAATTTTTTGTGTAATTCCTCCAGCTTCATCACCAATTACATTTGTATGTCTAAGCGCATCAAGTAACGAAGTCTTACCATGGTCAACGTGCCCCATAATTGTAATAACAGGTGCTCTTGTAATAAGCTCATCTTCCTTATCTTCCTGTTCAAGATGATATTTTTCACCATAACTGACTTCTTCGACTTCTTCCTTTTCCACGATTACTTCATAGTCAAGCGCCACTTCTTCAGCCTCTTCAAAAGACAAAATCGCATTTGCCGTAAGCAATTTTCCTTCCATAAAGAATTTTTTAATTATGTCAGAAACATTAATTCCCAGTTTTTCAGCCAGATCTTTAATAACAATTTCATCTCCAATTGTTATCATTCCTATGCTCTCTCCTTCAATTCTGATAATTTCATCCTTGACAACTTTTTCATGTTTTTTATTTTTCTTTTTCTTTTTGTCATCCTTTCTAAAATCAGAACGAAGTTCTTTTTCATGCTGCTCTCTGTCTCTTCTATTTTTTTCGTATTTTTTCTTTTCAAATTTTCCTTTTCCTTTTCCACCAGCTTTTCCTTTTTCAGCAACTGTTGCTGCTGGAATTTCAGCTGACTCTTTTTTCCCACCAGAAAAGTTTCTGTTGTCTCTTCTAAAGTCCTCTTTATCCTTATTAAATCCGCCTCTGTCGGAAAATCCTCTATTATTCTGTCTATCCTTAAAATTTCTTGTTCCATTTCCTTTGTTATCACGATTATCCCTATTATCTCTATTTTGGAAACTTCTATTATCTCGATTATCTCTCAACTGATTATTTCCATCCCTGTTGAAACTTCTATTTTCTTTTTTAAAGTTATTATCTCTTCCGTCTCGCTTAAATCCGTCCTTATTTCGATTATCTCTGCTTTGGAAGTTTCTCGTTCCATTTTCTCTGCTATCACGGCTATCTCTATTGTCTCTATTTTGAAAACCTCTGTTATCTCGATTATCTCTTGGCTGGTTATTTCCTTCCCTGTTAAAACTTCTATTGTCTTTTCTAAAGTTATTGTCTCTTCCGTCTCGCTTGAATCCTTCTCTGTTTCGGTTATCTCTATTTTGGAAGTTTCTCGTTCCGTTTTCTCTATTGTCACGGTTATCTCTATTTTGATAATTTTGCTTATCTTTATTTATTTCATTTTGCTTATTATTCTGATTACTCAAATTAACTTTCATCTCCATTTTCTTTTTATTTTCGTTTTTATCTAATCTATTTGATTTTTCAAATTTTTGATTTTTATTATTATCTAAATTTTTTATATTATTCAGATTACCTTTATTAATGCCATCTGATTTTTTTTCTGCATTTAGTTTAATATTTCTTTCCAATGGTTGTTTAAATTTTTCGTAATTTTCATTAATATTTTTATTTTCATTATTAATTTTACTATGTTCAGCATTACTGTTTTTTTGACTATCTGAATGGTCATTTTCTTTTTTTGCAGCAAATTTTGCTGTTTTTTCTTCATTTCTATTCAGATTTTCAGTTTTACTGCCATCACTTTGACTTTGATTCTGAACACCCTTCTGAAGTTTTTTCCTTATCAAATCAACTTCTTCGCCACTTAGCACATTCATGTGATGTTTTTTATCAATTCCAAATTTTCGGATTTCCTCCATAAACTTAGATGCCGTAAAACCATTTTCCTTTGCTAATTCATGCACTTTCATCCATTCATCACCTCCACTTTGCTCAATATTCCCTTTATTACCTTTTTATTAAAAATACCGACAACATTGACATCTCTTGAAAAAAGCCTTATCAATTCCTCTTTTTTTTCAACAAATATAATCTCAAAATTAAAATTTTCCTTCAATTTTTCAAATTCTTCAATATATTTCGCCTTTATATCCCGAGGAATTATCAAAAGTTTCACTTTTCCCTTTTTCACTCCATCAATCGTTTCATCAATCCCAAAAACAAAATATTCAGAATTTTTCATCGGCTTTAAAATATCAATTATATTTTTTTTTTCACATTTTATTTGCTCCAGCATTTTTACAAGCTGCTCAATTTCAATCTTATATTTCCTATTTTTTGAAAGCCTTTCAACACATTCATTAGTTTTACAAACATAAAACCCTCTTGCCTGCACTTTCATTTCCCTGTCAAAAATGTATTTTCCATTCTGCTCAGAAATTCTAAAAAATTCAGATTTTTCACCCTTCCTTCTGCAGCAGACACACATTCTTTCAGGCTTGCTTTTTTCTTTATTTTCTAATTTTTTTTCATCAACTGTATCCAAACTTTCCAATTACCTCCTTGTTCGATACAATTTTAACCACTTGTAAAAGTCATTAACGAAATTTTTAATCTTTTTATTTTCAATTTTCTAACAAAAAAACTTAATTTCCTAATCATAGCATTTCACTTTTACAGCCGTCTAATTGTCCCATTTCTATTCCTTATCTTCGCCAAGTCCTGCAAATGCACTTTCTTCAACTTCAAATGAGTCGCTATTCTTTTCAGCATTTTCCCTTTCATCTAAAGTATCTTGAAATGCACTTCCTTCTTCAAGTTCATCTTCATCACTTTCAGCCACTTCATCTGATTTTGTATGAATGTCAATCTTTACACCGCACAATCTTGCTGCAAGTCTTGAATTTTGTCCTTTTTTACCAATCGCAAGCGACAACTGATTTTCTGCAACAACTACTTTTGCAACTTTCAGATTATCTTCGCCTTCCTCAACAACTTCCACAGACAAAACTTGCGCTGGATTTAAAGCATTTTTTACAAATTCCTTAACATCTTCATTCCAAAGCACAATATCAATCTTTTCCCCTTGCAGTTCATCAATAATAGTTTGAATTCTCATACCATTTCGTCCAATGCAGGCACCCTTTACATCCAAATTCTTATCATCTGAATAAACTGCCACTTTAGAACGGCTTCCAGCTTCTCTTGCAATATTCTTAATCTCAATTATACCTTCATAAATTTCAGGCACTTCAAGTTCCAATAGCCCACGCAGCAATTCTTCAGATTTTCTAGAAACAAAAGTTTTTGTAAACTTAGTTGCCTCCTCAACTTCTCCAATAAATATCTTAATTCTGTCCCCTTGCACAAATTTATCCGTTGGCGACAATTCCTTTTGCGGCACAATCGCTTCAAGTCCATTTATATCAACGTATAAATTCCCCTTTTCATCTGTCTTTCTAACATTTGCAGACACAATTGAATTTTCAATTTCCTTAAATTTATTAAAAATATTTCTTTTTTCACACTCTCTAACCTTTTGCACAACAATCTGCTTTGCATTCTGAATCGCATTTCTCTTAAAACTTTCCGCATTAATTTCAAAATCCAGAATATCTCCCAGCTTAGCACGTTTTTTCACAGAAATTGCATCTTCCAGACTAATTTCCTCTTCAGGATTTTCTACATTTTCCACAATCAGTCTTTGTGAATAAACCTTCACATCTCCGCTATTTCTATTTATAGTTACTTTTACATTATCCTTTTCACCATAATTTTTCTTATAAGCCGCAAGCAACGCAGTTTCTATTGTTTCCAGCAATTCTTCCTTTAAAATTCCCTTTTCCTTTTCAAGTTCATCAAGTGCTTCCAAAAATATTTTTTGATCTCGCCCTTTCATCATTCCTCCTCACTATTTAATATGCCATTTGGTAATTCATATATTAAATTTGCCTTTTTTAATTTAGAAAGTGGTATTTCCACTATTTTCCCCAATTTATCATCCAAAAGAAAAATCGTATCATCTTCAAATTTTTCCAATTTTCCAACAAATCTTTTAGCCCCCTCAATATTACTCTTAGCCTGAACATTAACTTTCTCCCCTAAAAATCTCACAAAATCCTTAGGCTTTTTCAACCTTCGCTCAACCCCAGGCGTCGAAACCTCCAAAAAAAACTTCTCTTCAATCAGTTCATCCGCAATCCCATCAATCTCACGGCTAAAATCAATTCAATCATCAAGCGTCGTAGTCCCATCCATTTTCTCCACATACACTCTCAAATAATTATATCCCCCATCCCTCACATATTCCAAATCTGCCAACTCCAGATTCATTTCCTTTAAATGCGATTCGATTTTCTTCTCAAACTCATTTAAAATCTGTTCCATAAAATTACACCTCATATCTAAAACTAAAGAGTGGGCTAACCCACTCTCTACCTAAAATTATTTTCTACAATTATAATAACACATTTTTACTTTTTTTTCAACCCCCTATTTTTTTTATAACAAAAAAAACAACCTTATACAAAAGTTGCTGTTTTTTAAACCTTGTTTTAATGGATAACCTACTTTAACTTTCAAGTAATT
>ERZ772960.3157-NODE-3157-length-11298-cov-5.294228_pt1 | contig 11298 bp, 11 predicted proteins | sample MGYA00580678_ERZ772960 | MGnify/ENA primary metagenome ERZ772960 (study PRJEB29015, sample SAMEA2737930) | human oral metagenome | biome: human oral; feature: human-associated habitat; material: dental | place: China | collected 2059 ...
TTCCGATTACGGTCAGCCGCGGCGAGTGGCAGGGCTGCTGCCGGGAGTGCAGCCGGTTTTTTATAGTACACGCGATTTTTTGGAGAATATAGTTTTTCGTGCGTAAGCCCTGAATGCCGAGATTAACCGATAGACTAAACGGAAAAAATGGCTTATACTTATTTACTAAGGTTAAATACCGAAATTGAACTTGACAGTGCAAAAGGGTGTTTGCTTTTAAAAGGGGTTCCGAAGAATGAACAAAGAGAGTACCGACACTTTTCTTTTAACAAATCGGGGGCGCGCGCATGAGTGATACGGCAGAAACAAAACGCTTTTCAATCCGCAGAAAATTAACAATTATTTTCGGGCTGTTGCTTTCCGCCGTTTTGATCGGGGAAATCATCTTTGCGATCAGCACAATGCGTAAAACCGTAACCGGTCGGATTCAAACGCATTTGACGGATAAAGCCGCCGACGTTGAGGAGATCATAGACGGAAGAATCAGAGCATGGTTTCAGCTGATCGAGGGTATGGCACGGATACCCGACTTGAGAGACTCCTCTGTTTCTCTGTCTGAAAAGCTGAGGATCCTGGAACGGGAAGCTATGCACAATCCGAAAATAATGGAGATGAGCATAACGGATATGAACGGTTACCGCCGTACGTTTTCGGGCAAAACCGCTTTCGTAGGAGATCGGGAATGGTTTTTGCAGGCGCAAAGCGGTAAGTCTTTTATCTCAGACCCCCTTATCTCCCGTGCGTCCAATAAGTTTGTTATCGCCATCGCCGTTCCGCTGCGCAACGAACGGAATGTTATCGTCGGCGTACTCGGATGTACGGTTCTGGGCACCTCGCTTTCGGATATTATCGATGATATCGTCGTCGGAAAAACGGGAAACTGCTATATTTTGGGAGCGACCGGCAATAGGATCGCGGATTCCGATCGGGAATATGTGCAGTGGCAGTTCAACGCCGTCGAAGCGTCGGAAACGGATCCGAGTTATAAATCGTTAGCGGCGCTTGAAAAAATTGCAATGGAATCGGAAATCCCGGGAGTCGGTTACTATACGTATGAAAACACGCTGCATATAGCCGCATACGCAAAAAGCAAATTATCCGGCTGGACGGTGATCATCAAAGCTCCGTACGAAGAATTCATGGACTCTGTCAATAGGCTGAGCATCGTCATGGATATTATGGCGCTTGTCGTTTTGATTTCTGCATTGATAATTCTCTATTTCATTGCACGTAAAATGGTGCAGCCTATTCAGGGCGTCGGCCGCGCTTTAAAAAATATTGCGGAAGGGGACGGCGATTTGACCGTCCGATTGAAAATCACCGGCAACGACGAAGTAACCGAACTTTCGGCATACTTCAATCAAACGATAGAAAAAATCGGTAACGCCATAAAATCGATCGGTGAAAATACCGGTATAATGCAAGCATCCGGAAACGAGCTTGCATCGAATATGAGCGAAACCGCAAGCACTATTCACCAGATAAACAGCAATATCGACGGTATCAAACAGCAGGTGCTCACTCAGGCTGCGAGCGTTACCGAAACGGCCGCTACGATCGAAGAGATTATCAGAACGATCAAACAACTGAACAACAGCATTGAAATTCAGGCTGCGAGCGTAGCGCAATCTTCGTCCGCCGTAGAAGAGATGGTTGCAAATATCGGTTCCATCGGTCAGACGCTCGACAGAACAGACAGCGTCGTTGGAGATCTTTCTTCGGCAACGGGAGAAGGAAAAGACACGCTTGTCAATTCAAGCGGTATTACGCAGCGTATCACCGAAGAATCGGGAACGCTTATGGAAGCGTCGAGCGTTATCCAGCATATCGCAAGCCAGACGAACCTGCTTGCGATGAACGCCGCAATCGAAGCGGCTCACGCAGGGGAAGCCGGACAGGGCTTTGCCGTCGTCGCCGGTGAAATCAGAAAGCTTGCGGAAGATTCTTCGATGCAAGGCAAAAGGATAACGGCGACGCTGAAGTCGCTCGGCAACGAAATCGGTATGCTTGCCGCTTCTTCCAAAATCGTCGAAGAAAAATTCAATATCATTTTTACGCTGGCGGAAGAAGTAAAATCCATGAGCAGCCGTCTCACCGAAGCCATGCGCGAACAGGAGACGGGCAGTAAAGAAGTGCTCGCCGCAATCAAAGACATCAATTCGGTAACGACGGAAGTGCAGACGGGATCGGAAGAGATGTTGAAAGGCGGCGAACAGGTTGCCGGCGAAATGCATAAGCTCGACGAATTGACGCGTCTCATCACGGACAGCATGAACGAAATGGCTTCCGGTGTGATGCAGATCAATAACGCCATACAGGATGTCAATTCGCTCACCCAAAAGAATAAAGCGAGTATCGAAAGTCTTGCCTCTGAAGTCGGAAAGTTTAAAGTCTGACATCGGATGCACGATGGTTCAAAGGGGCTGTCGAAAAAGTAACCGACTTTTGAGACAGCCCTTTTTATTTTAAGAATCGTTCGCCGTCGGTTTACAGCGTTTCGATCACACCGCAAAGAGCGCACATCTGGTCGGGAGTGCCGATCGTGATACGGAGATAGTCTTCGATTCCCTTTGTCGCAAAGCGGCGGACGAGAATACCGCGCTCTTTTATGCGGCGGTACGCATCTTCTCCGGAAAGTCCTTTTTTTCGAGCAAAGACGAAATTCGTTAAAGACGGAATGCAGTCCCAGCCGTGAGCGGAGAGGAAGGCCGAAAATTTTTCACGTTCGGCGGCAATTTTTTTTGCACAGTCGGCGTAGTACGCATCGTTTTCGCATGCGGCGATACCGGCGATTTGAGAGACTGCGTCGATCGGAAAATGATTGAGCGAATTTTTTACCGTTGTAACCGTCTGCACGAGTTCGGGAGATGCGACGATGTAGCCGAGCCGCATACCCGCTCCGCAAAAACTTTTGCTGAACGTACGCACGACGACCAAATTGGGAAAGTCCGCGAGAAGAGGGATGCAGCTTTCGCCGCCGAAATCGACGTAGGCTTCATCGACGACGAATACCCGTTCACGGTTTGTTTTTTCGAGCATGGCGCGTACTTCGTTCCGTGAAAGAGAACGTCCGGTCGGTGCGTTCGGATTTGCAAATATGATTCCGGAATCGTTGCTTTTTTCCCGTTCGACCATGGTTTTCGTGTCGAGCGTCCAGTCGCTTTTGAGTTTGACGAAATCGAGAGGAATATCGTAAAAGCCGCCGTATACCGGATAAAAGCTGTAGGAAAATTCCGGCGTAACAAGTTTCGTATCTGAATCGAAAAAGGCATAAAACACGAACGAAAGCACTTCGTCGCTTCCGTTACCCGCATAGATCATATCGGGCGTTACGGTAAACGGGATCATGTCCGCTTCCGACGGACGGCAGTGCTCACCTTCGGGAACGGTGCGAGCGAGCACACCGCCCGTTCTGTTGAGCATAGCGGCGATCGCTTTTCGAAGATTGCCGGCGTCGGGATCGGGATAAAGCGCAAGTTTTTCGGGATGCTTTTTAATAAAATCGGTAACGGCTGAAATTACGTTCGGACTCGGCGGATAGGGGTTTTCGTTTGCGTTGAGTTTGATGTATGTTCTGTCGACAGGCTGTTCGCCGGGTACGTAGGGATGCAGCTGCGCCATTCGCTTTGATTTCATAGTCTTTAGTATAATTGATATTTGTCACGCTGACAACGAGAGCAGGCTTTTCGGGTATCGTTATAAAGGCGCGCAGGGAAGGGTACGGGGCGTTGCGGGGTGTCCCCGCAGAGGGGGCAGCGAACGGCCGTATGAACGGAGCGGGCTGAAACGGGAGTCTTCCGCCCGTGCAGTGAAAAGGCCGGAAGCGAGGGGGAGACTTCCCCCTTTGGATATATTTGACTTTTTAACATCAGTGAAAAACTTCAATGAAATTTCAATAAATCGTGTTGTCGAAAAACGACTTCTCTGGTATACTAAAAGTTATGTCGGTGATAACAAATTTCGGCACGCTTCTCCGTTCGTATGCGAACAAACAAAAATCCGCTTTTGTTAATTTGCGCGATTTTTGCGATTACGTAAAAAAATATGCGCAGCACTATATCGAAGAAGAGCCCGGCTTGGATGTGTATCTCGGCAATACGGAAGATACGGTTATCGCCGAATTGCAAAAGCTTGAGAGCAAGCACCTCGTTTCCGTTCTCGAACGTGACGGTGAAAAACAAATTATTATTGTCATCATGTATTATACGGTGAGGTTTGCGCAGCGTTATAAAGAGCTTGCGTTCAATCCTGCCGTCCCCTTTCCGACGATGGCGGATTTGCCGAAGCAGCTTTCATCGGACGCGCTTGAAAAACGTCCGGCATCCGATTTGCTCGCTACACTGTTTGCAAAACAGGATTTGAAATCGCCGAAACTCTATGTCGTACAGCTGCCGCGCAATGTGCCTTCCATTCTGTTTCCCGAATGTGTACCCGTACAGATGCTCACCGATGCGGCGCTGTCGAAGATCCGTGCGATGCTCAAAAAAGAAGAGTACCACGATTATTTTTTGAAAAAACTGCGCAATGCAAATCCGGGAAAAGAGATTTCGATAAAAACTTTTTTTGAGCAGTTCGTTTCGCGGCAGGACAGTCCGTCACAGCTCTTGGAGTCTTCGCCGAGCTCCTTTTATTCGTGGAGTCAGTTGTGCTATTTTATCAGGCAGGATTTTGAAAAAGTAAAAGATACGACACTTGAAGATACGAATCTTTTGCAGGCGGTGTCGATTGCGGAATTGCATCTTGTAATGCTCAAAAATAAAGTGCAGGAACGGCAGCAAAAAAACGAAGCGCTGGAATTGCTGGAAGCTTCTCTCGACAAGCCGCCGTATTTTTATCCGATGAGCGCGATCGTCAAAATGACCGATTCCAAAGGTATGCCGCTCAGCAATCGTTACAGCGATGCCGATTTGAAAAAATTTCTCGATCGGCTTACGACGGAAAGCGAAGACGGAGATTTGCCGCGCCTTCTTGTTTTTAAAGTCGATTCGGGTACGCGCTACTTCGTTTATAAGACAAAAGTGTTCCCGCTTATCATACGGCTGTGCAACGAAGCGCACAGCGCCATAAAGCAGAATCTCACAAACAAATGGTATAAGGCGCTTAAAAATTTTGAAAAGCTTCCCGAAATGCACGACAAGCAGCGTTTCGAATCGGTTCTTAAAACTCAGGTCGAAAAAACGTCGCCCGTTTTGTATGCGCTGCTCAACGCCAACTTTTTGACGCTGCTTGACGTCGAATTGCAAAACAGTACAAACGGCGGAAATTTCCGGCTCTTTTCAAACGGGCGGCTTTTGCCGTATACCGAACTGCTCATGATAAGCAACGCTGCGGTGCTTTCAAACGCGAAAATCCTCCTGCCGTTTTGGTATTCGATTCCGATCGTTTCGCAGATTATCGGTTTTTTTATGCGCGGTCCGAAAAAGAAAAAAACCAATGAAGAGACGGAAGAAGTTCGAGATACGCATTCGACGAATAAAAATATACGCCCTGCGACAAAGCGTGAAGCGATCATGCAGGCTGCAAAGACGGTTGAAAACGATCTCGTGCCGGAAGGTTCGACGGTTGATCGCGAGCTCGATTCGTACTGCAAACAGTGGAATAAATTGATATCGCCGGATGCGCACCGCCAGCTTACCGAAGACGTTAATTCCCTGATTCGCGGTTATATGCGCAGGGTTATCCATACGATTTCGGCTCAGACGTTTACGATCGAGCGCGTGCGGAGTCTTGCGGAATCTCTTATTAAAACGCCGAATATGCAAAAGATAAGCGAACAGGAATCGCTGTTTATGTATGTGCAGCTGTACATACTGCGCCTTATCAGTAACGGTTAGCCGATATCGCGGTGCGATCCGTCGGCAGCCGGCAATTCGTTTGTCATTGAACCGCGAATATATATTTCAAAAAGCGATTGCTTATCTATTTCGATCAACATTCAATTGATCCCTTTATTCGAATTTGAATTAACATAACAATATCTTATAAAAGAATACTTGACCTACTGTAATATATATATTACAGTATCGCTGTGGTCGAGATATTTAAAACCGATGTGTACGACAGATGGTTTCATACGCTTAAAGATAAAAAAACACAGGCCGTACTGGATATGCACATCGAAAGGATGCGTTTCGGGAATTTCGGAAATTCAAAACCTATCGGACAGGGATTATCCGAATTAAAAATAAATTACGGCGCGGGATTTCGTATCTATTACAAAAACGAGCATAATAAAATAGTCATCCTCTTATGCGGCGGTGATAAATCGACGCAAAAAGACGACATCGTAAAAGCTCATAAAATAGCAAAGGGGATATAAATGAAAATTACAAAATGGGATATGGCTGAAAATATTATAACACCGGAAGACGTAACGGCATATTTATCTGCCGCTCTTGAAGCAGGAGAAGCCGCCGACGTTATCAACGTTATCGGCGCGATTGCCCGATCGAAAGGTATGACAAAACTTGCCAGAGAAGCAGGCGTAACTCGTGAAGCACTGTATACTTCATTGTCTCCAAACGGCAATCCGTCTTTCATTACGGTTTTGAATATTCTGCGATCGATGGGGATCGTTCTGCAAGCGCAAAAAATACCTGAAGAAAAACTTCCGGTAATGGCTTAAATTGCGATCGGGGCGGGCAACTTTGCGCAGTGCATTCGCATATCGGCGGGCGTACTGCAGCCGAAGAAGATACGGTGTTCTTGTTTAATAATGTGTAAAACGCTTTCGGATTTTCAATGCATTTTACTTCGACGCGGCAGGGGAGATTCCCATCCGCACGAAAAAAACGCCCCGGCCGCTTTGAGCAGACCGGAGCCGGTATGCATTCAGTTCGCAGGCGCTATTTTTATCGAGTAATTTTTACTCTTCAAAATGTTACCATTGTTCGGTAAGTCGGAATAGGAAAGGGAAACTGTCAATCCCGCACTCATTATTTGTCCTATTTGGTAACCTGAACTCGGCTTTTTGTAAGTACACCAACCCGTGAAATTTCCGTTTGAATTCGTAAACGTGTTTGCAGGTAACATTCCCTCGTATTTCAGCGTGGTCGTGTTCAGCGAAAGATTTTCGGTAAACGGAGTTCCGCTTCCGCCGTTTTCGGTATTCGGGTCAAAGGTTACCGGAACGGATTCTTTTGCCCAGATTGCATACAAAGTTTTACTTTCTGAAGCGGATGCCGATTCTCCTGCCTTATACGACACGTATGTAGAACTTGCAGAAGTTCCCCAGACGATAAAGACGTACCCGGTCTTTATAAACGTGCTTTCCGGGACGGTAAATTTGTAGGAAGAACTTGCCGTATCGTATGCTGCATTTTTTGTAAAATTGCTGCCGATACCTCCGTTCGCGTTGAACGTCAAAACGATATCGTCTTTCCAAACCGCATAAATCGTCGTATCTTCGTAAAAATATCCCACATTTTCTGCGTCTTTGTAGTCGATCATATAAGAATAGTACAGAGAAGTTTTTGTTTTACTCCAACCCGCAAAAACATAACCCGTGCGGGTAAACGTATTTTTATCCAATGTAAATTTTTCACTTGATGAAGAAACGTTTACCGTTTGAATTTTCGTTTCCGCCGCACTGTCGCCGTCTTTTATAAATCCTGCGTCAAAAGTAACTTTAAAGGATTCGACTTTTTGCCATAAAGCGTAAAACGCAAGGTTCGACTCGACTTTTACGCTGCCGCCTCCGGCGTATTCGGGTGCCGTTGCATCCGCCGTTTTTGCCCAGCCCAAAAACTTGTAGCCTTTCCTCAATTGCGTGGGAAGCGTTGAAAATTTTCCTTCTTCGCAGTAAAACGAAAAACTTGCAGGATCCGCACCTTCGTAATTTTTATAAAACGTAACAGTGTAATGTGTTGCTCCGGAGTCGGAACCGACATCGCCGTTACAACTTGTAAAAAATGCCTGAGCCGCAAGGGCTAAAAGCATAACCGTAAAAAAACGATACGTTTTTTTCATAAAACACCTCCATGAATTTTCCGTACGAAACCACTATACAAAAAAAAGTGGTTTTGCAAGATTTCATTTTTGAAGTGCTGCGGGCGGATAGGGCGGATATGTTTGTAAAAAATTATCTCTTTTTGTCCTAAAAAACTCCGAAAATGAAAAATCTCCGCGATATATACTATGCACGCCTTGTGCAAAAAGCGTTTGCCGGCCGGCATTATACGCTTGGGCGTCTCCGAAAATCCGACCGAGTTTTCAGAGGTGTCCGATTGGTTTTGAGACGGTGATACGGTTTTGAATCGGTATGGCACAGGAGTTTTTATGAATCAATTAAATTCGATTATTCTCGAAGGGAACATTACGCGCGATGTCGTATTTAAAGAAACACCGCACGGCTGCAAAGTATGTACGATACCGCTTGCGGTAAATCGATGGTACAAAAGCGGAGACGGAAGGGGCGTCGAAGAAGTTTCGTATTTCGATGTGGAAGCGTTCGGCAAAATGGCGGAATACTGCGAAAAACGCGTTACAAAAGGAAGGGGGCTGCGCGTCGTGGGCAGGCTGAAGCAAAGCCGCTGGAAAGGAGCGGACGGAAAAAATGCGAGCCGCGTTACGATCATAGCGGAGCATATCGAATTCAAACCGCAAGTCGGACAAAGAGCCGATTCGAATGCGGAGCTTGCAGGCATAGCGGAGGCGACCTCGGCATCGGCGGAAGAATTCGAAGAAATGGAAGAAGAAGCGGCGGTATTTTAAAAAAGGGCTGTCTCAAACCTTCCTTAAAATTATACAGCGAGTAAATCTTCAGATTTAGGAGCTGTATAATTCGTGCGTGGTCGCGCACACGTATATCCGCGAGTTTTCAAAAGAAAACTCGAAGTTAAAAGCTGAAACAGCCGGAGAAAAAAACGCAAAAAACCGGAGAATATAAATCTGCAAACAATCGCACACTATGCAAATGAATTACATAAAATATATTCTCCGGACACAGCTCAATCCAATTTTATCGGATAATTAGCCGTCAAAACCTCGATTTTCTGTATTGTTTTGCCCAGCTGTGAAGTCATAGGCTTTGCCATTTTTAATTCAATTTGATACCAGCCATGTCGTTTCGTCATTGTTGAAAGCCCTTCATTACGAAATGAACTCAGAAGAAACCTTCCCTTAATCGTTGCGAGCAAAGCCAAAAGTTTGTCGAAATCATCCTGATCGTAGCCGTCATAATGTCCTTGAAAAGAACCGACGTAGGGCGGATCGAGGTAAAAGAAAGTGTCTTTCGTGTCTCGCGAGTTTATGACCCGTAATGCATCGCAGCATTCAATTTGAACGTTTTGTAGTCGTATCGCAATCCCTTCGGTAAATTCGTTACGCTTGTGTGCCAGCTTACGGGTTGTAGCACCCGCTCGATCATAACCGAAACCTGCGATAAAATTCTTACCGAAAGAACAGTTGCCCAACATCCATACCGCCCATGCACGCTTGATACGATCGAACATTTCCGGATTCTCATAAACTATCTGCGCGTGTCTGTGCTGTCTCCGGCTGTGCAAACTGATTGCGACCTCTGCCTGTAAGGCTGAAAAATCACGCTGTAATACCTCATAAAAATTGATAATCTCAGAGTTTATATCGTTGATGATTTCAACTTCAGACGGTATCTTTCTGAAAAAGATCGCCGCTCCGCCGATAAACGGCTCGCAGTATACCTTGTGCTCCGGAATAAGCGATACAATTTTACCTGCAAGCTGTTGCTTGCCGCCGTAATAAGAAAGAGGAGTTTTCATAGACTAATCCTTAGAATAAGATTGACATAAACCGAAGGACTAAAACCGCCGATCATATACATACCTGTACAGGTCAGGCGGAAGCAGGTTATCCTGTAAGTGTTTACCCACTTATCCGCGGGTTGCAGCTCGCGGGTTTCTGCCTGTTTAAACAATAGCACCCGCTATACAAATATATGTTATACCCCTTGTTACTAATTAGTCCTCATGGGCTTTTCGCAAAATATTGCAGTTCGCGTATTGTGGGATGTCCGTGTTTCTGCGGTCGATCCATAAGGGGCGGCGGCAATTTATCGTTGAGATGCAAGCGTATAAATCTATCGAGCGTTCCCCACGTTACACGCAATTCTTTGGCGATAGAGAGTTTACTGCGACCAATTTTTAGATACCGTTTAATTTGGTGCCGGTGCGGAGTAAGTTTATAATAATTCGGCTTTTGTCCGGGTAGCCGTCCTATTTGCTTTCCCGCCCTGCGCGCACGTTCCAATCCCATTTTTGTCCGTTCGCTTATTAGCTGCCTTTCAATTTCTGCTGACAATCCAAAGGCAAAAGCAAGAACCTTACTCACAATCGAATCATCGCAATTGAAACCCTCTTTTATTGCACGAACTTGCACGCCCTTGTCAAGAAATTCTTGCAGTACATTCATAATCATTATAAGGGAACGACCGAGACGTGAAAGCTCGGTAACTATTACAACATCTCCTGATTGTACAGTTTCTAAAACTTGCCCAAGCTTACGTTTTGTCGGCACACGTGTACCAGAAACTGTCTCATCAATCCATTTAATGTGATGTAAACGCTTCTCTCGACAATAGGAACGAATCTGAATCTTTTGATTTTCACTCGTTTGTCCATTTGTTGAAACGCGAATATATCCGTAAATCATACAACACCTCCACAATAAATCTATGGCAGTTATGATTTTAAGGAACGGATTGATTAAGCAATGGGGAAAAAAATATGCAAATAACACTCGCGTCAACTTTACAATAGCGTTTCCGAATAATTGCGTTTATTTTAACTTCATTGCCGCGCGCGGTGGATCGACAAGTGACGGCTGGCACTATTATAACAGCCTGTCTAACAGCGGATGTAATGTGCTATCACGTGAGGAAGAAGGAATGTGGGTGGCTACGGGATTTTAGTATCAATTAAATACCGATAACAATAAACGTTACAGGTCTATCTTTGTGTGCATCATAGACAAAACCGCCTCTGTCAAACCTGCGCAAGATTAGCGTTTCGGAGCTGTTATCAGTATCTCCGTAGTTCTGGAGCAACGGAATTCCAAATGATACAAAACTTATAGGATAAGCGTGATAAATATCTGTACCGGATCGTGTACCCCATTGTTTAATCAATCCGTTCAGCTTGTTTTTATACCGAAAATCCAATGATTAAAAAATCGGCGTTATGAGCAGTTTCAGGGTTTACGAAAAATCGGTTTTTTTCTTTTATCGCCCATCCGGTTGTATCTTGTAAATTCTCTCCGCGTCGGCCATCAAGAATAATATACGACTGCATCGCAATCAATAGATTCACCCACGCACCCCTT
>ERZ772960.3159-NODE-3159-length-11290-cov-12.175790_pt1 | contig 11290 bp, 16 predicted proteins | sample MGYA00580678_ERZ772960 | MGnify/ENA primary metagenome ERZ772960 (study PRJEB29015, sample SAMEA2737930) | human oral metagenome | biome: human oral; feature: human-associated habitat; material: dental | place: China | collected 2059 ...
CGTACTGGAAGCAGACGGGCGGCATCACGGTCAGCGGCGGTGAGCCGCTGCTCCAACTCGCATTCGTGACAGAGCTGTTCCGCCTTGCGAAGGCAAAGGGAGTGAATACCGCCATCGACACGGCGGGCGAACCGTTCACGCGGGACGAACCGTTTTTCAGCGCGTTTGAGGAACTCCTGCCGCTCGTGGATTTGTTCCTGCTCGACCTCAAGCACATCGACGATGAAGCGCACAGGGCACTCACAGGCGTATCGAATGTGAGCGCGCTTGCGCTCGCGCAGTTCCTTTCGGAGCGGGGCAAGCGGCTGTGGATTCGTCATGTGCTTGTACCGGGCTGGACGACGGGGGAGGACGATCTCAGAAGACTTTCGGACTTTATCGCGGGACTCCGTACCGTCGACCGCGTGGAGGTGCTGCCCTATCATGCGATGGCACGGCACAAGTACGAGGAGCTGAACCTTCCATACAGGCTCGGGGAAACGCCCGCGCCGACGACGGAGGAAATTGCCCGCGCGGAGGAGATCCTGCGCGTGGGGGAGTATAGGGGATATTTGAGATAAACGAAAAGAGAGGCACTGCACGGCGCAGTTGCCTCTCTTTTCATGTTCCTTTCGTTGCCGCCTCTAACACGGAAAGGAAGTGTGTCGACCAGAGAAACGTTATCTCTGTCGCAGCAAGTGTAGTTGCCTACTACGTTTATAATATAACATCTTCCCTATATCATTGCAAAGCTATTTTCTGCACAGCCGAATCACAATATCCTCCAAGAGTTCATCTCCCGCCTGCCCTGTTTTCAGCAGATAGTCCGCGTCGGCAAGGGCGAGGACGGCGCGTTCGAGCGTTGTCTCGGAGAACGCCTTTGCGTGTCCTCCGAGTTTTTCGGCGATGAAGGGATGCAGTCCCATGATCTTGCCGAGCCCCTTCGGTGGTGTGCCGCTCATCAGCAGGCGCTTCGCCTGCCAGAGCTGACGGACGTGGCGCACGAGGAGGGCGAGCAGGACGGTGAAGTGCACGCCGTCCGCGCGGCAGCGTGCGAGGAGGTCAAGTGCTCGCCGCACATCGCGTGCGCTCACGGCATCCATCAGCGCGAACACCGATACCTCGGGCATCTCGGAGAACGCTGCACGCAGATCGTCCTCTGTGAACTGGGGATTGTCTGTGTAGAGCGTCAGCTTTTCCAGCTGGCGGTCGAGGAACTCAAGCGAAATCGTCGGCATGATGCCGACCACACGCAGGAAAAATGTGCGTGCCTTTGGGTGCATACTGCGTCCCATTTCGCGCAGCCACCCGTTCAGCCAGTTCTCCACGTTCCACGGGCGCAGCGGCTCACTCTCCATGACGCGTCCGTATTTTTCGACCGTCTGATAGAGTTTCCTGCGCTTGTCGGGCTTTGCCGCAAGCGTAAAGATGACGTACGTGGTGGGGGGCGGATCGGCGAGCAGGGCGATCAGGCGATCTGTGCCCGTGTCCTTCGAGGCGGCGGCATCCTCCTCCGCCTCCTTTTTTTTTGCTGCGCGGAAGATTACCGCGTCGCGTACGAGAACGACAATCTTGTCCGTGAAGAAAGGGGCGGTCTCAAGCGACTCCATCAGCGCCTCAATGGGCGGCATCTCCTCATAGCGGATGAGTGCGTCTGCCCGATCCTCTGCGTTTGGCAGGAGGCGGCGCAGGATTGCCTCCTCTGCGCGCCGGATGTAGTAGCTTTCCTCACCCGCGAGCAGAAAGACGTGCGGCGGCGCGCCCTTTGCGAGTGACGCCATGAACTCCGTGTAGGTCATCGGCGGTAGCGCGCCATCTCTGCGCCCACGGTCGTCTCCTCCGTGTGCCCCGAGTAGAGGACGGTCTCGGGCGGCAGCGTGAATACCTCGCGTGCAATGCTGTCCCAGAGTGCCTGTGTGTCGCCGCCCGGGAAGTCGGTGCGGCCGACGCTCGCGCAGAAGATCGTATCGCCGACGAACGCCATGCCGTCCCTTGCACTGTAAAAGATGCAGGAATCCGTTGTATGCCCCGGCGTATAGCGCACCTCAAGCGAACAATCGGGATTTGCCGCAAGTGCGATGATCTCGCGATCAGCAAACGTCGTCACGTCCGAAAGCGTGATTTTTCCACCGCCCCAGAGGGAGAGATTCCATCTGGGATCGCTGTAGTAGCGCGGGCTGTCCTCTGCGGCACAGATGACTGCGCCCGTGCGCATGGCAAACGCCTCCGCGCCGCCGATGTGGTCGAAATGGCAGTGCGTAAGAAGCAGACGCTCGATGGTCCAGCCCTTTGCCGCGGCATGTGCGGCGAGGGATTCGCCGTCGGCTCCCGCGTCGATGAGAAAGCCATGCCTAGTCGCATCGTCGATGTAAAAAAAAGAATTCGTCGGGATCATATCTCCGACGGTGACGCATTCGATCATGTGGGGGCTCCTTTACTCCATTCATAGGCACGGCGCGGCGTGCCATCCCATACGTATACAATGCCGCAGTAGACAAATCCGTTGCTGAGAAAACCGTGCTGCATGGGATGGTTGTCTGCGTGCGTGTCGGCGCGCAGATGATTGTATCGTGCACGCGCAAAGGCGAGCATGGCACGGAATGTGCCGCGCTCCGATCCATCGCTCGCCGCACGGTGAATCACGGCGTAGGGAGAGGGATCGCGCCACGCACCTTCAATGTGCGCATAGGTTGGGTCGTCGCCGGGGATGAGGGCAAAGACCGCGTGGAACTGCCCGGCCTCGTTCTCCATCCCCCACAGTACATTCTTCTCGATGTCTGCACGTATGATCTTCTCTGGCGGATAGCCGTCCGTCCACTGTGTCCTGTTGCCCGAGCGGCGCATAAAGGCGCGTCCCGCCTCATAGATGCGCAGGATTTCGGGAATGTCCTGTACGCTTGCCTGTCGTATCATTCATATCCCTCCCATGCTATTCTACACGATTCGGGCGAATTTTGAAAGAAGCGTTTGTGACAGCAGACAAATAATGCTATACTGTTCCCATCAATGGGGGGGACGATATGAGTGGATGGCTGCTTTATGCGCTGCTGTCGGCGCTGTGTGCGGCATTCGTGTCCATCTTTGGGAAGGTGGGCGTTGCGGGGCTGGACAGCAGTGCGGCGACAGCGGTGCGTGCCGTGATTATGGCGGTGTTTCTCGTGGGGGTGGTTGCAGCAGAGGGGCATACCTCCAACCTTCCTCAGGTGTTCGCGGACAGGAAGGCGCTGCTCTTCGTTGCGCTCAGCGGGATCGCGGGTGCACTTTCGTGGCTCTTTTACTTCCTCGCGCTCAAGGAGGGCGATGTCACGAAGGTCGCACCGATTGACAAGCTGAGCGTGGTCTTTGCCGTCCTGATCGCCGTGCTTTTCTTCGGTGAGCGCGTCAGCTTTCTGCACGGCGTTGCGATTGCCATGATTGCGGCGGGTGGGTTGATGCTGGCGATTTTTCCGTAGGGAAATGAATCACAAAAAAACAGGGAATCGGTATAAAAACCGATTCCCTGTTATTCGTCTGCATACAGCAGTGTGAGCGTGCCTGTGGCACGCGTTGCGGCAAGGTCGATGACGCGCTGGTTGCGCGAGCCGCGAAAGTGAAGGGTGAGGTCGCGCTCCTCGGCGCGGTAGTCGCCGTCGACAAGAACGTCCAGCTCGTCGAGCAGAGCGTTCACATCGGGATTTTCCTGCGCACGCAGTTCCTCCAGGGTGAACCCCGTGTAGCTCCACACATCGAGACCGCGTGCGTGTGCGCCGCGTGCGAGCGGCAGCAGTGCCGCCGGCTGCAGGAACGGCTCGCCGCCGCTGAGGGTGAGCCCTGTAAGGAGTGGATTTTCGTCGAGCTGTGCAAGCACGGCTCCGACGGTCGTCATGCGCCCCCCGACGAGTGGCTGCGTGTCCGGATTGTGACAGCCGGGACAGCGGCGCGGGCAGCCCTGCGTAAACACCGTCAGCCGTATGCCCTCACCGTCTACGATGGAGTCGCGCGCGATCCCCGAGATGTGAATCTCAGTGGAGTCCGTGCTTGACACGCTCATGCTCCTCGGCCTGCTTGGCATTGTTCCAACGATCCGTGGTGCCGACGAGGTAGCCTGTAATGCGGCGGACGCGCTCGAACTTTGGCTGGCGCATCTCATAGCCAAGCGTGACACGCCCGTCATCCGTTCCCGTGATGGAGAGACGATCAAGCTTCTCATGGGTCTGACCTTCGATGTATGCGATGTAGTTCTCCACCTCGTGCGGTGTGATGTCCGAGAGGCCGTTTACGGTGACGTTGATATCGTTGACAATCATGCTGCATTCTCCTTTTTGCACACCGTCTGCGGTGTGTTTTCCTTCTTGGCGATGTGTCGCCATTTCGTGAGGATTATACAACATATAGTGGGTGCTCGTCAATAGGAAATCTATATCTAGTTGTTTTTGCACAGACTTATCCACAGGGATTTTTTGGAAATCGGTTCTGTTTTTGGCGTGGATGCCGATGGAAAAAGGGCTGGCGCGCATGTGGACGGACAAAAAGTTATCCACAGCTTCCCTATGGAGAAACTGTGGACTTTGTGGATAAACGATGGCGTATACAGGTGGTTACGAGGCTGCTCCCTGTGGATTGTTCTCTTCCGCATTCGCCTTCTCCTGAATGATGGTCTGTATGGGATAGGGAATGTCAATGCCCTCTGCGCGGTAGCGGTCGGTCAGTGCCTTGATGAACTCGTGCTTGATGATGTTCTGGTTGTCGAACAGGCTCGACGGCAGGATGACGACGAAGTTGATGGAGGAGTCGCCGAAGTCCGTGTAGCGCACGAGCGGCTCTGCGTTCGGATTGTCGTCCACGCGTGCGAGCACTTCCTTCGCCGTCTCGATGGTGACGCGCTCGACAGTGGCGAGGTCGCTGTCATACGCGACGCCGACGGGGACGCTGACGTTGATGTTCAGTGTAGGCAGGCTGTAATTCGTGATGTTCGCGCCCGCGATGGTCTTGTTCGGGATGACGATGGTGTTGCTCGCACCGAGCGGGATGATGGTGGTAAAGCGCCATGTGATGTCCGTGACACGTCCCTCCTCGCCCGAGCCGAGTTTGATGTAGTCGCCGATGCGCAGCTGCTTTGAGAGGATGAGATGGAGCCCCGCGAAGATGTTGGCAAGCGTTTCCTGCAGCGCGAGTGCGACCGCCATACCGCCGACGCCTGCCGCCGTGAGGATCGGGGCGATGGAGATGCCATAGTACTGGAGGATGACGAGGAGCCCCATGGCGTAGATGACACCGACGAGGATGCTGTTGAGCAGCGTTGTCTTCGGGAGATTTTTGCCCGAGCGCTCAAAGTACATGGTGACCACGCCGTCAACCGTGCGTGCAAGGACGCGCGTGATGGAGAAGACGTTGCTCGTAAAGAGAAGGTAGGAGAGCAGCTTTGTCACCGTCGGGGAGATCTCTACCGCATCGATCGCCCAGTAGAGTCCGACGATGAAGCTGAAAAAGATGGGAACGCCCTGCATGGAGCGGACGAGGACGTACTTCCATGTGCTTTCTTCCACTGCAAGGTGGTGGTCGATGTAGCGGCGGATGAGGCGGTCGGCGATAATGCCCGCCGTGAGTGCCGCGAGAACGATGCAGCAAGGGACGATCAGCAGGCTGACGAGGTCGTTGAAGTTGAGCGTATGAGAGAATATGGTCAAGGGAGACTCCTTTCAAAGATTGTTTTATGATGGGTTATCAATGCGCCGCGGCGGAAAGGAATTCCTCCCGTGCCGCAAAGAGGCGCATGGTGCCGACGGCGCCCATGATGTCGTATGAGAATATCGGCGCAGCGGGTTCTGCCGCCCCGTGATGATGACGCGGCGGATCGAGGATGGAGACGGCATATCCCTGCGCGCGCATACGCGAGGAAAAGTGTCCGTTGATGACGTTGAAGAGTTCGCCGACGGCATCGACGGCAAGCTCATCCATGCCGTCGAGCGAGACACCGCTGTAGCCGCTCGCGAGCGCGTAGAATGCGTCTACGGAGGCGGCGAGGGCGACGATGAGGGGGCTGCCGTCCACGTCGAGTCGCTGCGATATGGTGACATAGCAGGCGTCCGCCGCTGTTTGTTCGACCGCAGCAGTGATACGCGCGTAGTCGGCAAGCCCCGCGAGGAAGGTCTCCATGTAGCTCGTATCAAATTCGCTCATTGTCCCTCCACAGACTGCTGCATTTTGACAAGCGCCATGGTGATCTCGTCATCGGCGTACGGCTTTCGGATGAACATGAGCGCACCGTTTTCCTTGGCGCACGTCAAGTTCTCCTCCGTGGCCGCCGTCGAGAGCATGACGACGGGAAGCGTCGGGTGCTCTTTGCGCAGACGGCGCAGCACCGTGCAGCCATCGAGCTTCGGGAGAATGATGTCGAGAAAGACGGCGTCGGGGGCTTTGTCTGAGATGCACCGCAGCGCCTCCTCGCCGTCGCGTGCCTCGATGACCGTGTGCCCGCGGTCAAAGAGTTCCGCCTTGAGCTTGATGCGCACGAGGCGCGAGTCGTCAACGATGAGGATCTTCATGAGCGGTCTCCTTTTCAGGCAGCACCGCCGCGCCGAAGGCGTGCGGGAGCAGTTCGGCGGGGGTCATGACGCATACGTCGCCCGCCGTATTGGCGAGGATGATGCGTGCGATCGGGAACTCCACGAGCATCTGGCGGCACATGCCGCAGGGAGCACACGGTACGGGACTGTCGGCAATGATGGCAAGTGCTTCAAATGCACGCTCGCCCGCCGTAACAGCAGCAGCGATTGCCGCGCGCTCGGCACAGATGCCAACGGGATAGGAGGCATTCTCGACATTGACGCCGCCGTAGACCTTGCCGCTCTTGCCGAGGAGTGCTGCGCCGACGGAAAAGCCCGAGTAGGGGGCGTAGGCACGGCTGCGGAACTCCGCCGCGCGCGCAGTCAGATCCTTATCATTCATGTCATTTCCTCCTTAGGAAGCACGGATAAATTCAGCACCATCATCTTGACGCATCTTTTTTGCCCGCACTTCGGCGGAAAATCCTCCACAGAGCACCACTCTGCGTCCGGTTTTCCGCCTTGTTCGGACGAAAAAATCTACGCCAATCTGCAGGACTGTTTTATCAGTGATTCCTTACAATTCAAGACCCGCGCGTTTGCGTGCGCGGTACTCGCGGTCAAGGATGCCGAGGACAACGAGATTTTCGTAGACACCACGGTGCAGGATCGTCTCGCGGATCAGCGCCTCGCGTACCATGCCTTCGCTCTCGTAGAGGTGCAGCGCACGCGCGTTGTAGTCCTTGCAGTCGAGCCATGCGCGGTGTGCGCCCCTATCGTCGAACGCCCACGCCTTCAGCAGCTTCATCGCCTCGTGTCCGTAGCCGAGCCCCTTCTTGCCGATGATGACGTGCGTCCACTCCTGCTCCTTCGAGTCGAGCAGGAGTCCCGTGACATGGAGATAGCCGACGCGCTCAGCGCATGCGCGATCTTCGACGATGATGTCCATTGCTGCCTGTCCCTGCGCGATGATCGTCTCGTGATCCGCGCGCGAGAACGGGACAATGTAGTCGCGATTTTCCTTTGCCTCCTGCAGGGCGCAGATATAGTCAACGTCCGCAGCATCTGCGCGGCGCAGCAGAAGGCGAGGTCCTTCTTTCAGAATTTCTGCCATAGGATATCCTTTCATTTTGAAATCTTTTCCTTATTCTACATTGAATCCGCATGCAAATGCAAGGGAGCGTTCCATGCGAATAATTATAGATTGACGATATGGGACGAACAAATTATAATGGAGTCACGAAAAAGGGAATGTGTTTGAACGGGAGGAAGGGCATGGCAGCGCAGAAAAAGCCGTCGGTGCGTGAGGTGCTTTGGCGAAAGAAACGCGCGCGCGACCAGATGTTGGATGCGGTGGGGAAACTCTGTGACGAATCGTGGGAGATGTTCGAGAAGGTCGCTGCGGATCGCTCGTCCACCTCGCGCGACGCAGTCACCACGCGGGAGCTTGGGCTGCGCCTGCGCTCGCTCGGGTATCTCATCGAGGGGGAGCACTATATTGACCGCATCGCCTTTGAACTGCAGACGAAGGATGTATACATGACCGCAAGCGAGGTCGCCAGATCCTACGTTTCGGATATCGTGATGACCTTTTTGGATGGGATTCTCCTCTATGGAAAACAGACCGAATGGGACAATAAGGAACTGCAGGAGGCATATCAGACCTCGTTGGAACAGCCTTTGGAGGAGATCCGCACGGCGCTGATTCCCGTGCCGCCGCAGCAGGTGGCGGAGAGTGCCGCAGATGATTGATGAAATAATATAAATGATATATAGGAGGCTTGCCGTACATGTTCGGTATGTCAATGGATATTGGGATTGACCTTGGGACGGCAAATGTGCTCGTCTATGTCAAGGGCAAGGGGATTGTCCTCAAAGAACCCTCCGTGGTCGCGGTCAACCGCGACACCAATCAGGTGCTTGCGATCGGCGAGGAGGCACGGCAGATGATCGGGCGCACGCCCGGCAACATCGTTGCAATTCGTCCGCTGCGTGACGGCGTTATCGCAGACTACGACATTACGGAGAGTATGCTGCGCTTCTTCATCGAAAAGGTCGTCGGGCGCAGCATTGTCTTCCGTCCGCGCATCATGATCTGCATTCCCTCGGGCGTGACGATGGTGGAGCAGCGCGCCGTGCAGGAGGCTGCCGAGCAGGCGGGCGCACGGCACATCCAGCTCATCGAGGAGCCGCTTGCAGCGGCGATGGGCGCAGGGCTTGACATCGTAGAGGCACAGGGGTCGATGGTCGTTGACATCGGCGGTGGCACGACAGATGTCGCCGTGATCAGTCTGGGCGGTGTTGTGACGAGTGAGAGCATCCGCGTTGCGGGAGATATGTTCGATGAAGATCTCATCGCCTATGTCAAGCGCGAGTTCAATCTTCTCATCGGCGAGCGTTCGGCGGAGGAGATCAAGGTGCGCGTCGGTGCAGCACATACGGCAGCGCGGCGTGAGCAGATGGACGTGCGCGGGCGTGACCTCCTCTCGGGGCTGCCCAAGAACGTCACGATCTCTACGGCGCAGGCATCTTCTGCCATAGAGAACTCTGTGATGCGCATCGTCGACTGTGTTAAGAAGGTGCTTGAGGAGACGCCGCCGGAGCTGTCTGCGGACATCATGGATCGCGGCATCGTGCTGACGGGCGGCGGCGCACTGCTCTACGGCATGGCGGAGCTGATTCAGCGCGAGACGGGCACGCCGACCGTTGTGGCGGACGAGCCCATGAGCTGCGTGGCACTTGGCTGCGGCAAGGCACTCGATATCTTCGATAAATTTGACGGCAAGGCGACAAATACGAGCTTTGGGCGAAAAAAATAGAGGAAAAACACGCCATACAGCGAAAATATAAGAGTATGAGCTGTTTTCGGGAAAAAGAGGGATATTATGTGGAGAGGACTCTATATTGCGGCATCCGGCATGATCACGGAGACCAAACACACGGATATGATCGCGAACAATCTCGCCAACGCCTCGACGACGGGCTATAAGCGCGACGATATGGCGATCCGCGAGTTCGCGCCCATGCTGCTGCGCCGCATCAACGATCACTCGGCTGATACAGAGGTGACAAGCTTCAAGGGGTTCCGCATCGACGGGAATCGTGCGCCGCGCGTCGGCACCCTTGGTCTTGGATCCTCCGTGGACGAGATTGCGACCGATCACATGCAGGGAGCGATGCAGACGACGGGCAACACGTATGACCTTGCCATCTCGGGGCCGGGCTACTTTGTCATTGGAACGCCGGACGGGCCGCGCTATACGCGTGACGGCGGCTTTTATCGCTCGTCGGGCGGGCAGCTGCAAAATATGCGCGGGCAGGCAGTGCTCTCCTCGCGCGGACGCCCGATCTCGATTCCTGCGAACGCGAGGAACGTGAACATTACGGGCGACGGGCGCATCTATGCGGACGGGGCGGAGATCGCACAGCTTGGCTTTGTTCAGTTCGGCATCAACGATGTTGTCGTCAAGCAGGGGGATAACCTCTACCGCCCGCAGGAGGGCGCACGTCCGCAGCAGGCAACGGGAACGATTGAGCAGGGGCTGCTTGAGATGTCGAATACGAGCGTTGTCACGGAGATGGTCGAGCTCATCAACAACTACCGCGTCTACGAGGCGGGGTCAAAGGCTGTGCAGACACAGGATACGCTCCTTGAGAAGGCGGTCAGTGATGTCGGACGCGTGAGCTAAGGAAGCACTGATAAATTCAGCCACGCCATCTTAGCGCATCTTTTTTGCCTGCACTGTGTCGACAAATCCTCCACATAGCCATTGCTATGCGTCCGGTTTGTCTCCTTGTTCGGGCGAAAAAATCTACGCCAATCTGACGGACTTCATTTTATCAGCGATTCCCTAAGAGATCGCTGAATGTATCAGGCTTCCTTAAAAATGTTTAAGGAAAACAGTCATTCATTCGATATAGAAAAGTGAACTACTTGTTGTAATCATGGAGGGGGATATCGACTATGATGCGAGCACTTTGGTCCGCAGCGTCCGGCATGAAGGCGCAGCAGACCCACATGGATGTCGTTGCGCACAACATCGCGAACGTCAATACCTATGGCGGCAAGAAGGTGCGTGCGGAGTTCCAGGATCTCGTCTATCAGACGCTCCGTGAAGGGGGCGCACAGAATGGAGCGGACTCACAGTATCCGACGGCCATGCAGATCGGTCTCGGCACGCGCGTAGCGGCGACGCAGCGCGTCTTTACGCAGGGAGCGCTCCAGACGACGGACAACCCGACGGACATCGGCATTCAGGGCGAGGGCTTCTTCCGCGTCACGATGCCGGACGGCACGACGGCGTACACGCGCGACGGTACGTGGAAGCTCGACAGTGACCGCCGCATGGTAACGACGGATGGCTATTTGCTCGCGGACGGAATTACGATTGGTCAGAACGCACCGTCCGACTCCATCACGATCTCGGGCGACGGGCGTGTTTCCTATCGTGAGCCGGGGCAGACACAGCAGCAAGAGGCGGGGCAGATCACGCTCGCACGCTTCGTCAATCCGGCGGGCCTGACGGCGATTGGCAAGAATCTCTTCGTCGTGTCCGATGCCTCCGGCGAGGCAATCGAGTCGAATCCCGGCGTCGATGGTGCGGGTACGCTTGCGCAGGGCACGCTTGAGATGAGCAATGTGCAGATCGTTGAGGAAATGGTCGATATGATCGTTTCCCAGCGTGCTTATGAGTCCAACTCGAAGGCAATCACGACATCGGATTCGATGCTTGAGATTGCAAACTCGCTCAAGCGTTGAGTTTTCAAAGACGTACGATTACAGCCAT
>ERZ772960.3161-NODE-3161-length-11288-cov-7.992700_pt1 | contig 11288 bp, 8 predicted proteins | sample MGYA00580678_ERZ772960 | MGnify/ENA primary metagenome ERZ772960 (study PRJEB29015, sample SAMEA2737930) | human oral metagenome | biome: human oral; feature: human-associated habitat; material: dental | place: China | collected 2059 ...
GCAAGACCCCCGGCACCGACCTGCGCGAGGGAGTGGACACCATGCCGGTCCTCCTTCTGCGCAAGGCCCTGGCGGCCGGCGAGCTCGACGCCGCCGGCCAGGCCATTCTCTCGCGCCTGTCCACCGGTGACCTCTCCGACGACGCCTTCCTGGCCGACGTCGTCGCTCGCCTGCGGGAGCACCCCGTCCTGGCCCGTACCCGCGAGATGGCGATGGACTGGGCCGCTCAGGCAGTGGAGGGCCTGGAGGGACTGGAGGAGGCCGTCCTCGACGGAACCCGACAGCGCCTGGCCCAGGCCGGCATCGAGGGCGAGGCCGCCACGGCGGCTATGACCGATGCCGGTGAGCGGGTGAGACAGGTGCGTGCGGCCATGGAGGACTTCGCCCGCATTCTTGTGGACCGGGCCGCCTGAGCAGCCGACCTGGGAGCTGATGAGGCCTTCCGACTCCCCATCGTGGGTAGTGGATTGCGGTGCATAGGGTGCCAAGTACGTGTTCCCAATGCGTTGAAAGGTTCCCGACATGCCGCCCTCCACGCCGATGTCTCCTGAAACCTGCGCCCGACTGACCCGACGTGGTGTCCTGACCCTGCCCGCCCTGGCCGGCGCGGGGGCCGTCCTGTCGGGGTGCGGGGTGCTCAAGAAGGGCGATACCGCCTCCTCTGGGAAGAGCTCGGGTGCTGCGTCCCCACGTGCGGTCGCGACTGCGACTGGCCCCCACGGTGGGGTGGTACTCAGTACGGAGTATCAAGGTGTTCCACTGACCGTGGAGGTCGGTCCAGTCGCGGTGAAGGGAAAGTACACGGTGGCGAGGTTTCACATCTCTACCGACTCAAAAGAAGATGTGTACCTTTCCCAGGCATTCGCCCTACTGGACAACGTCGATACGACTGCTGATGTTCGGATGATGTCGCTGGAGCAGAGTCTGGTCTACGCCGAGCTGGGGGGAAACACGGAAGACCTCTCCGGTGCGGTCACAAAAGGTGCCCCGAAGGATGCTTTCCCTGTTTTCAGCGCTCTGAATGATGGAGTGCAGTCCGTGGAGATGCTGCTTCCCAACATGGGTGTCGTTGTCGGTGTTCCTGTGGTGAAGGAATCGGAGGTGGGTTTCAATATCGATGACGTCATCGCCAAGGCCAACCTTCAGGGGCCTGACCCCGGTCCCTTCAGGCTCGAGCGTGCGACTGTATCGATGGATGGGTCGTCGGATACGAAGCAGGATGAGAAGTCGACGACCGTGACGGTGGCCGGGGATGTCACGTTTGCGACCGACTCCGATCAGCTCTCGGCTCAGGCTGACAGTGTGCTGGCGAGTGTGGTGGAGCAGGTCAAGAAGTATCCCTCCGGTGGGGATCTGACGATCACGGGCCATACCGATGATGTCGCTGATGACGCACACAACCAGGATCTGTCGGAGCGGCGGGCCAAAGCGGTGTCGGAGCGGCTTAAGAAGCTGACGGACTTGTCTGCGTGGAAGGAGTCGGTCTCAGGTAAGGGCGAGTCCTCGCCGCGGGTTGCGAATGACACTGATGAGCACAGGCAGATCAACCGTCGTGTGGAGATCACGCTTACCCCCTCCAAACCCGCCGAGGCCAGTGCGGCGCCGGGCGCGAGTGCGGCACCGTCGTCGACCGCGATGCCAAAGGCCGCCGGCCCCGTGGGCAAGGGACCTGAGGGTGTCGATGTGAAGGTCGACGGTAAGACCGTGCACATGGTGATCGACCATGTGGTTCGAGTCGGTAACTACTTGGTTGGAACGGTGCTGCTTACGTCTAGCGAGAAGGTCAGTATGCCGGTTGCCCCCTTCGCGTTGCCGGGGAAGATGATGGATATGCGCGGCCTGTCCGGGGTGTCTGGTGTGAGTGGCATAACCATCCTCAGTGGTGGGTTGAGGTATCTGGAGGCCGACTATGCGTATTCTGATGGAAGTAGATATCCTTTAGCGAATAGCTTTGTGTACGATCTTGAGCCTGGGGCTTCCCAGTCCCTTCCGGTCGTGTGGCCAGACGTTGGCGAGGACAGCATCACGATTGATATGCCTGCAGGTGAGTATCTTTATACGAGAGAGCGAGTTGTTGCTCGCCTTACCGACATCCCGGTCGTCAACGCGTAGCGACCCGGTCACTTAGAAGGGTGGGGCCTCGTCGATGAGGGGTGCCAGGCCCAGGGTGTGGGTGGCTTTGGGGTAGGGGGTGGTCTCGTAGGCTCCGGCTTTCTGGCCGGGTTGGGGGCCGCGGGTCTCGAGCCGGGCGGTGGGGCCGGACCCGATGCCGGTGCCGGTGCTGGTGCTGGTGCTGGTGTTGCTGAGGGCGGTGTTGAGGCGGTTGAGGATCTCGGGGCTGATCTGCTTGCTCAGGTTGGCTGGGACGACCGAGCCGGGGACGTAGCGCTGGCGGGGGCCGACTCTCCTGGGTAGGCGGGTGATGGTGCCGTCTGGGTGGCGCTGGTAGATGGTCTTGTCGGGGGTGTGCCAGGACAGGGTCCCGCTGGCCTGGTCTCTGGTGAGGGCCCATCCGGGGGTGTGCTTGAGGCGGTGGTGGGCCTCGCACAGGACCACGAGGTTGTCCAGGCTGGTGGTCCCGCCCTGGCTCCAGGCGGTGAGGTGGTCGATGTCGCACCGTTCGGCGGGGGTCTGGCAGGTGGGGAAGACGCAGGCCCGGTCGCGGGCGCGCACCAGGTCGGCCAGACCGGCCGGGGGACGGTAGCGGGTGCGGCCCACGTCCACGACGGTGCCGCCCACCGGGTCGGTGACCAGGCGCCTCCAGGTCCCGCCGGCGGCCAGGGCCCAGGCAGTCAGGGCCGGCACCGCCGCGCTGCGCGCCCCGATGCGCACCTGAGCGACCTGAGCCGGCATGGCGGACAACGAGGCGGAGAACTGGGCGGCGGACTGGGAGGCGGAAGCAGCGGAGCACGACGCGGCGGGCTGGGAAGCGGGAGCAACGGACAACGAGGCGGAGAACTGGGCGGCGGGCGAGGAGTTCTGAGCAGCGGAGCACGACGCGGCGGGCTGGGAAGCGGGAGCAGCCGGGCCCGGTTCAGGCAAACTTCCGCCGCTAGAACCAGGCAGACTTCCCCCGCTAGAACCAGGCAGACTTCCCCCGCTGGAACTGGGCAGACTCCTGGCGCCGGCGGTGGGCAGGCTTCTCCTGCCGCCTGGGGATGCTGCACCGCTGAGAGGATCAGGCGTGGCGGCGGCGCTCTCGCCCGGGCCGCCGTCTCCTGGATCGCCGCTGCCGGTGGGGCCGTCGTCGGGTGGAGCCAGACCAACCAGGCTGTTCAGGGGGACGGTGACCTGGACGTCGATGTGGATGTTCTTGGGGAGGGGAAGGTGGCCGGTGCCTGAGGGGGTCCACCACGGGCTGGCGGACCCCACCAGGGAGCTCAAGGCCCCCAGGAGCCCTTCCAAGGGCACCCCATCAGGCAGCAGACGGCCCAGAGAGGCAGACCTGGAAGGAACCGAGGATCCAGGCACTGAACCCGACTCGCTCAAGCCGCCAAGACCGCCACCAAAGCCGCCGGTGCTGCCACGGTTGTCGCCGCCGCCGATGCCGTCACTGATGCTGCCGTTGAGGCTGCCACCGCGGTTGTCACCGAGGACATCACTGATGCTGTGGTTGATGTTGTCGTGGGGGCTTGTGGGGATGTCCTGGGCGTCGTCGTCGAAGGCTTGCGTGGTCGCCTGGTAGGCGGCCTGCTGGCTGGTGCGTAGTGTGGACAGGGTCATCGCGCCCAGCGCGTCGGCGCGTAGCTGGACTGGGGTGCGTTGCTCACCGGCTGCCCTGGCGCTGGCGGCGATCGCGTCCAGGGTGGCGTCCAGCAACAGGGCGTCCATGGTCGGCAGCAGCAGGCGGACCTGGGACATGCCTTCACCGGCGGGCCGGGGGCGCGACACGCACCGACGCTCCTGGTTGACCCGGACGCGCTCGGCGTGCCCGGTGGGGTCTGTCTCCATCAGGGCCCGCTCAATGTCGCGTCCCACCTGGGACACGCTGCGCCTGGGCGCCTGAGGCAGGACCCGTTCCTGAACGGCCAGCGCCACCGGGGCCGGCACGTCTCCCAGGCGGCGAGTCACCAGCGACGCCTTGGCTGCATCCAGCACCCCGCAACGCTCCATGGCCTCAGTGGGGCCGAAACCCGTGTTCATCAGGGCGCTGCCGTGATCGATGATCTGGCCGGCCCGGCTCCGCGAGACGCCCAGGCGGGCCGAGAGCAGGCAGGTGGCGTTGAACCTGCGCTCCTCATAGCCCACCACCTCCGAGACCTGACCGTCTGGCCCCCACTGGCCGGGATGGGTCGACAGCTCACCACAGGCGGTCAGGCTGGCCGCGGCCAGCGCCTCACCCCACGTAGCCCAGGCCGCCAGGCGGTGGCAGGCCGCCGCCAGCTCACCCAGACCCCGCGCCCCCAGGCCAAGCAACCCAGTGCCGCCGGCCTCCTCCAGAGACGCAGCCCGAAGCCCCTCGGCGGTGGTCACCATGGCCGCATCGTCCCCAGCCTCACCAGCGAACAAGCCCTCGCCATCAGCACTGCCGGCGCTCTCAGCATCAGAGCCCTCACCACCGCTGCCGCTGTCGGCGTCGTCGTTGTTGTGGTCCTGGGCGGCCACCAGCAGCCGGGCCAGCAGCCCCTCGACCACACCGGCCAGCGCTCCACCGCCGGCCAAGGACCCCAGCAGACCCACCACATCCTCGGCGCAGGCCACAGCCTCCGCCGACGCGTCCCCGACGGGCGCGCTCAGCGTCCCGGCCGGACCACCGGCCGGGACACGAGGAAGCACACCACCTTCGAACATATGTACAGTATAGCCTGATTCCCCACCACCCGCACAGCGAAACAGCACCCAGAATCACGGCACAGCAACGAAAACCCAGGACGCCGACCTGCCTGGCCGAGGGTTCGCGAAGACGGGACAGTCCTCGCAGTCAGGACTCACACCCACACCCCAAACCAGCCCACCTGCACCGGCCAACCGGTTTGGGTAAGCCGGTCCGGGAACTCCGGTCCGGGCGGCCTAGTTCAGGGACACAGGTTCGGGAGGTCTGGGTGCGGGGATATGGGGTCGGGAGAGCTGGTTCGAGTGAGCAGGTGCGGGCGGACCAGTTCAGGGATGCGGGTTCGAGGCGCTCGGCTCGGGCGATCCGGTTTAGGGTGCTCGGTCCGAGCGAGCCGGCTCAGGCCGACCCGACCCCACCTACCCGAACCCGCTCACCCGACCCCACCCCCTCCCCGACATGACTCAGGCGAGGTGAATGACCACAGCGCCCAAGACCGCCAGGATCCAGGAGGCGAAGGAGCCGATGAGGAACTCCTCAGCCTTCTGCCCCGCTTTATCCTGGCTGATCTCGGGAAATCGAATCACGCCCTTGGCGGCAACAATTGCGGCAATAGCAGCGGGCGCCTCAACGGAGGCGAGCAGGAGAATGAGGATTCGCTCAAGCGGACCTATCCAGCGACCGCCGCGCATCGTTCCCTCCATCTCATCCTGCTTTCCGCTCTCCTGCGAGGGCTCGCAACCTGCAGCAACAACTTCTCCATTCCCCTGCGTGGAGTGGCGCGCAACAGCAAGAATGTCGGCGACGACTCGATTGGCGGGAACAGTCAGGAGGACAACGACTCCGACGACGGCGCTCATCTTGGCAGCCCGAAACCCAAGCGGCTGCGACGCGACGACGCAGAGCGCCACAGCGAGGAGCAACAGACTCGCGCAGACAAGGCGAATGAGCGGTTCCAGCCGATGCGTACCGTTCTCGGAGGCACCCCACCCCGCCTGCTCCCGCTGACGGACCCTCAATGACTTCTCACACCAGGCCCGTGAGACCATGCCGCAGCACATCCATGCAGTGGCGACCAGGATGCTGACGACGACACCTCCTGCCCCCAGATGAAGAACGGGCCACCCGACCAGGATGCCAAGAGCAACGACTGCAGACACTCCCACCAGAACTCTCACCCTGGCGGACCTCCGAGACAATCCCTCACTCACCCGGCCGGAGCCACCAACCACGGAAGCGACGGCAAACAGAAGAACAAGAAGGGCCGTCACTCTCCTTCACCTCCCCCACTCAACCCGTCGAGAAGCTTTTGAACCTCCAGCAAGGAGGAACCGGCACTGCGAGCGAATTCAGAGACGGCTTGCTGACTCACCTTCTCCTGACGTGCGATCTCAATCTGAGTCACTCCCATGAGGAGTCCGGCCATAATGCGGCGCTGACGGGGCTGAAAGCGGAATATCGTCTGGTCGCGCAGAATGAGGACGGAGTTGACAACCCCCTCACGCTCACTCCGCCCCCCTCCGGATCCGCCGACCGCATCCGGGTGGATGCGCAGCCAGGTGCGAATGAAGGACCTCCCCGCATCCTGGAGATGATGAGCCTTCTCGATGGCTTCGCGTGCGGCCCACCATGCCGAGCCGTCCTGGATCGGACGTCCTGGCGCACCGTCTGCACCGCTTCCCGCCGCCCCCTCAATCTCGGAGATCGCTCCGACTCCGATTCCGAAGCGCAGGCCCAACCCATCAGGCAGAAGAAGGTGTGTACGCATGGTGAGAGCGAGAGCGTCGGCGAGGGTCGCCGAGACTGCCTGCAGCTCGTCGCCGACCGTGGCGTACGGACGCTGCGTCAGCGCCAGACCTTCAGCGGCCCGCTCCAGAGTCTCGTGAATGACGCGCTGAGCACGCCTGCGATCAGGGAGCTCGCGCGAGCGGATGATGTCTGCGATGAGTGCGTAGGAGACATTCACAGTTTCACGATAATGCTTGTAATACCCAGAATACAAGGATCATCGCGGAACGAAGGCCGTCTCCTCGCTCCCCATCGCCCTCGGTCAGCCTTGTACTCCCGCCAGCACAAGCTCAGTCCCGGAGCGAGGCTCACCGGTCGGGAAGCCTCCCACCGGCGGCGAGGTAGCACTGGCCGCACAGCGACTCGTACGTGACGTCCCCGGAGTCGATGGCCACCTGATCGCCGTCGAAGACGAAGGACTCCCCCACCTTGCGGGCATTGAAGATGGCCTTGCGCCCGCAGCGGCAGATGGTCTTGAGCTCCTCCAGGGAGTGGGCGATCTCCAGCAGCCTGCGCGACCCGGGAAAGCTGACTGTGCGGAAGTCGGTGCGGATCCCGTAGGCCAGGACGGGCACGTCGTCGATCAGCGCGATCTCCATGAGCTGGTCCACCTGAAGGGCCGTGAGGAACTGAGCCTCGTCGATGAGCACGCAGTCAAGAACCTCACGCAAGGTCGCCGCCTCTCGCGGGACGCCGTCCTCGTCGCGGACGGGCCGCGCACCGCTCAGGGCCCGCCGGTGCACCAGGGCGCGCAGGTCGTCGTCGGCGTCGACGAGGAGGTCAACGCGGCGCGACACCCCGAGCCGGGAGACCACTGAGTCCTCACCCTTGGTGTCGACCACCGCCTTGAGGAGCAGGACGCGCTGATCGCGCTCCTCGTAGTTGTAGGCGGTCTGGAGCAGCCCCGTGGACTTACCGGAGTTCATGGCGCCGTAGCGGAAGTAGAGCTTGGCCACGCGGGTCCTCCTGAGCCGGATCGAATCACTCGGGCCGGATGCTACCCGCCGAGCGCCCCGGGCACGGGCAAGACGTGACGACGCCGCTCAGCCACTCCATGGCGCACGCATAGCCTCATCCAGACCAGCCCGGATAACCTCCCCCTCATGCTCTCACTCGACCACCTGCCTCACACTTGGCGCACCAGGCAGGCCGGCACGTTGGCCGCGACCGCCATCATCACGCTGTCGCTGTTCTCCTGGCTGGCTCTGACCACGAGCTCCGGGACGGGGCTGGCGCCTCATGACCAGAGCGTCACCACCTGGGCCGTGGATGAGCGTCACCCTACCTTGACCGTCATCATGCAGGTGTTCACCGCCCTGGGTTCCACCGTGGGGCTGACGATCCTAACCGCGATCTGTGCCGTCATCCTCTTCATGAGGGGCCACCACGTGCGCGCACTGGTCCTGAGCCTCACGATGATCGGCTCCAGCCTGCTGACGGTGGCGCTCAAAGAGATCTTCAGGCGTGCACGCCCCTCAACCGACACCCTTCTAGGCGAGCCCGCCTCGACCACCTCCTTCCCCTCGGGGCACTCCTTCAACACGGCCGTCTTCGCCGGCCTGCTGGCAGGAATGGTTCTGACATCCACTGCCGTGACCCTGTACCGGACCTTGGCGATCATGGCGGCAGCGGGGGCGACCCTGCTGGTGGGGGCATCCCGCGTCTACCTGGGCTACCACTGGATGACCGATGTACTGGCCGGCTGGTCCCTGGGGCTGGCCTGGCTGTGCCTGGTGACGCTGGCGCTCCTGTGGCTGAAGGGACGACGGCGCCAGCCCCATCCCTTGCGGCCACGCCATCGGACAGCTCCTCAGGAGTAGAGGGCATCGAGCCACCACCGGCCTGATCGCACCAGCAGGCGGGGCGGCCCGACGTCGGTGACCACCTGGAGGTAGGCGCGTCGCGAAGGCCCCTGGGAGGTCCACCACCCCTCGTCGACCGGCCAGGGTCCGGCCCACAGGAGCACGGCCTCCATCTGGGACCCAGTCCCCACGGCACCCTCATCAACGCCATCCACGCCGTCGTCGACACTGAGGAAGCCGGGGACACCGTCGAGCTGACCGTGGATGTCGACACCGAGCTCTCTCCCCTCAATGTCGGTGAGGCGCGCGGGAACCGGTCGGGGCAGGACGATGGAGGGTGAGGGCTCGGGCAGAGCGCCGCTCCAGGGCGCCATCTCATCATCCGTGGACTCTCCTACGCCTTCGTTCTCACCCCAGGGGATGAGGCGAACCCGCGAGCGCGGGTCGCGCCCGGGAACAATCCTGGGAGCCTGGATGCTTCCGGCCCCCAGGAGTGACTCCACGCGTTCGGCGGCACGGCGGGCGCGCGACTGGGCCTGGTGGCCCGGCGCTTGCCACAGTCCTGTCTGGGAGGTCGTGGCGGGGCTCAGTTCGAGGGCGGTCAGGCTCAGGTGGGTCAGACCGGAGGAGGGTGGGCGCCCGGAGCGTCCGGAGAGCCATCCCTCGAGCTGCCAGCGCACGCGGTCGGTGAGCTCGGCGGGAGTGGGGGCGTCCTCCAGCATCCAGCTTCGGGCCAGGTCGGTGCCGTCCTCGCAGCGGGCAGCAACGCAGAGGCGTCCGACGGAAAGGCCTGCGGACAACAGGCGCGCCGCCAGGTTCTCGGCGAGGTGGCGGGCGGCGAAGGCTGCGGTGTCGGCGCGTTCGACGGGAGGGTCGAGGTCGGAGGTGACGGTGATGTCCTGGGCCGGCCGGGGCATGGCAGGGACCTCGTGGTGGGTGCCGGCGGCCAGGCGGTGGAGCCTGCTCCCCAGAGGGCCGAAGCGGGCGGTGACGTCTTTTCTGGGCAGGGCCGCCAGGTCCGCCAAGGTGCGCAGGCCGAGTCGGGAGAAGCTCTCCAGCAGGGGGCGGGCGTCGCGCCGCAGGCGGCTGAGGGGCAGGCAGGTCAGGAGTGCGTCCAGGGGCCAGGGGGCGAGGAACTCCGGGGTTCGTCCCGGTTCGACGATGATTCCTTGGCGGGCGGCCAGGACGGCTCCGGGCAGGGAGTCGGCGATACCGACCTGGCACTCGACGTCGACCTCCTGGGTGACGGTCTCCACGAGTGCTGAAGCGAGGGGTTCTTCCCCACCGATCCAGGCGGCGGGACCTCTGACGTGGGACAGGGCCAGTCCGGGGCGGGCCACCATGGGGTCCGCCAGGAGGGAGGTAAGGGCCTCCATGACGGTTTCGAAGGCGCGGGCCTGGCGTTCCTCCTGGGGAGGCAGGACGGTGAGCTCGGGACACAGGGAGCGGGCGGTACGCAGTCGCATGCCGGTGGTGATGCCGGCGCGGCGGGCCGGGGCTGAGGCGGCGAGGACTCCGCGAGCGCCGACGACGGCGACGGGTTCGGTGGCCGGGTCCGGCAGGTGGGGGGCTCCTTGGCGCGCTCGGGGGTGTCGATGCTGCTGGCGGGCCTCCATGGTGAGGGCGACGACGGGCCAGTCGGGGACCCAGATGGCCACGAATCTGGAGGCGGGTGGGCCGGACGGCGAGGGCGGTTGTGGCGGGTTCATCCGGCCACCTCCTGTGGGTGGGAGGTCGGGTCGGCGGTGTTGACGGTGTTGCGGGAGCCTGTGCGCAGCCCTTCGGCGGACAGTGAGAGCGTGAGCTCTTCGGTGGCGGCGAGCCGTGGGCGCTGCGGGTCGGCCAGGGTCCAGGTGAGGCGTCGCAGGTATCCGGCCGGCATCTCGATGGCTCGCACTGGGGCGGGTGAGGCTCCTCGCCCGATGGGGATGACGACGCCGTCGGCGGAGGGCTCTGCGGGGGGCTCCGCCGGGGCCTGGGCGGGAGGCGTGTTCCTGGTTCCGGTGTCGGGGGCCAGGGGGTCGGCTTGGAGGATGCGGGCGCCTTCCCAGCGGGCGGGGGTCAGGATGAGGTGGCCGCGTTCGCGTGCTCGGGACAGCAGGCGTCTGCGGTGCTGGGGGCGCAGGCCTTCGGCGATGGTGGCGCCGATGAGGAGGGTGTCGACGCCGTCGAGCAGCGTGGAGGTGACCGTCAGGGTCGAGGCGTCGTCGAGGAGGGGGGCTGGAACGGTGAGGACCCGGTTGAGGTCGAGGCCGACCTCGGTGGCTGCGCACCAGCCCAGCTCGTCTCCCCCGATGACGCCGCACCAGCCGGTGGCGCCCTGGCGCAGGGCGAGGGCGGCCAGGAGGAGGGTGGTGGATCCGTGGAGGGTGAGGACGCCGGAGTCCTGCCAGGCCGAGAGCGCCGCGGGGATTGTGAGGGGTGCGGGGGATGCAGCCTGAGGCGAGTCGGCTGATGTGCTCAGCAGGGCGCTGGTTGATGCCGAGGACAGGGCGCGCTGCACCGTCAGGGCTGCTGAGTCGCGCAGTCCGGTGCGTTCCTCGGCCAGCCTCAGGGCGAGGCGGGCCCGGTCGAGGCGGTTCTGAGCCTCCGCTGGCGCGCGCGTGGTCGAGACTCTCATGACACCCCCTCTCTGTACGTATGTTCGATGGATGGGTTTCAGGATAGCGCTGCGCTGCGACATCAATCGGGGGCGTAGGCAACAAGGGGGTCTCAGGGTGCGACGAGCCCACGGAGCTCCCCCACAGGAGATCCACAGGGACGGGTCTGCGCAGGGGCGTCTACAGTTGGGGCCGTGCCCTCATGGAAGGCCACCTTCCCTACCCGTCACCTGCCTGGAGGTACACCTATGACAGCCGACCTCACTCGCCCCCGCCCGCCGGCCCCTACCGGCTTTCTGCCCTCAGTCCCCTCCTTCACCCTGACCT
>ERZ772960.3165-NODE-3165-length-11278-cov-17.591820_pt1 | contig 11278 bp, 8 predicted proteins | sample MGYA00580678_ERZ772960 | MGnify/ENA primary metagenome ERZ772960 (study PRJEB29015, sample SAMEA2737930) | human oral metagenome | biome: human oral; feature: human-associated habitat; material: dental | place: China | collected 2059 ...
TGGTCGAGCCAATCCTCACAACGGTAGATATCATATAATGTTGCTGTAAGCTGACTGTTACGATGTGCATCAGATGGAAGATATTTAATTATGATATTCTTAAGTTCATGCAATTTTACATCTGTTTGCTTATGATGTTTAGAGAAGGTCTCTATATCGTAATTACTATTTGTTTGACCCGCTAATAATGAATCAACATAAGGGAAGACCGTTTTTTCTTCGTATTGCATGTGATTACGAATGTCGTGCGAATACTCATCATACAATTTTAGAATAAGTCGGGCTAAATTGTCATTCTCGTCTAACGAATCCACAAGCTTTTTACGAATAAATGGTAATTGGAAGTCTAAATAATAAGTATGAAAAGCCTTCAAATATTTCACTAAAGTAGGTATTGACAATCTATCGGCATCATCATAATCTTTATAACCATTCATTGTAAAATTCACGATAGACAGAAAAGTATAGGTATCAACATTCTGACTATCGCAGACTTCACGAACTGTTTTATCTCCGAAGCCCAAATTAATACCAAAACTGCCTAAGGCTTGAAGCAGGTCGTAATTATCGCTGATAAGAGATATCATCTTATCATCAGCTTCATACATTTTATGATTCTTCATTTAGGTCGTTTTTTATTCATTATCTTTTTGTATAAGATAAACTTGCTTTTGAAAGAAACGACAGATGTTCGTTGTCTTCTTATTGCAATATCTTTGCAAAGTAAGAACATTTCTGTGAGTTACACAATAGCTAAAAGTAGGTATTTCAAAATACCAAAAATTTAGTATTGCAGCAAACAAATAATGATTGTATCTTTGCAAACAAATGGGTGCAGGGATAATTGCAACTCCCGTACAGTAAGAAATGTAACGAGTAACAAAATACAAACTTCGTTTTCTTTACTTTCTTGCTGCGAGACAGCAATTAGGAATCTGCACTCTTTTTATTTTGCAAAAGTACTAATAATTAAACAAATAGAATAAGAAATTTAAAGAAATCAGCTATTTACCTATACGAAAAGCAATCATTGAACTCTTTTTTGTCTACTTCTTTAATATTATCACTACTTATTTCTTAATAGAAAAGAGAGTTTTTTATCTCATCTTACTGGATAGCTGTATCGGTTAAAATCGTACAATCCTTTATTCTGATTAGGCAAACGGTCGTATTCTACACTTATAGATAGTGAGTTTTGTTTATGTTTACCCCATTGGTAAGAAACGCCACCACCTATTCTATCCATAAACTTATACATAGGCATTCCATAAGCACTACTCATATAAGGGAGGAATCCACTACCCCAATACATAGGCGAGAGTCCCATTGCGTATCCATCAATAGCATAATTTCCAATTGCCCATGGAGCGAAGTTGCCAGAATTAAATGCTTTCTGAACAAAGAAATATGCACTCCAATGATCATTAAACCGATAATTAAACAATGCATTAACACCTGCTGTTGTATAATTAGAGCCACTATAGGTTACATTATTTATATAACCACCTATTGCCAATGTTGCCTTTGGCGATAAATCGGTTACATACATTAACGACACATCTTGTGTAAATCCTGCACTATGAGAATATCCACGTCCTAAGTTTGCAAATACAGATGCACTAAGATTTACATTCAAACCTTTGTGCAAACGCCATAAATCAAATCCTTCACCATAATTCCAATAAGGATAGTAAACATCATTATTGTTTATAGTTCCACTATATTCATCGAAAGATTGTAGGTTTTGGAGCGTCTGGTGCTGATTGCGTTCTTCTGCTAACTGACGTGCGTATTCTTTCTCTTCCTCTGTTGCTTTCCTAGCTCCTTGCAAATGTGGAGATACTATAGGTGCAACAACTATCGTATCTATATTACTTTTAGAAATATCTTGCGCATATACTTCTAAACCAATGAATAATGCTATCGTTATGACAAATATCTTCTTCATACATTGCAAAATTACTTTTTTGGCATTTAATTACCAAGAAAATTAAAAGTATTTAATCTTTTCTACCTATCTATTTAACAATATGTTCTCTTCTCATTATCAATGGAGGGTCTGTAGAAAAAGCAAATATGGTTGTAGAATGGAACTCTTTTTCTGGCGATATTGCCGTATTTATTTCTTTTTTATTGCCATCATAACCTGTACGAATGGGTTGAAACGAGATGCCTGTACTTAATTTCCCATAAGAGTTTATGTGTAAAGATGGTTCACATATATGAACTGTCATAACTCTCCCACTCTGTTCGTCAAAAAGAATTGCAGCTGGATTTTGTATTTTAGATGGATGTCGTAATTGAAATGTGTGGTTATAGCCATTCTGGAAATTATTTATGCGCTCTCCCAACTCACGTGGCTGATTGAAGTCTAATGAGGTATAACGCATTTTCTTTTGCTTATGGGCTAATTTCTGGTTCGCATTCAAAGCATTCGTTTTATATGAATCTATCCACAAATATTGCTTTAAGATAGAACGATTAGTATCGCCAGACAAATTGAAAACAATACCATTAGTAACTTGACAGTGTGTTGAAATTGTAGAACTTACATTATAATCAATATCAAGAGCATTCTGGTCGGATAGCGTATAGGTTACAGATACTCTTAATTTGCCTTTATGTTCACCATTAATAATATCGGTAATACAACGAAATGTTGCTGTCTGACTTTCAACATTTACTACCTCCCATACTTTATCTGCCAATACAAGGGGAGCATTTTCAGCATTATTTATGAGTGTAGCGCCAAGTGTTATGTCGTCTTTATAGTTAGATATGTGTGCATAGCCTTTTATCACTGGTTCCAATCTACCATTCCAATTACGTACTTCGAGTTTCATAACACGTGCACCATAGTTGCTTACTACGGCATTCATACCAGTGTTATTTCGTAATTCAAAAGTCTTTACTTCTTGGGCTAACAGCGCAAGAAAGAAAAAACAAGCTAGTAGCGTAGAAATTAGACGTTTCATATTTCTTAATTTTAGGTGTATCTACTTATGTAGTTCTATCTTATACGATTGTTGCAAAAGTAGTCTTTTTTTTCGAAAGAGAGATTATTTAGAAGAGAATTCTTTTATTTCACCTTATTTTATATTCACTCAAGTTTAATTGCCTGAACTATCTCGCATCATTCTTTAAGCTATTTTTGTTAGCATCAATATCCAAAACGTTTTACTATTAAATATAGGTGTTGTAGAGGAGAATGAATAATTGATTATACCTACGCTTTAAAAGTGCATTTTATTGATAATAGAAAATCTTTGCAAGTATCCTATGTCGTGCTATTGATGTCAACAACACAATAAAGATAGCCTGTGGATACCTTAATTATTGGTTCACATTTAACAAAACATCTCCGCCCATCTTATTTCTCTCCGTCTTTACATATTTTGTGCTATGCCAACCTTGTAATCTGCAGCTATAAATTGTGTATAGAAGAAGTTGATAATACGAGTCTACAATAATTCTCTCATAACATACCATCGTTTCTTATATATATGCGCAGCTTTTTATATATGTAATGAACATTGTTTCTAACGCTAAACAGCGTTTTACTTACACGTAAATAAAGTTCTACTTACACGTAAGTAAAGTTTTACTTACATGTAAATAAAGTTTTACTTACACGTAAATAATACTGTATAATCAGTATATCGTTGATACAAAGTACATCAGAGAATGTTCCCAATGCATTGTGTTCGCCAGATAATTAATAAGACAACAAAGAATAAAACATAATGGGCTGCAAGCTGGAAACGAAAAAAACTTTCTTTCGTCCTTCATTCTCTACACCTTAAAGAACACTTAAACCCAAACCAGTTATTAGATTCTAAACATATTTTGTTTTATTATAGAGCAGCCTGCAAAATGACCTATACGCCTCAAAGGAATATATCATTTTCTATAATAAAACGCTATTTTCAATCAATCATAGATGTAAAACTGCATTTTTTGAATAGTTTAAGCCTAAATATTTTGTAGATTCCAACCTTATTCTTAATTTTACACCGTAAAGAAATTACGCCTAAAAAATTTAATATACAAAATAAAAATGGTACAAGAAAAACAGATCATTGAATGTGTTCCTAACATTAGTGAGGGACGTAACAAAGCTATTATTAAACAAGTAACTGACGAAATTGAACGCGTTAAAGGTGTAAAACTACTTGACGTGGATCCAGGCGAAGCTACAAACCGCACAGTAATAACTTTTGTTGGGTCTCCTGACGCAGTATTAGAAGCTGCATTTCAATGTGTAAAGAAGGCTGCTCAGCTCATCGATATGCGCCAACATCACGGTGCTCACCCACGTATGGGTGCAACCGATGTTTGCCCATTAATTCCAGTTGCAGGTATCACACTCGAAGAATGTGCAAAGTTAGCACACAAGTTGGCAGAACGAATTGCTAACGAGCTTAAAGTACCTTGCTACTGCTACGAAGCTGCTGCAAGAACTCCAGAACGCCGTAATCTCGCTATTTGCCGTAAAGGAGAATATGAAGGTTTAGCAGAAAGAATGACGGTTGAAGCTGAAGCACCCGACTTTGGAGCTCGTGCATGGGACGAAGGCGTTGCACGTACAGGCTGTACAGCTGTGGGAGCTCGCGACTTCCTTATAGCTACAAACTTCAACCTAAATACCACTTCTACTCGCCGCGCTAATGCAATTGCATTCGACGTACGCGAAAAGGGACGCCCACAACGTGAAGGTGGTTCACCTGTTGGTAAACCAATGAAAGATGAGAATGGAAAAACCATTATGATTCCAGGTACGTTGAAAGGCACAAAGGCAATTGGTTGGTTCATCGACGAATATGGCATTGCACAAGTTTCAATGAATATTACCGACATAAACGTTACTCCATTACATGTTGCATTCGATGAAGTTTGTCGTTGCGCACAAAACCGTGGTATTCGTGTAACTGGTACAGAAATAGTTGGTTTGATACCAAAACGCACATTAATAGAAGCAGGTAAATACTTCCTGAAAAAACAAAATCGTTCTACAGGTATTCCTGAAGAAGATATTCTGCAGATTGCAATTAAGTCTATGGGATTGGACGATTTGAAAGAATTTAACCCACGCGAAAAGGTTATCGAATATCTCTTGGAAGACGAGAACAAAACTGCAAAACTTATAGACCTTACAGTGAAAGGCTTCGCTGACGAAACATCACGCGAATCACCTGCTCCAGGTGGTGGCACCATCTCTGCTTATATGGGAGCCTTAGGTGCTGCATTGGGCACAATGGTAGCCAACCTCTCAAGCCATAAGGCTGGTTGGGACGACCGTTGGGAAGAATTTAGCAACTGGGCTGACAACGGACAGAAGATTCAGGCAGAATTAATGGTGCTCGTAGACGAAGATACCGAAGCTTTCAACCGCATTATGGAGGCATTTGGTCTTCCTAAAAAGACAGACGAAGAGAAAGCTGCTCGTTCTGCTGCAATCCAAGCTGCAACTTTGTTTGCAACACAAGTACCTTTGCATACCATGCAAGCATCATTCAAAGTATTTGAACTCTGCAAAGCTATGGCAGAAGAAGGCAATCCAAACAGTGTTTCAGATGCAGGTGTAGGTGTACTCGCAGCTCGTGCAGCCGTATTAGGTGCAGGTCTGAATGTTAAGATCAATGCATCGGGATTGAAAGACCGTGAAGTAGCTGATAAGCTCGTAGGAGAAGCTAACGAGCTGATTAAGAAGGCTAATGAGCTTGAAACTGAAATAATGAAGATTGTAGAAGACAAATTATAAAAGATATAATAAAATGACTAAAGAACAATTTATAGCAGATATTCGTGCTGGCATACCTGAGACACTTCCAGAGCCTCAAATATACGACACATCTATTAACCACGCTCCAAAGCGCAAGGATATTCTTACAGCAGAGGAAAAGAAGCTTGCACTTCGCAATGCATTGCGCTATTTCCCAAAGAAATTCCACGCAACTCTGGCACCAGAATTTGCTAACGAGTTAGAAACATACGGACGCATCTATATGTATCGTTTCCGCCCTACATACGAAATGTACGCTCGTCCTATTGACGAATATCCACACAAATCGCAACAAGCAGCTGCTATTATGATGATGATTCAGAACAACCTCGATAAGGCTGTGGCTCAACATCCTCACGAATTGATTACATACGGTGGCAATGGTGCTGTTTTCCAAAACTGGGCACAATACCGTTTGGTTATGAAATACTTAAGCGAAATGACCGATGAGCAAACACTCGTTATGTATTCTGGTCATCCACTCGGTCTTTTCCCATCACACAAGAATGCACCACGTGTAGTTGTTACCAATGGTATGGTTATTCCTAATTACTCTAAACCAGATGATTGGGAACGCGACAACGCACTCGGCGTAAGTCAGTATGGCCAGATGACAGCTGGTTCATATATGTATATTGGTCCACAGGGCATTGTTCACGGAACAACAATTACAGTGTTGAACGCTGCACGCAAGGTTGGTGGCGACAACATGAAGTTGTTTGTTACAGCTGGTCTTGGCGGTATGTCAGGTGCACAGCCTAAAGCTGGTAACATTGCAGGCGTTGTTAGCGTAACAGCAGAAATCAATCCATTGGCTGCTCGCAAGCGTCATGAGCAAGGCTGGGTAGATGAATTGCACGAAAACCTCGACGAACTGATTCCTGCAATCCGCAAGGCTGTTGAAGAAAAACGTGTGGTTTCAATGGCATACGTAGGCAACGTGGTAGACCTTTGGGAACGTTTGGCAGAAGAAAATATCCATGTAGACCTTGGTTCTGACCAGACTTCACTCCACAACCCTTGGGCTGGTGGCTACTATCCAGTAGGTGTTTCGCTGGAAGAAAGCAAACGCATGATGGCAGAAGAGCCTGAATTGTTCAAGGAAAAAGTACAAGCGTCATTGCGTCGTCAGGTTGCTGCAATCAACAAACTCACTGCCAAAGGCATGTACTTCTTCGATTACGGCAATGCCTTCCTGTTAGAGTCAAGCCGTGCAGGTGCTGATATTATGGGCGAGAACGGTAAATTCCGTTATCCTTCATACGTTCAGGACATTATGGGACCTATGTTCTTCGACTATGGTTTCGGTCCTTTCCGTTGGGTTTGTTCATCTGGCGACCCTAAAGACTTGGAGACAACCGACCGTATCGCAACAGAAGTTCTCGAAGAAATACGCAAGACTGCAACTCCCGACATTATCGGACAATTGGACGACAATATCCACTGGATTAAGGAAGCAGGCAAGAACAAGCTTGTTGTAGGTTCTCAGGCTCGTATTCTCTACGCTGACTCTGAAGGTCGTACAAAGATAGCCTTGGCATTCAACGAAGCTATCAAGCGAGGTGAAATCAGCCGCCCAGTAGTTTTGGGTCGCGACCACCACGACGTATCAGGTACCGACTCTCCATTCCGCGAAACAAGCAACATTTACGACGGTTCACAGTTCTGCGCTGATATGGCTGTTCACAACGTCATCGGCGACTCTTTCCGCGGCGCAACATGGGTTTCAATCCACAACGGAGGCGGCGTAGGCTGGGGCGAAGTTATCAACGGCGGCTTCGGTATGGTTATCGATGGTGGTGAAGATTCAGACCGCCACATTCGTCAAATGCTCCTTTGGGACGTGAACAATGGTATTTCTCGTCGCAGTTGGGCACGCAACAAGGGTTCAATCGACGCTATCAAGCGCGAAATGGAACGTACTCCAGGCTTGACAGTAACGCTTCCAAACTTTGTTGACGACGATATTATCAACGAAGCATACAAGTAAAAAACAAACGTATTCACAGATAAGGCATATCCTTATCTGTGAATATTCATTTTAAAGAAACAAGTTAACTTTTAAATACAATTATGACACATAAGATAAGTGCAGAACACCTCTCTATTGAAAGAATTGGTGAAATCATTGAAAACAACATTAAACTCGAACTTTCTGACGACGCACGCAACCGCATTGTTCGTTGCCGTGAATACTTGGACAAGAAGATTGAATCATCAGACAAACCTATCTATGGTGTAACAACTGGCTTTGGTTCGTTGTGCAAAATCTCTATCGATAAGCAACAACTCTCTGACCTTCAGAAGAACCTTATGATGTCGCACGCCTGTGGTGTTGGCGACCGCGTGCCAAACGAAATCGTAAAGATTATGTTGCTGCTCAAGATTCAGTCGCTAAGCTACGGCTTCTCAGCTTGCCAATTGGTAACTGTAGAACGTTTGATTGATTTCTTTAACAACGATATTTACCCTGTTGTTTATATGCAAGGCTCACTCGGTGCATCGGGCGACCTCGTTCCATTGGCTCACCTATGCTTGCCACTCTTGGGTATCGGCAGTGTAGAAATGAACGGTGAAGTTATTTCGGGCGAGGAAATGCTGAAGAAGATGAACTGGCAACCTATCCAGCTCGTTTCAAAAGAAGGTTTGGCATTGCTCAACGGTACACAGAATATGAACTCATTTGCTGTTTGGTGCTTGCTTCAAGCACAGCGATTGAGCGATTGGGCAGACAAGATTGGTGCAATGTCGCTCGAAGCTTACGATGGTCGTATCGAACCATTCACACACGCCGTACACGCTGTTCGTCCTCACCAAGGACAAATCGAAACTGCTGCTCGCATTCGTGAGCTACTCGAAGGCAGCGAACTCATCAAGCAGCCAAAGGTAAACGTGCAAGACCCTTACTCTTTCCGTTGTATGCCACAGGTTCACGGCGCATCAAAAGACACCATACGCTACGTGAAATCTGTAATCGACATTGAAGTAAATGCAGCTACCGACAACCCAACCGTTTGTCCAGACGAAGACCTCGTTATCTCTGCGGGCAACTTCCACGGCGAACCTATCGCACAACCAATGGACTTCCTTGCCATTGCACTTTGCGAACTCAGCAACATTTCAGAGCGTCGTATCTACAAACTCGTATCTGGCACACGCGACCTTCCAAGTTTCTTGGTAGCTAAACCAGGCGTGAACAGCGGTTTCATGATTCCACAATACACTGCTGCTTCTATCGTTAGCCAGAGCAAGATGTATTGTACACCTGCTTCTGCCGACAGCATTCCTTCTTCACAAGGACAGGAAGACCACGTCAGCATGGGTGCGAACGCAGCTACAAAGCTCTATCAAGTAGTGCTGAATACAGAGCGTGTACTCGCTATCGAGCTTTTCAATGCGGCACAGGCACTCGAATTCCGTCGCCCATTGAAGTCTTCTCCTGCCATCGAAGCTATCTTCGAGGCTTATCGTAAGGTTGTGCCATTCGTTGAAAACGACCAATTTATGGCACCACACATTGCTAAGTCAGTAGATTTCCTCCGCAAATGAAACTCTTAGTAACAAATATCGGCATACTGGCAGGCATCGGACACGAAGGTAAACGATGCCTGCGAGGGGCTGAAATGTCCCAACTAAACACCATTGAAAATGCTTACCTTTATGTAGAAAACGGTCGCATCGTTTCTTACGGACCACGCATTGACACGCCGCAAGTAGGACGCAGCACATTGGTTGTAGATGCTGAAGGCGGAACCGTTATGCCTTCGTTCTGCGATTCCCACACACACGTTGTTTATGCTGGCAGCCGAGAAGGCGAATTTGTAGATAAAATCCGTGGCTTAAGCTATGCAGAAATTGCAAAGCGTGGTGGCGGTATCCTCAATTCTGCCGACCGCCTGCACGAACTTTCGGAAGACGAACTCTACGAACAGGCGATGAAGCGAGTAGACGAGGTTATTCGCAAAGGTACGGGTGCGATGGAAATAAAGAGCGGCTACGGCTTGAATCTTAAAGACGAGCTGAAGATGCTGCGTGTTATTCGTCGCATAAAGGAGACTGCTCCTGTCAAGGTAGTTGCCAACTTCCTCGGTGCGCACGCTGTTGGTCGTGAATATGCCGGTCGTCAAGCCGAATATGTAGACCACATCATCAACGATATGTTGCCTGCCGTGGCGGAAGAAGGACTTGCCGACTTCATAGACGTGTTCTGCGACGAAGGTTTCTTCACTCCAGACGAAACGCGACGCCTGCTCCAAGCGGGTGCAAAATACGGTCTTCGTGGTAAAATTCACGGCGAAGAACTTGCTGTCTCAGGCGGTGTAGAAGTAGGTGTTGAATGCAACGCCCTCTCCGTAGACCACCTTGAAGCGATGGACGACCACGATATAGAACTGCTAAAAGACGCTGAAACTATGCCAACCGCTTTGCCCGGAACATCGTTCTTCCTGAATATGCCATTTGCACCGGGCAGAAAGATGATTGACGCAGGACTCCCAATGGCAATTGCTTCCGACTACAACCCAGGTTCTACACCATCGGGCGATATGAAGTTTGTCGTATCATTGGCGTGCATAAAGATGCGTCTGATGCCTGCTGAAGCCATCAATGCAGCAACCATCAACTCAGCTTATGCTATGGGACTGAGCGAAGAGTACGGCTTTATCACCGTGGGTAAGGTAGCCAACTTCTACATTACCGACCCAATTCCGTCAATCGACTTTATCCCTTACGCATACACCACACCTATTATTCGCCGAGTATTCCTCAATGGCGAAGAATATGCGTTATAAACTAATAAGAATCCCACTACTCACAAATTGAGGCAGTGGGATTTTCTTTTCTCTACTTTCCTATTTAGTCCACCCTTAAAAGCCTAATATTCCTCTGATTCATAGTATATTATGCTATAAATTATTTGCAAATATCTGCAAGTTTTTGTACCTTTACACTATAATTCTTGCAGATATTTATGCTTAAACGTACATCCAAACAGCTCTCTATGTTCTCTTCTTTAGAGGACATGCTTAGCCATGAACATCCCCTTTTCCAACTTAGTAATAAGATTAATTGGGAATGTTTTGAAAATGCTTTCTCTCCTTTGTATTGCAGCAATAATGGTCGCCCTGCTCATCCAATTCGCTTGATGTGTGGTCTTTTAATTTTAAAACATTTGCGTAATGTGTCAGATGAAATGGTGGTTTCTCAATGGAGCGAGAATGCTTACTACCAAAAAAGAATATCATGAGTGCACAGATACTATGGCACAAATGAAAAACAAAACAAATGAAACAAAGAATATCCACACCTCCGTGATATGCGGGCACGATAAATCGGCTCCCTACAGTGGGTGTACGTGGGTAAACGTTGGTGTACGAGGACAATCCGCAGCGTGATGTTGGGACAAATATTGTGTACACGTGGAATAAACATTGGTTGCGCATAAACAATTGCAGCATACATTCCGTAGGCGTAGGGGCCGATTCATCGCGCCCGTCC
>ERZ772960.3166-NODE-3166-length-11278-cov-12.474472_pt1 | contig 11278 bp, 11 predicted proteins | sample MGYA00580678_ERZ772960 | MGnify/ENA primary metagenome ERZ772960 (study PRJEB29015, sample SAMEA2737930) | human oral metagenome | biome: human oral; feature: human-associated habitat; material: dental | place: China | collected 2059 ...
ACAACCAGTTAAATAAAATAAACAAAAAAAGAGGGAGAAATGTTACGCAAAAGAGCAATGTTACCGGTTGTACTCAAAATGCGTTTTTATTGTTCCTATACACTTCAGTCCCGGCCATTGATTCATGAGACATCATTCGTCGTGAACGCACTTTTTGTTTCAATCCTTCCGTGTCCTTTTTCCGTCTTACTCACGTATTTATGTTCTATTAAAAATCATTCCTAATATTTGACTTATTACCGTAAATATACTATTTTGTGTGCATGAAAATTAGAATATTATATGTATGTCTCGTTTTTAGTCTTTTTGTGTTCGGCTGTTCCGCTAAACAAGCGCAGGCCGCCACGACAACGACGTCGGTTTCGGAAGCTCCGAAGACCATTGCCGCTCCTACGACAGTGAAGAGTTCTACTGCTCAACAGTCCAATGCAGATCCGGTTGCTGCGCTGGGATCACTTGGTTTTTATGTATATGACAAACCGATTGATTTACCTATAGCTGCGCCGATACCTGCGCTTGCAGGAGAGCCTGTCAAAGTGAGCGATTTTACCGGAAACATCACGCTCCTTAACTTTTGGGCGACGTGGTGTCCCCCGTGCCGTGCGGAAATGCCCTCTATAGAGCGTTTGCATCAGGCAATGCAGGGAAAGCCGTTTCGAATTATTGCTGTCAATTCCGGCGAACACCGTTCGCAAGTTGCATCTTTTATCGAAAAAAATAAGTATACATTCCCCATCTATTTGGATGAATCGAACGCATTGTCGTCCATTTTTGCTGCGCGGGGACTTCCCTCTACCTATCTTGTTAATAAGGAAGGAAAGGTTATTGCCGCGCGTATCGGTGCAATGGAATATGACCAAGCAGAATTGATAAAACTGCTCAAGGAATTGGCCGATGGGTAGTGCGTCTCTTCCCGGTTTATTCGGGGCATTTTTTGCAGGCCTGCTTTCATTTTTAAGCCCCTGCGTATTGCCGCTTATCCCTGTATATCTTTCGTTTATTTCCGGAGAGTCATTGACGGAAATCCGTGAAGGCGGCAGCGGCCGTATGCGTCTGTTTTTTCGGAGTATCAGCTTTGTGCTTGGGTTTACGGTAGTGTTTGTGCTGCTTGCTATTCTTTTCGGTACGGGCGCCCGTTTTATCGGCAGTTCCGCCCCTCGCGTCATTATGCGGATTGCCGGAGCCGTTGTCATAATTCTCGGTCTGAATATGCTTTTCGATTTTATTCCGTTTCTACGCGGAGAAATAAAAGCGCAAGCACCAAACAGCGCTGCAAGTTTTTCAAAGGCATTTCTCTTCGGGATGTTATTTGCCGCGGGATGGAGTCCCTGTATCGGGCCGATTTTATCGTCCATTCTTCTGTTTGCCGCCCAGTCGGGGAATGCTGTAAAAGCAGCCTTTCTGCTTGGTGCATATTCGCTTGGACTCGGTATTCCGTTTTTGTTGGTCGGTCTGTTTTTTGATAAAACGGAACCGTTACTCCGCTGGTTTAAACAGCATACACGCGGCGTAAAGATAACGGCCGGCATCCTCATTATCTTTTTCGGGATTCTGATGGTAACTGCCGGTTTAGCCAGCATTACCGCCTTTTTTACCAAGATAGGGTATGCGTTGGAAGACTATGCGCAGACGGGAACGTCTCCATTCAGCTCTATTGCAAGAGCGCTTGCCCGTTGGCTGCAATTTCAAGGGGTATAGAAAAAGTCCTAAAACCCGCTTTTAGATTTTTTGTAAAGGCGTGCACAATCTAAAAATTCCCGCAAATAACCGGGAAGAGTAATCTTTTTATTCCATACAAGATAAAGGTCGCGGTATCGATGCGGGATATTTTCAAGTGAGAAAGAAAGTAGTTCGCCGCGGCTTATCATATCATCCACTGCGATTTTGGAAATAAACGAGGTGCCGACCCCCTGCGCAACAAGCCGTTTTATCACTTCGATATTATTAATTGAGGTGATAATACGGAGTGATTCGATAGAAATATGTGCGGCGGTGAGTATCAAATCCGTGTTTTGTTTTACGGCGGAACCGCTTTCCCGTACGATAAGCGGTTCCTGCGCAAGCCGCTTTATATCCGGCTGTGTTTGCTGCAAAGCCCGATAATAAGGGATATTGGGCGTAATAAATACAAACTCATCTTGATAAATCGGTTGGAACTCGCAGTTTTCGTCATCGGTTTTCATTCCGACGATACCGGCATCAACCTTTTGGCTGGAAACTCTCTTAATCGTTTCATAGCTATTTCGCTCTTCAACTTGAATAAGAATATTGGGATGAGCTTTTTTGAAGCAGCTCAATATAAAAGGGAGTATATACCCTGTCGGAATGGTAGAAGAACCGAGGCGCAGTATCTTTTGATTCGGATTAACAAACCGGTCGATCAGCGATGCGCGCTGTTGCAATAAATCTTTTGCTTCGCGATAGAGCTGCGTTCCTTCTCCCGTAATTTTTAATTCCCGTGTTGAACGGATAAAAAGCGGGCAGTCAAGTTCTTCTTCAAGCTGCTTGATATGGAGACTTACCGTTGGTTGTGAAATATTCAATTCTTCGGCTGCTGCAGAAAAACTCAAATTTTCTACAAGCTTTACAAATACTTCAAGATGTTTAAATTCCATAGTTAGTCCTCAAAAGGGTAGGTAGGAAAATCCTAAAAGGGGAACCTCTCAATATTTCCGGGCATTTTAAGAATGCTTCAATTACTGACCTCTCGGCGCTTTTGCGGGATCGAGCGGTTTATTGTTCCGGTATACCATAAAATAAAGCCGCGGTGTGCCGGTAAGAGAATCTGCCGCGAGGGTACCGAGCTTTTGACCGACGGTAATGTCCGCACCCGCTTGCGGAAGTATCTGCGCCAACCCTCCGTATACATAAACGTGTTTTGTTTTTGACTGAATAAAGATAACCTGACCGTAGCCCCGGTGCGGTCCCATCGAAATAACGCGCCCCGAGGCGATTGCCTGCACGGAAGCATTTGGCGTCGAATCGATAGCGACACCGTAGAGCTTTCCCGAAAGGTATGAAATATCGGTGATGGGAACAGGCCAGAGAAGCTTTTTATCGATTGATTTTTTTGTATATGAACGCGGATCTTCCCATGATGCTTGCGCCTTTTGCTGAGTTGCTGCTGTATTCTTGGAAGCTGCAGTACCGGATGTATTCTCTTTTTCCGGTACAATCAATAGTTTACCGACTTTTAAGACGGCTGAATCCGAAATACTGTTTGCTTTCCGCAGCGCATCGACGGTAACGGAGAATTTTTTTGCAATGCTGTAAAGAGTGTCGCCTTTTTGTATTGTATATGTTTCGGGAATATAGATTTTTTGCCCTGCTGCAATCTTACCGGCATCGCTGATCTTATTCCGCTCAAGGAGAAGCGGGACCGGCACTGAATATTTGCGGCTTAACGCATAGAGTGTTTCGCCTTTCTCCAATATATGGAGCGTATCCGATGAATGAACGGAAGAAACCGCAAGAGAAAAAACAAAAAAACAAACGGAATAACGATGCTTAGACATATTCGTCTATAAATATCGGCACATTATGCAAAAACTCAACCTCGCGGTTGCCCTGCACTAGACATTCAGTGGGTGTTTGACTATTATCGTAACGATTATTATTTTAAGTTATAGGAGTATTGTTATGGAAAATTTAATCGGAAAAAAGATTATTGATTTTACTTTACCTGCCTACTGCAAGGGAAAGTTTACCACCGTATCGAGTAAGTCATTGCTGGGTAATTGGGCTGTGTTTATGTTTTACCCTGCAGACTTTACGTTTGTGTGTCCCACCGAATTGGCCGATTTGGGTAAGCTGTATCCGGAATTTCAGGAAATCGGATGCAGAGTGTTTTCCGTTTCTACCGACAGCGAATTTGTGCATAAGGCATGGGCTGATGCGAGTGCAACAATCGGCAGCTTGCCGTACGAGATGATTGCCGATAAGGCCGGCGTTTTTGCCTCTTCTTTAGGTATCCTGATACCCGAAACATGGGTTGCTCTCCGCGGTTCTTTTGTTGTCGATCCCGATGGTATCATTAAAGCATACGAGGTACATGATAACAGCATCGGCCGCGATGCCTCAGAATTGCTGCGCAAGGTGCAGGCTGCTCAGTTTACCGCTGCGCACGGCGATCAGGTATGCCCTGCCAAATGGCATCCCGGTGAAAAGACGCTCTATCCTTCTATTGACTTAGTTGGAAAAATCTAAACGCGTTTATTCGTGCGGAGAGTTTAATACCCGCCGTTTCTCGGCAACGCTCTGCGTCGGGATTGTTGATTCGTGTGGGGGGCTTTGATGCCACGGCGCTTCTTGAGCGTAAAATCACAACCATCCTAAAACGGGTGGCTGTGATTTTTTTTATGCGTTACGGTAATTTGCAGCGTTCCTGTTGCAAATTACCGTGCGAGTGGCTGTCAAAAAACCGAAAGCCCATCGTTTCTGATCTATCAGCTCACGCTGGACGCGCGGCAAAGATGTCTGCATATTTTTAAAAAGATGTTGCCTCTTTTAAATATATACTATAGGATGAGTTCTTGTTGTTTTAAACCGTTTTAGAACACCGCAGCCGTATCAAAGATGAGCAAAAAATGAATATAATCGATCTAATTTCAAATATTGTTAAAGACCTTAATTTACCTACCACAATACTGATATCCTTTGCGTTGATATTGATAAGCGGCTTTTTAGTCACCCGATTCACAAAAAAGATTCAGCTGCCGAAGGTAAGCGGCTATATTCTTGCCGGAATACTGATCGGTCCAAGCGGATTGCATTTAATTCACCGGCATTTTATTGTCAACTTGGACGTTATCTCGGTTATCGCGCTCAGTTTTATCGCCTTTGATATGGGGAGATACTTTAAACGAAGCGACGGTAGAAAGGAATTCCAGAATGTCGTCTTTATCACGCTCTGCGAATCTCTGTTAGCGGGATGTTTAGTTACCGTTGTTATGCTCTTCGTCTTTAAGATGAGGCTGTCTTTCTCGCTCTTACTGGGAGCGATCGCAACGGCTACGGCTCCTGCCAGCACTATTATGACCATAAAAGAATACAACGGAAAAGGCCCATTTGTCGATCTGCTGCTGCGTATCACCGCCTTTGACGATGTCGTCTGTCTCTTTGTGTTCAGCATTATGGTTGCAGTCGTCAACGCGCAGGAAAGCGATATCTTCAATATTATGAGTATTATAACGCCGGTCGGACTCAATGCAGCTATGCTGATATTAGGCTTCCTTACCGCCTTGTGTATGGAGTTTCTCATTACGGAAAAGCGGAGCTTTGACAACCGCCTCATTTTAGCTGTCGCATTTCTTTTTTTAATTTCCGGTATTTGCTCATACTTCGAGGTAAGTCCGCTGCTTGCCTGTATGGTATGCGGCGCCGTGTATTACAACCGAACAAACGATAAAACCCTATTCGATCAAATGAATAATTTTTCGCCCCCGGTGATGAGCAGCTTTTTTATTATTTCCGGGATGAATATGGATTTAACCATTATCGTAACGGCAGGGATTATCGGTGTTGCATATTTTATTATAAGGATAATCGGAAAATATATCGGTGCATACACATCGTGTAAAATGCTTTCACTCGATAAGAAGATAACGGATAATATGGGTTTTGCGTTGATGCCGCAAGCGGGCGTTGCAATCGGACTCGCGTTTATGGGGAAGGCAATGCTGCCGGAAAAAGACGGACTCATCCTGTTTAATATCATTCTGGCATCTTCGGTGTTATATGAATTGATGGGGCCGGTAACTGCAAAAATAGCATTGATACGATCCGGTGCGATTAAGCCTCAGAGCTTCAAAAAAAACGATGCAAAAGAAACGATACGTTGAAACTATTTCCGTTTTACGCTATAGTATCGCCTAATTACTATGAAAATTGTTATCCTGTACGAAAAAACGGAAAAAGAAATCTCCAAAGCTGCCGCTCATATTATTGAATCTCATCAATGCGATGTCGTATACTATCAAGCCGATAGAGTATTGGAAGACACTGCAGGTTCTCCTACAGCTCTATTGCAGAATGCTTCGCATATTCTATTTATCTTCGGTAAAAATACCCCTATGTTAGCCCCCGGATTTATTTTCTTTTTAGGTCTGGCTATCGGAAGGAATCTCCCTATTTTAACGCTTGGACAGGGAAGCACGTTGCCCCTACCGGAAAACTGTAAGCAATTTATCATCCCGCTTGCCCTCGATATATTTGAAGATTATTTTATTAAAGAACAGCAAAATTTCCTGACAGTAGAACGCAAGCGGATTGCCCGCGAACAGTTGTTGGATAGCGGCTTTCCTTGTTGCGAGTCGAATTTTGTCGCATCAGTAGAAGAAGGCAAATACGAAATTGTCCGGCTTTTTTTAGAAGCAGGTTATGACGCTTCTCAGCGGGACACACGCGGTACCCCGGTACTTTCACTCGCGATTAGAAACTCACATTATGAAATTGTATCATTACTGCTTGAATATGGAGCAGAGATCAACCTCTGTGCTGAAGACCGTTCCTATTCGGCATTGATGGAAGCCGCTCAAATCGGTGATTTAAAGACTGCAAAATTACTGCTTTCAAATGATGCGGACACAAACATTCAAAGCAAAGACGGCCAAACGGCATTGATTCTCGCCGTCGGCAGAAAGGATGTTCCAATGGTAAAACTGCTCATAGAACACCATGCCGATTGGAATATCGCCGACCGACTGGGCATGTCTGCGCTTGGTTATGCAAAATTGTTTCACAATAAAGATATTTTGGAGGCCATGCAGCAGTCTTAGCTGTGTTTCGATACTATCATTATCAATGTCTCTCAAATGATCAGCCGTTTAGTCGACTAAAAGTGTATGATAAGGTGAATGATTATGAAAGAAAAACTTGAAAGTTTATCGGTTCGTTGGAAAGAACTGGAAGAAGAAATACAAGACCCTGCATTGATTAAAAACCAAAGCCGCTACAAGGAAGCGATGCGGGAACATGCCTATCTTTCAAAGCTGATGGAAGAATATGCCCAGTATCTCCGCTTGGAAAAAGACATCGGGCAAACCCGTACTATGATGCAGGAAGAAACCGACCATGAACTAAAAGAAATGGCACGGGAAGAGCTGCATAACCTTGAAGCGCAGCTTGAGCAAAGCGAGAATAACCTTAAAGTGTTGCTCATTCCGCCCGACCCGCTGGAAGAAAAAAACATCATTATGGAAATACGCGGCGGTACCGGCGGAGAAGAGGCGGCGCTCTTTGCGGCGGATCTGTTAAAAATGTACACGCACTACGCGGAACTGAAAAACTGGAAATACGAAATTCTTTCCTCCAACGAAACCGAGCTGGGCGGTTTTAAAGAGGTAACGCTGTCCATTTCGGGCAAGTATGTGTACGGAAGCCTCCGCTATGAATCGGGAGTGCACCGCGTACAGCGTGTACCTGAAACGGAAGGTTCGGGGCGTATCCATACGAGCGCGGTAACCGTTGCAGTGTTACCCGAAGCGGAGGAAACGGAAATCGTCATCAAGCAGGAAGACCTGCGTATCGACGTCATGCGTGCCGGAGGCCCGGGCGGTCAGTGCGTCAATACCACAGACTCCGCCGTGCGGCTTACTCATATTCCGACCGGTCTTGTCGTTATCTGTCAGGACGAAAAAAGCCAGATTAAGAACAAAGCAAAGGCGATGCGCGTATTGCGGAGCCGCCTCTACGACATGGAAGAAGCAAAAAAACAGTCTGAGCGGGCAGAAGATCGGAAAAATCAAGTCGGTTCGGGAGACCGTTCGGAACGCATCCGTACCTACAACTATCCGCAAAACCGCGTAACCGACCACCGGATTAACCTCACCCTCTACAAGCTCGATACAATCATGCAGGGAGACCTTAACGAAATTGTAGAAGCGCTCTGCATTGCAGCCCGCGAGCAGATGATGAAGGCACAAGCATAACCGGATGTTCACCGTTGCCGATGCCCGCCGCTACGCCGTTCATTTATTTGCACAGTCGGCAATCCTGAACACGCAGTCCCACTCATCCCTACTGCTCGATGCGGATGTGCTGCTGCAGCACTTTCTTGACAAGCCGCGGGCATGGCTTTTTGCGCACGACGATGCCGATATTTCCCCGATACGGGAAGCATTTTGCGCGGCGGCGGAGCAACGCTGTACCGGTTTACCCATTGCCTATATTACCGGAGAAAAAGATTTTTGGGGGCTATCGTTCAAGGTCAGCCCCGATGTGCTTATTCCTAAGCCCGACACCGAATTGCTGGTAGAGCGGAGCCTCGCCGTCATAAAAGAAAAAGCGGAAAAACTTCAATCGCCGGAACAAACCTTGTACTTACTGGATCCCTGTACCGGCTCTGGCTGCGTTACAATATCCATTTTACATACGCTTGAATCTGAAGGCATCAGGAATATCTGCTGTATTGCTATTGATATTTCCCCCGCAGCCCTCGCCATAGCCCGCCTCAATGCACAGCGGCTCCTGTCGGCTGAAACACAAACTCGGCTGCACATCATCGAAGGAGATATGCGCGCATTGCCGGAAACCATTGCCCGCTTTGAAGAATCGCTGCAATTAGACGCGACTCACTTTCCCAAAGCAGCCGATAGAACATCCTCGCCGCCTCTGAGTGCCGAAAACATCCGCTTCGACCTCATCGTTGCCAATCCGCCGTATGTACCCTCTACATTGACGCAAGAACTGCTTAAAGACGGCCGGAATGAGCCGGCCTTAGCCCTCGACGGCGGCTTCGACGGCCTTGATTTTATACGCATTTTGACAAATAATACCCGTACCGTCCTAAACCGCAACGGAGTCCTTTTAAGTGAGGTAGGAGAATACCATGCCCAAGCCGCCCGCCGGCTCTTTGAAAATGCAGGCTTTTCGGATGTCCGTATCCATCAGGATTTAGCGGGACAGGACAGATTAATCGAGGGCGTATCTGAGCAACCGCACTAAAACTATTTTAGCGGTTGCATTCCTTTTGCGGAAAATTTTTCCAAAATTTTCCGCAATTTATTTTAAACGAAGGGCAATCACAGCAGCCGATAATAGATCAGAATCGCAGAATAATGAGGCTGTGAGACCATTTGAACCATCTTCAACTGATGTACATCCCTGTACATCAGTTGAAGGCGAGTTTTGTGCATACACAAAACATCGCTATTGTATGGAACCACCGCCATCCATGGCGGTACTGAAAAACCTTTTGCAAATAGACGGCGTAGATGCTAGGAGCCTAGCCGAAATAAAGCGGAAGCGTACTTGTTGTACGTTGAGCATTTATTTCGGCGTAGCGACAACGCAGATGCGCCTTATATTTGCAAAAGAAGTCTGCTGTGATTGCCCGGAGGACGTACACGATGATACAAAAAGTTGAAAACTTAACCAGTCTTGAACATTTTTTTGCGCAGTATCCCTGTTATGCGGAAACGGAAAATGCGGAGGATGCAGCGCGGATTACCGCTGCATGGAATCTTTTGCTTACAAACCGTATACCCGATACGGCAGTAGATGCCCCCATTCCGCACGATGCCGCGCATTCGCTGCGTATGGCGCACAGTCTTGCCTCGCTTGAAATGGATTCCGAAAGCATCATCTGTGCATTGCTTTACAGCGAAGACGGCAGTTTTGCCTTGCCGGACGAGCAGCTGCGGACTCAATTCGGAGATACGGCGGCGGATATCCTGAACGCGGCGGCAAAATTTTCCGATGTAAAGCTCTATAACAAAAGCAAAGAACACACCGACACGGTTTGCAAGATGTTTTTTTCGCTCGTAAGCGACTTACGGGTGATGATTATTCAACTTGCAGACCGGCTCGATAAGATACGGTATATTTCCGAATACCCTGCCGAACGGCAACGCGGCATCGCTCGAGAAATCAGTGAAATTTGGGCGCCGCTTGCCCAGCGGATGGGTATTTCCACCGTTCAAAATGAGCTTGAAGATTTAAGCCTCAAATATATCAACCGCGAAGCATTCGATCAGATAAAAGACGTCGTCGCGGCAAAGAAAAAAGAACGGGAAGCCTTTTTGCAGAGCGCCGAAAAAACCATCTATCAAACGATGGAAAAGGCGGGAATCAAGGTTAAGGTGCAAAGCCGTGCCAAACATTTTTGGTCTATCTATCAAAAAATGAAAAAGCGGAACAAGGCGGCGGATGAATTATACGACCTTCTCGCCGTGCGGATTTTATGCACAACCGTAAACGAGTGTTACGCCATTCTCGGCCTGATGCACACGGTATGGAAGCCGCTTGACGGGCGTTTCAAAGACTATATCGCCATGCCGAAAGCGAACGGCTATCAGAGTCTCCACACCACCGTCATCTGCAAGGGCGGACAAACCTTAGAAATTCAGATCCGCACGCACGAAATGCACGAAATAGCCGAGCGGGGTGTTGCAAGTCACTGGGTATACAAAAAGCACAGTAAGAATAAGACCGCAAACGAGCAGGAATTATCGTTTGTTCAGCAAGTTAAATCGCTCGCACAGCAGCGCTTTAATAATGAAGAATTCCTTGCGGAACTTAAAAGCGACTTATTAAGCGATTCGATCTTTGTGTTTACCCCAAAGGGCGATATTATAGAGCTGCCGGCCGGTTCAACTGCCGTCGATTTTGCGTACCGCATCCACTCGTCGATAGGAGAAAAGCTGGTATCCGCTAAGGCAGACGGCGCTATCATCCCGTTGTCCCGCCCGCTTAAAAACACGCAGGTGGTAGAGATTATCACCCATCCGAACGCTCACCCCACGCACAATCAGTACGAAAACGCCCATACGACGCGAGCACGTCAAAAAATCCGCGCATGGCTCCAACTGAATGAAAATCTTCTCCGTACCGAAAAAGAAGAAAGGCAACGGACGGATCTTACAGACGATCAAGCAAAAGAGGCGGCACGCTCTCCCAAATCTCCCAAAGAGACACTGAAAGAAGCCGAAACGGCAAAGCAAGCGCTTGAAGCAGCTCAAAAAGACCCTCATAAAAACCCTACATTGCGGATACGCATCGGCGGTTCCACCAACTTTCCCGTCCGTTTTGCCGGATGCTGCAAACCGACTTCCGATTCCGTCATCTGCGGCTATGTCGCCAACGGCAGGGGTGTTATCATCCATAAAAAAGACTGCCTCAACCTCAAAAGAATTCCCGATTTGGACGCCCGTCTCATCGACGTTGAGTGGGATATAAAGGAAAGCAAAAAGGAAAACACCGAAAAAGTGCGGAAAAAGATTAAGTCGCATAAGTAATCCGTTCGATATTAAAGATATGAAAAAGAACGGTATTGTTATTA
>ERZ772960.3169-NODE-3169-length-11276-cov-7.387666_pt1 | contig 11276 bp, 9 predicted proteins | sample MGYA00580678_ERZ772960 | MGnify/ENA primary metagenome ERZ772960 (study PRJEB29015, sample SAMEA2737930) | human oral metagenome | biome: human oral; feature: human-associated habitat; material: dental | place: China | collected 2059 ...
TTTTATGCTGCAGTTTCATTTTATTCGGATAAAAACAATTACCTTTGTGAGAGATATTCTAATCGCATTGGACAATGAAAATCATCGTAAAACACCTGCTGACTTTAATGTTGTTGTGGTTCGTTATACCGCTACATGCCCAACATGATGTATGTAAGAAGGAGATAACTCTTCCCGAAAGTTCGTCTTCAACACTCGTGGCTTTCTTCCCTGAACAGCCTTCGGGACGTGCTGTTGTGGCTTTGTGGGACGATGCCGACACACGGAATGTCCAGAAAATCGAGGCTAAAGATTGGGCAAGTTTTTTTGTTCAGCGTGGCATTTCATTCTTTGTCGTGAAGTACAGTCTGTCTGACGCTGCACGTTCTCAACTTGTTGTTGATGCAGAGAAAGCCGTGAAAATGGTGCGTGACAGTGCTGCAGTCTGGCACATTAACCCCTATGATGTGGGTATAATGGGTTGGGGTATGGGTGGATATGCCGCTTCTGTCGTTTCCACACAATCGGCTTTTGCCGTGCGCCCTGACTTTACTTTGCTGTTCAATCCTGTCATTTCTTCCAATGCCATGAATGCAGTAAATCTGTCATCCCATGGAGGAAATGCGGCAAAGACGGTTGGAAAGGAAACAAATGGGCATTTCTCTGCCGACCGATATGTGAGGCCTCATCTCACTCCTGAAGCAGCTCTGTTCCTTACCAATGATGACAAAGTGGTCAATCCTTCGTTGAATGGTATAGCCTACTATGCAGCCATGCATCGTAACGGCAATGCCTGTGCACTCTTTGTCTATCCCAAAGGTGGGCACGATTTCGGGAGTTCATCGGCTTCTCCCTGTCGTCTGCAATTGTTGGGTGATTTGAGTTCGTGGCTCAATCTTCATCAGGCTTCGGCCACTCCGAAATCTGTTCGTGTGGCTTGTATAGGCAACAGCATCACTGATGGGTATGGCATTTACATGGCAGATGCCAATGGTTATCCGGCAGTATTGCAGAAACTGCTTGGCAAGCGTTATGCTGTGAGAAACTTTGGTGTCAGTTCTCGCACGATGCTTCGCCGTGGAGATTGGCCTTATGTCAACGAGTTGGCATGGCGGGATGCGCAGGCTTTCAATCCCGATATTGTCGTGTTGAAGCTTGGAACCAATGATTCTAAGCCCGAAAATTGGCGCTTTGGTGCAGACTTCGAGGCTGATTTGTTGGCAATGGTAGATACTTTGCAAGCTCTCCCGGCTCATCCTGTAGTGTATTTGGCAACGCCAATCCCTGCATTCAAATCCACTTGGAACATCAACGACTCTGTGATTGTGAATGCCATTGTGCCTGTTATCCGCAGCGTTGCACGCAAACGGCATTGCAAGGTCATTGACTTGCACACAGCCTTTGCCCCATATGATGACTTGATGCAGGCCGATGGCATTCATCCCACGGCTGAAGGAGCAGCGAAAATGGCAGAGTTTATCTCTGCAAAACTAAAGTCCGATCAGAGTGAATGAGCTTTCATCAGCTCATTTTCTCTTGCTGCCAGATATGGCATATAGCACTGCCAAAATTGTCATATATATCATGTTGGCACATTTTTGGCATATAGGCAGGTGTCAAAAAGAAAGTGAAACATTAAATATATAATCATTATGAACATTAAACCATTAGCAGACAGAGTGCTGGTTTTACCTGCACAAGCAGAAGAAAAAGTAGGTGGTATCATTATTCCTGACACAGCAAAGGAGAAACCTCAACGTGGAAAAGTCATTGCCGTAGGTCAGGGTACGAAAGATGAGGCTATGGTTCTGAAAGAGAACGACGTTGTTCTCTATGGCAAGTATGCAGGAACAGAACTCGAATATGAGGGTGAGAAATATCTGATTATGCGCCAGAGTGATGTGCTGGCAGTAGTGGGTTAAGTCCTCAAATCATGAAGTTCAAAAGTCAAAAAATAATTTTTTAAGAAATAATTCATTATGGCAAAAGAGATAAAATATGATGTAGATGCACGCGAACTCTTGAAGAGAGGCGTTGATCAGTTGGCAAATGCAGTGAAAGTTACACTTGGTCCTAAAGGCCGTAACGTTGTTATTGAAAAGAAATTCGGTGCTCCTCAGATTACCAAAGACGGTGTTACCGTAGCCAAGGAAGTAGAACTTGAGGATCATTTCGAGAACACTGGCGCACAACTTGTAAAGAGTGTAGCCAGCAAGACAGGCGATGATGCCGGTGATGGAACGACAACTGCAACGATACTTACGCAGGCAATCGCTACGGAAGGATTGAAGAATGTGACTGCAGGAGCTAATCCTATGGATTTGAAACGTGGTATTGACAAGGCTGTTAGTGCTGTTGTAGACTATATAAAGGAGCATGCAGAATTGGTTGGTGACAACTATGACAAGATTGAACAGGTTGCAACGGTTTCTGCCAACAATGATCCTGAAATAGGAAAGCTGCTTGCTGATGCTATGCGTAAGGTTTCAAAGGACGGTGTTATCACTATCGAAGAAAGCAAAACCCGTGATACCAATATCGGTGTTGTTGAGGGTATGCAGTTTGACCGCGGTTATCTGAGTGGTTATTTCGTAACTGATGCCGACAAGATGGAGTGTGTGATGGATAATCCATATATCCTTATCTATGACAAGAAAATCAGTAATCTTAAAGACTTCTTGCCTATACTTCAGCCCGCAGCTGAAAGCGGTCGCCCATTGTTGGTGATAGCAGAAGACGTGGATTCTGAAGCACTTACGACATTGGTTGTAAACCGTTTGCGTGGTGGTTTGAAGATTTGTGCTGTCAAGGCTCCTGGCTTTGGCGACCGTCGTAAAGCCATGTTGGAAGACATTGCCGTGTTGACAGGTGGTGTTGTTATCAGTGAAGATAAGGGCTTGAAGCTTGAACAGGCTACGCTTGAAATGTGTGGTTCTGCCAAGAAAGTTACGGTTTCAAAGGATAACACAACGATTGTTGACGGTGCAGGTGCCAAGGAAAGCATCAAAGATCGCGTGGCTCAGATCAAGAACGAGATTGCCAACACGAAGAGTTCTTACGACAAAGAGAAGCTGCAGGAACGTCTGGCTAAGTTGGCCGGTGGCGTTGCAGTGCTCTATGTTGGTGCCAACTCTGAAGTTGAGATGAAAGAGAAGAAAGATCGTGTTGACGATGCTTTGTGTGCTACCCGTGCAGCCATGGAAGAAGGTGTTGTAGCAGGTGGCGGTACAACTTATGTTCGTGCACTCGATGCCTTGAAAGATCTTAAGGGAGAAAATGCCGATGAGCAGACTGGTATCAAGATTGTAGAGCGTGCCATTGAAGAGCCACTTCGTCAGATTGTTGCCAATGCAGGCGGTGAAGGTTCGGTAGTTGTTAACAAGGTTCTTGAGGGTGAAGGTGACTTCGGATACAATGCTCGCACTGATGAGTATGAGGATCTGCGCAAAGCAGGTATCATCGATCCGGCGAAAGTTGCACGTGTTGCGCTTGAGAATGCAGCCTCTATTGCAGGCTTGTTCCTGACAACAGAGTGCCTCATTACCGACAAGCCAGAACCTCAGTCAGCAGCAATGCCGGCTCCACAGCCAGGTATGGGTGGTATGATGTAAATGATATCTGATTGTTCTGAACATTCAACCGCATGGTTGTTTGTTAGAGAACAATCCCCAAAATATAACCGGTTCACTCTTTCATAGAGTGAACCGGTTTTTTATTCCGTTCGTAGGTAAAATGTCACTGAATATAGATTACAGGGTTAATAAAAATAAAAAAAACGATTTATATCTTTGAACCTATTCGGATTTTGCCTATCTTTGCATCAAACAGAGATATAAAAGTATTGGATGTTAAATCCGAGAAAGATATTTTTTGATTTGTTTTAGTAGATTAGTTTTTAAGTAGTTTGTTTTTGAAAATCGGTTGTCGTGATGACATCCGATTTTTTGTTTATTCGCTTTGAGGTTTATTTCTTTATTCCTATCTTTGCAATATGAAAGTGAAAATTGATTGGAAACGCGTGGCATTGTTGGCCTTTGTAGCCATTTTGTTGCTTTATATCACGAAGTCATTCTTTATGTCATTAGGCATCATGATGATACTTCTGCTCATCGATGCATTGCTTGCACAATGGGAAGATAACCGTAAGAACAAGGACAGATTCAAATAATCATGGAAAAACTAACCGCACTTTACGTGCAGTATAAAGGTGAAACGCCTGCTACTATAGAGAAGATGTCGGGTGCAGGAAGCAACAGACAATACTATCGTTTCATTGGAGATGATGGCGAAAGCGTTATTGGAGTGGTGGGAACGAGCCGCGATGAAAATCATGCCTTCATTTATCTTGACCGCCATTTCATGCTGCGTCAGCTTCCGGTTCCTCATGTTCTGGCCGTGAGTGAAGACGAGTTACGTTATCTGCAGACTGATTTGGGATATACATCTCTGTTTGATGCCATTCAGGGAGGACGTGAAGCAGGAGGACGTTACAATCAAAATGAACAGCAGCTGCTCATAAGAACCATCCGTGCTTTGCCTAATTTCCAGATACGGGGTGCCCGTGGTCTTGATTGGAATAACTGCTATCCACAACCCGAGTTTAATGAGGAAAGTGTGCTGTTCGACCTCAATTATTTCAAATATTGCTTCTTGAAAGCCACCGGACTCGATTTCCATGAGCTGAAACTTGAAGCCAATTTCCATATGTTTGCCAAGGACTTGACGGCCGAAGTGGGGGATAGTTTTCTCTATCGTGACTTCCAAGCCCGCAATATCATGCTTGATAATGAGGGCAACCCCTACTTCATTGATTTCCAAGGTGGCCGTAAAGGACCTTTCTACTATGACCTTGCATCGTTCCTTTGGCAGGCTTCTGCCAAGTATTCCTTTAAGCTTCGCCGCAAGTTGGTCTATGAATACTACGATGCTTTGAAGCAATATACCGAGGTTCCAAGTGTGCGTCATTTTGTGAGTCGACTTAGTCTTTTCGTGCTGTTTCGCTTGCTTCAGGTGCTTGGAGCATATGGGTTTCGCGGTTATTTTGAGCGTAAGAGGCATTTCCTCGACTCAATTCCGCCCGCAATGGATAATCTGCGGGAACTCTTAAAGATGAATTCTGAACTCTTTCCTTACCCCTATATGATGAATATGTTGCGCCGCTTGACTGAGCTTCCTCAGTTTGCACAGATTGAGAAATCGGCCGTGTCGCGTTCTGATGGCTATAAAACCAGCGACAGTAAAGTATATGAAGCGCATCCTCAAGACGGCCCTGCTACGTTCTCAAAATATGATGGTAGCGGCCCTTTGGTAGTCAGAGTGAATAGCTTTTCCTATCGTAAGGGCATTCCTGAAGACCCATCGGGCAATGGTGGTGGCTATGTTTTCGACTGCCGCAGTACACATAATCCTGGGCGATATGAACCTTACAAGAAGTTAACGGGCTTGGATGAACCCGTTATTCGCTTTCTCGAAGACGACGGTGAGATACTCACTTTCCTTGAAAGTGTCTACAAACTGGCCGATCATCACGTTGCCCGTTACATGCAACGTGGCTTTACCAATCTGATGTTTTCTTTTGGTTGTACGGGCGGTCAGCATCGTTCGGTTTACAGCGCACAGCATCTTGCAGAGCATATTCATGACAAGTTTGGCATTGAAGTGCGCATCCGGCATCGTGAACAGGGCATAGAACAGGTGCTTGAAGCACGGAAATGAGACGTTAACAGCATAGATTAATTTTGCCAATTCATAGAAAACAATTAAATTTGTAGGCATTAAAATTCTGAATGATGCAAGCAATGATTTTCGCCGCAGGCATGGGAACACGCCTGAAACCGCTTACTGACAGCATGCCAAAAGCTTTGGTAAGAGTGGGAGGAGAGCCTCTGTTGAAGCGCGTTATCCTTAGACTGAAGGATGCAGGTTTTAAGAGAATAGTCATCAATGTGCATCACTTTGCCAATCAGATAACGGATTATTTGAAAGAAAACAATAACTTTCAGCTCGATATTTGCATCAGTGATGAAACTGCCGGACTGCTTGAGACGGGTGGAGGCATTAAGTTTGCCCGTTCTCTTTTTAAGCTTAATGAGCCTATCTTAATTCATAATGTCGACATATTGAGTAATGTTGACCTTCGGAAATTCTACAATTCAGACCGCAAGTTGATGTGCGCTTCATGTGGCATTCCTCAGGAAGAGGCAGGTGCAGTGTTGCTCGTCAGTTGGCGAAAGACCAAGCGTTATTTGCTTTTTAATCATGAAATGCGACTTGTGGGATGGGTAAATATCGAAACAGGTGAGGTGAAAAGCCCTTATCAAGAAGTGCAGGAGGCATCGGTAGATGACCTGCAAAAGCAATTCCATATGTATGCTTTTTCGGGCATTCACTCGTTTTCTCCGCAGCTTTTTCCTTTGATGGATGCTTATCCTGACCGTTTTCCAATCATGGATTTCTATTTACAGAACTGCGACAAGGTGCCCATTAAAGGCTATGTGAAGAGTGATCTTGAATTAATGGATGTAGGTAAACTCGACACGCTTGAACAGGCGGAAGCCTTCGCCGAGCGTCTGAAACAATGACAAAAAGTAATACTAATTATATCAATTTACTATGCAACAGAAGATAATTATTCTTGACTTCGGTTCACAGACCACACAGCTTATCGGCCGTCGTGTGCGTGAATTGGACACCTTCTGCGAAATTCTGCCTTATAACAAGTTTCCCAAAGACGACCCAAATATCATTGGTGTCATCTTGAGTGGCAGCCCTTATTCGGTTCATGACAAGGAAGCTTTCAAGGTAGATCTTGGCCAGTTCATTGGTAAATACCCTGTTCTGGGTATCTGCTATGGTGCTCAGTTTATTTCTTATGCTAACGGGGGAAAGGTCGAACAGACGGGAACGCGCGAATATGGTCGTGCAAATCTTGAGACCATTGATACCGATTGCGCTGTCTTCAAAGGTTTTGAAAAAGGCTCACAAGTATGGATGAGCCATGGCGATACTATCACTGCAATCCCTGAAGGCTTTAAGGTTACAGGCTCAACCTCCGATGTAAAGTATGCCGCTTTTGCCAATGAAGCAGAGCGTGTGTGGTGTGTTCAGTTCCATCCGGAGGTATATCATTCCCTGCAAGGCATGCAGTTGTTGCGCAATTTCGTAGTGGACATCTGTGGAAGCAAGCAGGAATGGAGCCCGGCTTCATTTGTGGAAAGCACCGTTGCAGACCTGAAAAAGCAGTTGGGTAACGACCGCGTAATCCTCGGTTTGTCGGGAGGTGTCGACTCTTCTGTGTGTGCAACCCTGCTCAATAAAGCCATAGGAAATAATCTTACCTGTATTTTCGTTGATCATGGCATGCTTCGCAAGAACGAATTTACCAAGGTCATGGAGGCTTATCAGGGTTTAGGACTCAACGTTGTAGGCGTTGATGCCAGTGAAAAGTTCTTCAAAGACCTTGACGGAGTGACTGATCCTGAACAGAAACGCAAGATTATCGGCCGTGATTTTGTAGAGGTGTTCAATGCTGAAGCCAAGAAGATTACCGATGCAAAATGGTTGGCTCAAGGCACAATCTACCCTGACCGCATTGAGAGTTTGAGTATTACGGGCATGGTAATCAAGAGTCATCACAATGTAGGTGGACTGCCCAAAGAGATGAAGTTAAAGCTTTGTGAACCGCTGCAGTGGCTTTTCAAGGACGAAGTTCGTCGTGTGGGTTATGAATTGGGTATGCCTGAACGTCTCATCAAACGTCATCCGTTCCCCGGCCCGGGCTTGGCAGTTCGCATTCTTGGCGACATCACTCGCGAGAAGGTTCGTATTCTTCAAGATGCTGATGACATCTATATTGAGAAGATGCACAACTACAAGATGCCTGACGGAAGCCCGCTCTATGACCATGTATGGCAGGCAGGAACAGTGTTGCTTTCAACCATTCGCTCGGTTGGAGTGATGGGAGATGAGCGTACATATGAGCATCCAGTTGCCCTTCGTGCAGTGACTTCGATGGATGCAATGACGGCAGACTGGGCACATCTTCCTTATGATTTCATGGCCGAAGTGTCTAATGAAATCATTCGAAAAGTAAAGGGTGTCAACCGCGTCTGCTATGATATATCCTCAAAACCACCTTCGACAATCGAGTGGGAATAAAGGAAAACTAAAAAGATAAAAAGGTTAAGAAGCAAGAAGAGAGTGTGTGATGCAATGTGTGTACCTGCATGTTACTTCTCTCTTCCTGCTTTCTTTTTCTTTCTTTTTTATGCTTTTTCCTTTTAACTTCTTTACCTTTAAAATCTTTTACAATTGCCTTTGCATAGCTCGCGTATTTGAAAAACAAAATCTCTTGGCTGTAAATACGCCCGTTTTGGGCGCTTTAAGCAAGGTGTTGACTATCAGTTAGTTATGTGAAATGATAAAGATTGCGCTGCAAGAAATAATGAAAAATCAAGTCATCTTATATAGAATTACACTGCATTTTGACTTATATTAAGCAACAAGATGATGCAGATTGCACGATGAAATGACAGTAGTGAGGAGCTGATTTGACTTATTTCAGCAAATTGTCTGGCTGAAATAGTTCTTCTTTTTGCAAGATAATGTCTGTTTTTCTCTTTTTAATGCGTTTTTCATTTCTATTTGGTCTGCTCTGAAAGGGGTAAAAAACAGTATTATAAATTTACAATATGTCCCTCTCTTCATTTGCATAATTCGAGATAAATTCTTATTTTTGCTACATGAAATGCACGTGTGTCATGGATGAAGATGTTGCATGTGGAAGTTTCAAATGGCTTTAGTAACGTTGGAATGACAGTAATAAAAAAGAGTAAGGCAGGTAGGAATAAGACGCTGACGATATCGGGCGGTGAACGCATGTTGCTGCAATCAAAGGTGAACAGCATTGAAGATCTGAAGTCGGGACTTTTTGATGATGTGATAGTTCATGGCGACTTGCTGGATTGTCTGGGGCTTATTCCGGATGAATATTTCAATCTTATCGTGATTGATCCGCCATATAATCTGGATAAAGATTTCAATGGTAACCGCTTCTCTGCTATGAAGTCGGCAGGTTATGAGGACTATCTGCGTAGTTGGTTTGGGCAGGTTTGCGATAAACTGCGACCTGATGGGTCGCTTTATATGTGTGGCGATTGGAAGTGCAGTGCTTCGATGCAGCGTGTCATTGAAGAGCGGTTGACGGTTATAAATCGTATTACATGGCAGCGGGAAAAGGGGAGAGGAGCACGGATGAATTGGAAAAACGGCATGGAAGACATTTGGTTTGCCGTGAAAAATCCCAAAGATTATTATTTCAATATTGATGCAGTGAAGGTTAAGCGCAGGGTAAGAGCGCCTTATCGGATAGAGGGACAGCCTAAAGATTGGGAACAGTCGGAGGATGGAAAGTATAGGTTTACCTGTCCGTCGAATTTCTGGGATGATATCAGTGTGCCGTTTTGGTCGATGCCGGAGAATACAGAACATCCCACTCAAAAGCCTGAAAAACTCTATGCCAAGCTGTTGCTTGCTTCGTCAAAAAGCGGAGACAGGGTTTTTGATCCATTTCTGGGCAGTGGCACATTGGCTGTCGTGGCAAGAAAACTTAACCGGAAATTCTGTGGTGTTGAAATCAATGAGGAATATTGTTTGTGGGCGGCTAAGCGTCTTCTGCAGGCAGATATGGATAAAACTATTCAGGGGTATGCCGATGGTGTGTTTTGGGAACGCAACTCTTTTGCCGAGCAAAAGCGGGCGAACAAGGCTGAAGAGTAGAAAGATTACGGTTCTGATGCCATCCGTTCTGTAATAGAAGGGTGTGCAATGAAATAAAAGTCTGAAGCTTCTGACGGCTCCAGACTTTTTTATGTTTAGTGAAATCAGTATATGTCTACTTGTTTTTCAGCAGGTCGCGGATTTCTGTAAGCAGCTTCTCTTCGGCTGTCGGCTCTGGTTCCGGGGCCGGAGCTGCAGGCTCTTCGGCTTTCTTCTTTGCAAGTTTGTTAATGCCTTTTACGAGTAAGAATACGCAGAAAGCAATGATGAGGAAGTCTAAAACGGTCTGCAGGAAGTTGCCATAGTTGATGGAAACGCTTTGCATTTCTTCAATACCGGGTAGCTTTACAGCCGGAAGTTCTATTTTCAGATCACTGAATTTCACACCGCCGATGAGCCAACCTATCGGTGGCATGATGATATCATCAACGATAGAGGAAACGATTTTGCCGAAAGCACCGCCGATGATAACACCGACAGCCATATCGACTGCATTGCCTTTGACGGCAAACTCTTTGAATTCTTGAATAAATTTACCCATATTTATAATATTAATAATGTATGCCTGACTTCGTAAGACGTATGGTGTGCTTTTGTCATATCGGGTTTACAATAATTGCTGTAATCTCCAATCACGTTGCCATATGCTAAAAGTAGTCCATATTTTTAATATATTTAATATAACTTGCGCCTGCAAAAATAAAAAAAATATTGTATCTTTGCAATCGTAACAGACGAAATGTTACGAAATAAAAGATAAAAAATATTGTTTTATAAACCTTTATAAAAAAATTAAATTAAAATGGTAAATGTAGCTATTAACGGCTTTGGCCGTATTGGTCGTCTCGCATTCCGTCAGATGTTTGAGGCAGAAGGTTATGAGGTTGTTGCTATCAACGACTTGACAAGTCCTAAGATGCTTGCTCATCTGTTGAAGTATGATACCGCTCAGGGTGGCTTCGCCGGCAAGTTCGGTGAGGGCAAGCACACTGTAGAGGCAACAGAAGATTCTATCATTGTTGATGGTAAGGAAATCAAAATCTCTGCTGAGAAAGACGCTGCTAACTGCCCATGGGCTGCTAATAAAGTAGACGTTGTTCTCGAGTGCACAGGTTTCTATACATCTAAGGAAAAGGCTTCTGCTCACTTGAAAGCAGGCGCAAAGAAAGTTGTTATCTCTGCTCCGGCCGGTAACGATCTGCCTACAATCGTATTCAATACAAACCACAAGACTCTGACTGCAGCTGATACTGTTATCTCTGCAGCATCATGCACCACCAACTGCTTGGCTCCTATGGCAGCAGCTTTGAATGCATATGCTCCTATCCAGAGTGGTATCATGTCAACCATTCACGCTTACACAGGTGATCAGATGATTCTTGATGGTCCTCAGCGCAAGGGTGATCTTCGTCGTTCTCGTGCAGGTGCATGCAATATTGTTCCTAACTCAACAGGTGCAGCTAAAGCTATCGGTCTTGTAATTCCTGAGTTGAACGGTAAGTTGATCGGTTCTGCACAGC
>ERZ772960.3174-NODE-3174-length-11264-cov-10.132483_pt1 | contig 11264 bp, 8 predicted proteins | sample MGYA00580678_ERZ772960 | MGnify/ENA primary metagenome ERZ772960 (study PRJEB29015, sample SAMEA2737930) | human oral metagenome | biome: human oral; feature: human-associated habitat; material: dental | place: China | collected 2059 ...
CGTTTCCTCACGGCTCAGTACAGCAGGCAGCTTCTTAGACTTTTTGGCACGGATGTCATTGTTCGGCGAATGTGCATCCTTGCACATTCCCGAACGGCGAGCTTTTGCAGCAAAAACGTCACTGCTGCTTGGAACCACCGACATCCTCGCCCAAGAATGTACATCCGTGTACATTCTTGAGCAGCAAGTTTGCAGGAGCAAACTTGCTGCTGCTTGGAACTACGCCCGTCCTTGGGCGTTCTGATACGTTGAACATTTTCAGAAGCCACACGCGGTATATAGCTTTCCGTTAGCCTTTTGAAATAGACTGTCCAGAAGTGTACATCCGTGTACACTTCTGGACGCGAGTTTTTGCTGTGCAAAAACATCGCTACTGCACGGAACCACGGACATCCCTGTCCGCTCTGATACGTTGAGCATTTTCAGAAGCCGCACGCGGTATACACCCCCTCCGTAAGCCTTTTGAAATAGACGATGCAGATGCTAGGAGCGTACAAAAAACACCCGCAGGCACGGTACAAAATGTACTTCCGTGTACATTTTGTACCTACGTGTTTGCAGGGCAAACACGCTACTGACTAGAACCACCGCCGTCCGTGGCAAGTTCAAAAATTGACCTCCTTGTCAATTTTTGAACGCGAGTTTTTGCTGTGCAAAAACGTCGCTACTGCACGGAACCACGGACATCCCTGTCCGCTCTGATACGTTGAGCATTTTCAGAAGCTGCACGCGGTATACACCCCTTCCGTAAGCCTTTTGAAATAGACGGCGCAGATACGAGGCGCGAGCAAAAATAAAGCGGAGACGTACTTGGTGTACGTTGAGCATTTATTTTTGCGCAGCAACGAAGTAGATGCTCCGTATATTTCAAAAGGTTATTAGATGACGATATTTACAATCTTATTCGGCACCACGATGACCTTTTTTGGCTGTTTATCACTGAGGAAGCGCTGCGCACCATCTGTTTTTAACGCGAGCGCTTCAAGCTCATCTTTCGGCAAATTGACGGCAGCTTGAAATTTATCGCGTACCTTTCCGTTAATCTGCACTACAATCGTACATTCGGAATCGATGCAAAACTTTTCGACAAACATCGGCCACTGCGTATATGCAATTGTTTCCGTATGGCCTAACTTCTCCCACAGCTCTTCGGCAAGGTGCGGTGCGTAGGGCGCAAGCAGCTTGACAAATGCCTCCCATGCAAAGCGGGGCACGGTCTGATATTTTCCGAGCGTATTGACAAAAATCATCATCTGGCTGATTGCCGTATTGAAGTTGAGCGATGCGGTATCTTCGGTTATCTTTTTAATGGACTTATTGAGGAGCTTGGTAATTTCCGCATGTTCCGGCGTACTCATGTCGTTCACTGGACAGGAAATCAACTCTTTTTCGGAAATAGCCCAGAGTTTCTCCAAAAAGCGGAAAATACCGATCAACCCTTGCGTGTTCCACGGCTTGGACATATCGAGCGGCCCCATGAACATCTCATACATACGGCACGAATCGGCGCCGTATTGAGCGATCATCTCATCAGGATTGATGACATTTTTTAGGCTCTTCGACATCTTTGCGATCACCCGCTTCAACTTTTCGCCGGTACTCTTTTCTTCAAAAGCATCATCGCCGGTCTGCACAACCTCATCGATCGGTACGAGCGACCCGTTTGAACGCTGATAGGCAAAGGAGGTGATCATCCCCTGATTCACGAGCCGCATGAACGGTTCCTTGGTATGCACCACGCCTAAATCGTACAGTACCTTGTGCCAAAAGCGGGCATAGAGGAGATGGAGCACCGCATGTTCCGCGCCGCCGACATAGAGATTAACGGGCATCCAATACGCTTCTTTTTCCTTGGCACAAAAACTGTGTGCATTATGAGGATCAAGGTAACGGAGATAGTACCAGCAGGAACCCGCCCATTGAGGCATGGTGTTTGTTTCGCGGCGGGCGGAAGCTCCGCAGTGGGGACAGACGGTATTCACCCATTCGGGTATCTTGGCAAGCGGGCTTTCTCCCGTGTCGGAAGGGGTGTAGCTATCCGTTTCAGGCAAGGCAAGCGGTAAATCCTTTTCGTCCAGCGGAACGACGCCGCATTTCGGGCAATGCACCAACGGAATGGGTTCTCCCCAGTACCGCTGCCTGCTGAATACCCAGTCGCGGAGCTTATAATTGACAGCCTTTTTTCCAAAGCCGTTAGCGGCGGCGTAGTCGGTAACACGCTCTATTGCTTCCCGCGTCGGCAGTCCGGTAAATTCGCCCGAATTTACCGCATAACCGTCGGCTGCGGTACATGCTTGCGGTACTGCGCGGTAATCGCCCGCCGCTCCCTTTTCCTTCCATTCAGCTTCTGAGGCAACCGTTTGAATAACCGGCAGTGAGAAAACTTGAGCAAACTCCCAGTCCCGCTCATCATGCGCCGGAACCGCCATAATGGCGCCGGTTCCGTAAGAAACCAAAATATAATCGGAAATCCAAATCGGAATAGGTTCTTTTGTCAGCGGGTTTACCGCATAGGCGCCGGTAAAGACGCCGGTTTTCTTTTTTGCAAGTTCAGTCCGTTCAAGGTCGGTTTTCTTTGCTGTCTCGTCAATATACTGCTGTACGGCGTCTTTTTGCTCCCCGCTGACAATGCGCATGACGAGCGGGTGTTCCGGAGCAAGCACGAGGTAGGTCGCCCCGAAAATAGTGTCCGGCCGGGTGGTATACACGGTGATCTTCTCGTTTTCATGCGGAGCGGCGAGGTGAAAGTCTATTTCCGCTCCGGTGCTTTTGCCGATCCAATTCCGCTGCATCATCTTAACGGACTGCGGCCAATCCAGTTCTTCCAAGTCTTCAAGGAGCCGCTCCGCATATGCAGTAATCTTGAGCATCCACTGCCGGACATTCTTGCGGACAACCTGTGTACCGCACCGTTCGCAGCAGCCTTCTTTCACTTCCTCATTTGCGAGACCGGTTAAGCAGCTCGGACACCAGTTAATCGGCGCTTCCGTTTCGTAGGCCAAACCTTTTTTATACAGCTGTAAAAATATCCACTGTGTCCAGCGGTAATAGTCCACATCCGAAGTTGCAAGTTCGCGATCCCAGTCGTAGGAAAAACCGAACGCCTGTATTTGCCTCCGGAAGGTATCGATATTTTCTTTTGTCGTAATACGCGGGTGAGTACCGGTCTTAATGGCGTAATTTTCCGCCGGTAAGCCGAAGGAGTCAAACCCCATCGGGTGCAGTACCGCATATCCGTTCATACGGAGGTACCGGCAATAAATATCGGTTGCCGTATATCCTTCAGGGTGCCCGACGTGCAAGCCTGCTCCCGACGGATACGGAAACATATCCAATACATACGCCCGTTTTTCCGGCGGATAATTTTCATCCTCGGTTACTTTAAACGTCTTATGATCTTTCCAATATTTTTGCCATTTTTTTTCAATATCGCCAAAAGGATACGACATTATACAACTCCTTTGTGTAAAACATTTTAGAGATTTTCCTTAGATTGAGTTTGCGATAACATCTATTATAAATCTATTATAAAAGGATTACTTTTTTGCTGTTGGTTTTGGTAATACCGAATACCCGCAAGATATTTTCCGCGGTATAATCGGAATGAGCTAATTTATTATAATAATCCGTAACGGTTTGCAGCTCCTCTTGAGAATCATTGTAAGCTGCAAAAGCCGCTGCGCTGCGGAAAGCGCCGGCTTCAAGCAATTCCATCAAACTCTTACCGCCGTTTTTAGCACGCCGTTCTTTATCGACCACCGCAGCAGCGCCGTCATATCCGATTGCACTGATAAAATCATTTTTTGTCATATCGTGTTTCCTTGTTTAAACCTTTTTAAACCCATCCTTTGAAACGCCGCAGAGGGGACATACCCACGTCTCGGGAATATCTTCAAACCGAGTACCCGGCTTAATGTTACCTTCAGTATCACCGGTGTTAGGGTCATACTCATAACCGCATAAATCGCATACATATTTATCCATACCCCACTCCTATAAAAACTTTTGCAGGATGTTTTGACATCCGAAAAAAGTCTTTCGTAGGATGATACTATACGGGTTTTACAGCGGTTTTACAAGTGGGATTTTACAAGTGTATCGGATTCCTTCGGCAAAAAATGGAATGATAATGCCCGATGATCCAAGCTGCTTGAGAACAGAATTGGAATGACCTCATCGAAATTAATTATCCTTTTGCCAATGCGTAAACTTGCCGTAAGCCTTTTAAAAATATATAGTATAGTATATATTATATAGAACTCTACTGATATTAAACTATTTTAGAGTACCGCTATCGTATCAAAAATGAGCAAAAAGATGAATATAATCGATTTTATTTCCAACATCGTTAAAGACCTTAATTTACCGACCACAATTCTGATATCCTTTGCGCTGATATTGATAAGCGGTTTTTTAGTCACTCGATTCACCAAAAAACTCCAGCTGCCGAAAGTAAGCGGCTATATTCTTGCCGGAATACTGATCGGCCCGAGCGGATTACATTTAATCCACCGCCATTTTATTGTCAACTTGGACGTTATTTCGGTTATTGCGCTCAGCTTTATCGCTTTTGATATGGGACGGTACTTTAAACGAAGCGACGGCAAAAAAGAACTTGAAAATGTCGTATTTATCACGCTCTGCGAATCGCTTTTGGCAGGATGTTTAGTTACCGCCGTTATGCTCTTCGTTTTTAAGATGAGGCTTTCGTTCTCGCTCTTACTCGGCGCAATTGCAACTGCGACTGCCCCCGCCAGCACGATTATGACGATAAAGGAATACAATGGGAAAGGCCCGTTTGTCGATTTGCTGCTGCGTATCACCGCCTTTGACGACGTCGTTTGCCTTTTTGTGTTCAGTATTATGGTTGCCGTCGTTAATGCGCAAGAAAGCGATGTCTTCAATATCATGAGTATTATAACGCCGGTCGGACTCAATGCAGCTATGCTGATATTAGGCTTCCTTACCGCCTTGTGTATGGAGTTTCTCATTACGGAAAAGCGAAGTTTCGATAACAGACTGATTTTAGCCGTCGCGTTTCTTTTTTTAATTTCCGCTATCTGCTCCTATTTTGAGGTAAGCCCGCTGCTTGCCTGTATGGTGTGCGGCGCCGTGTATTACAACCGGACAAACGATAAAACCCTGTTCGACCAAATGAATAATTTTTCTCCACCGGTGATGAGCAGTTTTTTTATTATCTCCGGTATGAATATGGATCTGAGTATTATCGTAACGGCAGGAATTATCGGCGTTGCGTATTTCTTTATCCGTATTATCGGAAAATATATCGGCGCATACACATCATGTAAAATGCTGTCGATCGATAAGAAAATAACAAACAATATGGGGTTTGCGCTGATGCCGCAAGCAGGTGTTGCAATCGGGCTCGCATTTATGGGGAAAGCGATGCTGCCGGAAAAGGACGGACTCATCCTGTTTAATATCATTTTAGCCTCTTCGGTGTTATATGAATTGATGGGGCCGATAACCGCAAAGATAGCGCTGATACGATCGGGTGCGATTGAGTCTCAGAGCTTCAAAAAAAACGATACAAAAAAAACGATACGTTGAAACTATTTCTATTTTACGCTATAGTACCGCCTAATCGCTATGAAAATTGTTATCTTGTACGAAAAAACGGAAAAAGAAATCTCCGAAGCTGCTGCTCATATTATTGAATCTCATCAATGCGATGTTGTACACTATCAAGCCGATAGCCTATTGGAAGACGCTGCATGTTCTCCTACAGCGCTAGTGCATAATGCCTCACATATTCTATTTATCTTCGGTAAGAATACGTCCGCGTTAGACCCTGCGTTTATTTTCTTTTTAGGACTCGGTATTGGAAGAAATCTGCCTATTTTAACACTTGGACAGGGAAGCTCGTTGCCCCTACCGGAAAACTGTAAGCAATTTACCGTTCCACTCGCTCTTGATATATTTGAAGATTATTTTGTTAAAGAGCAGCAGAGTTTCCTGACACTGGAACGAAAACAGCTCGCCCGCGAACAGTTACTGCATAGCGGCTTTCCTTGTTGCGATTCGAATTTCGCTGCAGCAGTAGAAGAAGGCAAATACGAAATTGTCCGGCTCTTTTTAGAGGCAGGCTATAATGCTTCACAGCGCGACACACGCGGCACTCCGGTACTTTCGCTCGCGGTTAGAAACTCTCACTACGAAATTGCCTCATTGTTGCTTGACTATGGTGCAGATATAAATCTCTGCGCAGAAGATCGCGCCTATTCGGCTTTAATGGAAGCCGCTCAAATCGGTGATTTTAAAACCGCAGAATTACTCCTTTCAAAAAATGCAGATACGAATATTCAAGGTAAAAACGGTCAAACGGCATTAATTTTTGCCGTCGGCAGAAAGGATGTTCCGATGGTAAAGCTGCTCATAGAATATCATGCCGATTGGAACATCGCCGACCGGCTGGGTATGTCTGCACTCGGTTATGCAAAACTGTTCAACAATAAAGAGATTTTAGAAGCCATGCAGCAGCCTTAGCTGCGTTCCGACACTATCACTATTCCTCAAAATTGTCAGCTAAAATGATCAGCCGGTTTATTCGGCTCAAAGTGTATTATAAGGTGAATGATTATGAAAGAAAAACTTGAAAGTTTATCGGTTCGTTGGAAAGAACTGGAACAAGAAATACAAGACCCTGCGTTGATTAAAAACCAAAGCCGCTACAAGGAAGTGATGCGGGAACATGCTTATCTTTCAAAGCTGATGGAAGAATATGCGCAGTATCTCCGGCTGGAGAAAGACATTACGCAAACCCGCGCAATGATGCAGGAAGAAACCGACCATGAACTGAAAGAGATGGCGAGAGAAGAGCTGCATAACCTTGAAGCGCAGCTGGAGCAAAGCGAGAATGATCTTAAAGTGTTGCTCATTCCGCCCGACCCGCTGGAAGAAAAAAATATCATTATGGAAATACGCGGCGGTACCGGCGGAGAAGAAGCGGCGCTCTTTGCAGCGGACCTGTTAAAAATGTATACGCACTATGCGGAACTGAAAAATTGGAAATACGAAATTCTTTCCTCCAACGAGACCGAGCTGGGCGGGTTTAAAGAAGTAACGCTGTCCATTTCGGGCAAGTATGTGTACGGAAGCCTCCGCTATGAATCGGGAGTGCACCGCGTACAGCGTGTACCTGAAACGGAAGGCTCGGGGCGTATTCACACGAGTGCGGTAACCGTTGCGGTTTTGCCCGAAGCGGAAGAAACAGAAATCGTTATCAAGCAGGAAGATTTACGCATCGACGTTATGCGCGCAGGCGGTCCCGGCGGTCAGTGCGTCAACACAACCGACTCCGCCGTGCGGCTTACCCATATTCCGACCGGTCTTGTGGTTATCTGTCAAGACGAAAAAAGCCAGATTAAAAACAAGGCAAAGGCAATGCGCGTATTGCGGAGCCGCCTCTACGATCTGGAAGAAGCAAAGAAACAGTCGGAGCGGGCGGAAGACCGAAAAAATCAAGTCGGTTCGGGAGACCGTTCGGAGCGCATCCGCACCTACAACTATCCGCAAAACCGCGTAACCGACCACCGGATTAACCTGACCCTCTACAAGCTCGATGCGATTATGCAAGGAGACCTCAACGAAATTGTCGAAGCGCTCTGCATCGCCGCCCGCGAGCAAATGATGAAAGCCCAAGCATAACCGGATGTTTACCGTCGCCGATGCCCGCCGCTGCGCCGTCGATTTGTTTATGCAGTCGGCAATACTGAAAACGCAGCCCCGCTCGTCTTTAACGCTCGATGCGGATGTCCTGCTGCAGCGCTTTCTTAATAAGCCGCGGGCATGGCTTTTTGCCCATGATGACGCCGATATCTCCCCGATACGGGACGCCTTTTGCGCGGCGGCAAAACGGCGCTGCACCGGTTTACCCATTGCCTATATCACCGGCGAAAAAGACTTTTGGGGACTTCCCTTTCACGTAAGTCCCGATGTGCTGATCCCTAAGCCAGACACCGAACTGCTGGTAGAGCGGAGCCTTGCTATCATAAGAGAAAAAACGGCAGCTCTCCGGCAGGAGCAAACCTTGTTCATACTCGACCCCTGCACAGGATCGGGCTGCGTTGCAATTTCCATCTTACATACGCTTGAAGCTGAAAACATACGAAATCTCTGCTGCATTGCCGCCGATATTTCTCCCGCAGCCCTCGCGATAGCCCGCTTCAATGCACAGCGGCTCCTGTCTGCTGAAACACAAAGGCGGCTGCACATCATCGAAGGAGATATGCGCGCATTGCCGGAAACCATCACCCGCTTTAGAGAATCGCTGCGATTAGACGCGACGCCCTTTCCCAAAGCCGCCGATAGAACATCTTCGCCGCCTCTGAGTGCCGAATATCTCCGCTTCGATCTCATTGCTGCAAATCCGCCGTATGTCCCCTCAGCACTGACGCAGGAACTGCTCAAAGACGGCCGGAGTGAACCGGCATTAGCTCTCGACGGCGGCTCCGACGGTCTTGATTTTATACGGATTTTGACAAATAATACCCGTAATGTCCTGAACCGCAACGGCATCCTTTTAAGCGAGGTAGGAGAATACCATGCCCAAGCCGCAAGCAAGCTCTTTGAAACCGCAGGCTTTTCGGATGTCCGTATCCATCAGGACTTAGCCGGCCAAGACAGACTAATTGAAGGCGTATCGGAGCAACCGGGGATGTATCAAAAACCGGCAGCTTCACATCATTTTTGCTGATCAAGAGACCGATTTCCTTACATCCCGCCGTATAAAAAGGAACTGAGTGTTTTTTTGCCGCCGAGGAGCATGATTAAGCGGTCAAAACCCATCGCGACGCCCGAACAGGGTGGCATACGGGCACATATCCCGCCGAAGTTGTCCGGTACGGGATGCGGAACCCGCGCTGTTGCGTTTTTAACCGCTGCTTCATCCGCAAAAGAGCGGTTGATTTCTCCCGCAGCCCGCGCTTCGGTATAGCAGTTTGCCAGCTCTACTCCGCGTACATACACTTCCCACCGCTCTTTTGTCTTCCATATATATGTCCGTCCGTCAGCGGCGGTACGCCGTTCCGACCGTTCCTGTGCAAGGCAGGGTACCCGCGCGGGATAGTCCAGCAGTGCAACCGGCACATCGAACGGAAGCTGCGGTTCGATGCAGTGCACCAAAAGCAGCTCGTATAAATCATCCCACGCCCAGCCTTCATACTGCGCCCTGCCGCCGAGGCCGAGCCGTTCAGCATGAAAGGCAAGCTCCGGTGTTTCCGCTTCGGCGAGGGAAAAACCGGCGAATCGTTTAAAGGCTTCGTCCATAGTCAGCTGCAAAAACGGTTTGGAAAGTATCGCGCCCAATTCGGGGTCGGCAAGCGGCAGCCCCGCAACCGCCTGCGCCATTGTCTGCAAAAAAGCTTCGGTAATCAGTATGGAATCGCGGTAATCCGCCTGCATGGTGTAGTATTCCAGCATGGTAAATTCGGGGTTGTGAATATGCCCGACGGATTCGCAGTTGCGGTAACATTTGGAAAGCTGAAACACCGAGCGGCCGTGCGCGGCAATAACCGGCTTGATGAATACTTCCGGGGAGGGGACAAGAAAGAGCGGGATTGCTGCTTCTTCGCCGGTTTTAAAGGGTTTGAGGTATTCCGTGCGGAACACTTCGAGGCAGCTTTCGGGGATGAGCGCCGGCGAGAGCGCCGGAGTGTCCAGTTCCAGATATTGATGTGTAATAAAAAAATTCCGCGCCGCCTGTAAACAAGCCGCACGGAATTCGATAGCTTCTATATCCATAATTTTTTCAAGGCAATACCATCGTCTTGCGGAATATTCCCGCAGAATAATTGCAGCCTTATTTCATCCATGCTATTCCCGAATGCTCAAGTGCAGTTCGGCAAGCTGCTTTTCGTCAACTTCGCTGGGGCTTTCGTCCATGGGGCTGACGGCGAAGGTGTTTTTGGGGAAGGCGATGACTTCTTTAATCGAGGTTTCCCCTGCCATCAACATCACGATGCGGTCAAGACCGGGGGCGATGCCTCCGTGGGGCGGCGCGCCGTACTTGAACGCTTCCGTTAAAAAGCCGAACTTCTTTTCCGCATCGGCGGGGTTAAAGCCGACAATGTTGAATATCCGTTTTTGCAGCTCCGGATTGTGGATTCTGATTGAGCCGGAAGCGACTTCGTAGCCATTGAGTACGAGGTCGTACAGGTCTCCCTTTACCTCGCCGGGGTTTTGCTCCAGCGTGTCAAGGTAGCGTTCCTGCGGCGCGGAGAACATGTGGTGCGCGGGATCCCATTTTTGCTCATCTTCATTCCATTCAAAGAGCGGAAAGTCGATAACCCACAAAAAGGCGAACACTTTTGGATCAAGCAGATTTAAATCCTTGCCGAGCTTGCTTCTGACAGCGCCGAGCGCGGTACAGGCGGTTTTATATTTTGCATCGGCAACAAAGAGGAGCAAGTCGCCGTCCCCGGCATTCAGTTTTTTGCATATTTCAGCTTCCGCACCGGCGCAGTATTTGGCAATACCGCCTTCGAATGCGCCGCCTGCAACTTTTGTCCATGCAAGCCCCTTTGCCTTGTAGATTTTTGCCGCAGCTTCAAGCTCTTCGATCTTTTTGCGGCTGTAGTTTACTGCCTGTCCTTTCACTACAAGCGCCTTGACAGCTCCTCCGGCGGCGACCGCATCTTTAAACACGGCAAATTCGGTGCATTCAGCCAGCCATGCGGCATCCTGCATCTTCATCTCAAAGCGAATATCGGGTTTGTCGGTGCCGTACAGGTCGATGGCATCGTCATAGCTGATACGCGGGAAGGATTGCGCCAAGTCCGCGTTGATAGTCTTTTTGAACACCGTGCGGAACATATTTTCGGTAACATCGAGCACATCATCGCGGGAGACAAAGCTCATTTCAATATCGATCTGGGTGAACTCAGGCTGACGGTCGCCGCGTGCATCCTCATCACGGTAGCAGCGTGCAATCTGAAAATAGCGGTCAAAGCCGGAGACCATCAGTATCTGCTTGTACAGCTGCGGGGACTGCGGCAGTGCATAGAACTTGCCCGGATAGAGGCGGGAGGGCACCAAATAGTCGCGCGCACCCTCTGGTGTCGATTTAATAAAGGTCGGCGTTTCAATTTCCAAGAAGTTCCGCGCTGTGAGGTACTCCCGCACGGCGAACGTAACCTTTGAGCGCAGTATCAGGTGATCCTGCATAGTCTGAGAACGCAGGTCGAGGTACCGGTACTTGAGCCGGAGGTCTTCGTTGGCGTTGGTTTTTTCGTCAATCTGGAAGG
>ERZ772960.3177-NODE-3177-length-11256-cov-6.119364_pt1 | contig 11256 bp, 7 predicted proteins | sample MGYA00580678_ERZ772960 | MGnify/ENA primary metagenome ERZ772960 (study PRJEB29015, sample SAMEA2737930) | human oral metagenome | biome: human oral; feature: human-associated habitat; material: dental | place: China | collected 2059 ...
AGATGCCCTTTTGAGGTCTTACTAACGCCCTTTTGAAGTCCAATTAAGCACCTTTACAAACACACTCTTATAACTATTTGATTACATGATGATTACGAGAGTAACTAAAACTATCATTTTGAGTATAAAAACAGCAGTTCGAAGTACAACTTATTGTAAACAAATTTCCACCAAACTATTGCTAAAATAAACAGAGGAAAACAATCTATCTCTGCCACCACATTGGTGTTGCGTAATCATCAGGACCACCTAAAAGTTCGACAGCCTTATCGTAATTACTGCGATTATTAATCTGTTGATTCTTATCAAAAGGTATTCTATTAGGTGTCAACAGCGTATAACCGTTTGTTGCCTGTGGTACAGAGAAGATACGAGGATAACCCGTACGACGAATTTCGTTCCATGCTTCCTGCCCATTCGGGAACAAAGCAATCCACTTCTGCGTAATCAAACGCTCCATTTTCTCATCCATAGGCGCATTGTCATCCCATTTTATGGTAATTGTAGAAGCCTTTGCTGCAGCCCCTCCAAAGCCACCTAAAGCATCTGCATAGTTAGCTTCTGTCGAGGTGTCATCCAACAAATAAGTAGCAACACCATCTGCTCCCCATTGATTGAAAGACAATGTTACGCCTCGTTCATAATACTCCTTGGCAGTACCACCACCCATATTCCAACCACGCAAGACTCCCTCCGCCTTACAGAATGCCATTTCCGATGCAGTCAGCCATAAACTTGGTGTCGTTTCTTGCACATTGACTGTTGAATAAAGACGCTTAGCAACAATGTTACTCCCTATCGCTGCACCAGCCCGACAACCAATATATTTACGCTGCCCTGCCGTCATAGGCTGTAGGAAATACATACTCATTCGTGGATCTTTATAGCCAGTCATATAGCTTTCAATATCAGCACAGACACGACTGTCGCCCCATGAAACAGCAGTTGTCCACAAACCCGACTTATTATAACGAACTGCACAATTATCATCATTCCCTTCTATCACGCCATCTCTCACCGCTTGTTCAGCTAAAGAACGTGCCAACGTAGGTTCTACATTACTGATACGCACGGCAATGCGCAATTTAAGCGAATTAGCAAACTTACGCCACTTATTGAAGTCACCCTTATAAACGAGGTCGTATGGTGCAAAGACTATCATTTCCTTAGCTAATTGCGTGTCAGATGAGATGTAAGAAGTAGCCTCATTTAGGTCCTTTATCAGCTGTAAATAGATATCTCGTTGAGACGTATAAACCACCGTATTATCTGTATTCATACTGAGTGGGAAAGGTCCATAGATATCTGTAAAGCGAAGGAATGCCTGTGCACGCAGAATCAATGCCCACGCATAAGAAATATTCTTCTTACCATTCAGTTTGACAACCTCATCAAATGCAGATACCATTGGAGGGGCATAAGATGCTGGCCAAGCACACCAAGCATTACTTGCATTAAAGAGTGTATGATTCTTTGGTAATTCCTTGGTGTAGGTTGTATAACGTCCAAGATAATTACCAACGAAGTCTATCATTGTTTGATAGGCATTCTCCTGCTCTGGAAAGGCTACTCCCTGCATCTGAATCAAGAATGAACCGACAGCGTAGTTATCGCGCTTCAACTCCTCTGGCGATAGCTTACTGCCTGGTCGGTTGATATCAACGAATTCACCCGTACAGGAAGAAAAGACTGTCAGCAGACAGAAGAAGAAAAGGAGTTTCTTTCTACTCAACATCATCATCTTAAAGTTTTACGTTGATACTAAAGCCCAATGAACGTTGACTGGGCTGCATGAAATAATCAAATCCTTGATAATAAATATCTGTTGAGGAAGTTGCCTCGGGGTCGAAAGGTGCCTTACAATATAGCATCAAGAGATTTCTTGCCGTCAAAGCCACAGACACCTTTGCGCCACGAATCAGTTTATCAAAGGTATAACCCAAATAAAGCTCTTTGATTCGAGCGTTAGTAGCACTATAGACATACTCATCCCAAATCGGAGTTTCCCCTCCAACGACTGTATAATACTTCTCCGTAGAAACCAACTGATTACCAACTAAAACACCACCATTGTTTCTCAGTTCTGCAGTCTTCCTTGAAACACCATACGAATCCATGAAAGCTTGGGTCTGTGACACACAAACACCACCTAAGCGGGCTGTTATCAACATTCCGAGTTCTATTCCTTTCCATGAGAAATTATTGCTCAAACCAAGTTGCGCCTTTGGTAAAACAGAACCAACTAACTTAGGTGAAGCTAACTCCATCTGCATCACCTGCCCATCAGTATTAAGTAGGATGTTGCCTTGTATATCACGCTTAAAATCAGTAAAGGTATAGAGGTCGCCCATCGTACCGCCTTGTGTCAATATCACCTCACACCCATTCAAACCACCTTGGCGCAAAGTTTCATTAGGATTGTCAAGTAATCTAACAACACGGTTACGGTTTGTACTATAAGTCATATTGGCTGACCAACGAAGATTACTCCACTTCTTGTTATAGCCAATGCTCAATTCTAAACCTCGATTCTGCACATCTCCTGCTTGAATATACTCACGATTAAACGCCCCACCAAGTGTAATAGAACGAAGGAAGGTTTGATTCTTCGTATCTGATTGGTACAACGTGAACTTTACAGACATAGCTTCTTTAAACAGATGTGCCGTCATTCCCGCTTCCCAAGAGTTCGTACGCTCTGGATAGAAGTTGTCTGGAAACTTATAAGTAACCGTATGGTAAGTGCCTGTAGAAGGAATATACTCATAGCGCCAAGCAGAGGAAATATTAGGAGAAATGGCAGAACCCACTGATGCCCACGAAGTACGAAACTTCAAAAAGTCAACGAACTTCGGCAATTTGAGCATCTTTGAGAGAATAGTCGACATACCCACAGAAGGATAGAAGAAGGACTGTTGGGCTGTATTACTAAGTGAAGAGTCCCAGTCGTTACGCCCTGTCACTGTCAGATAAACCCGTTCTTGCCAACCTAACTCCACACTCCCAAGTACGGAATGAATTGCATGACGCGTGATATCAAAGATTGGACGGTTATCTCCCGACACTCTATTATAATCTATTCCATTAGGAGTAAAGATATTTGAAGGCGCCTTTAAACCTCCTTGAAAGCCTGACACGTCATAGGATGTATGTGAGAAAGCACTACCAACGTTTGCTACCAACGAGAGACTACCCCATCGTTTAGTAACGTCAGCCATAACATCTGCATAGAAAGAACGGTCATTTATCTTGCAATAACTATAATATCCGTAAGGCGAATGAGCGAAGATATCAAGCGTTGAAGCGTATCGTTTGTCTTCCAATCTATTAACAGCTTCATCCCAACGAAGTCTTCCTTCAAGAGCAAACCAATTCGTAAGATGATACTTCACACCAAGGTCAGTGAGGTATCTGTTACGCTTTGTTGTCTTCAACATACGGTTCGTAACCCAATAAGGGTTTTGCATCTTCAAGTCATCTCCATAGTTCCAGTTCTGCAAATTGATATTGCGCACTGCATCATAGGTTTCAAACTCCTTTATAGCATTAAAGTTCTCACCACGCGGAAAAAGATAAACAGAGGTCAGCGGATTGAAGTATTGCCCCTGTGCCAACATATTCCTATCATTTTCTCTGACAAACTTAAAGGAGAAAGTTAGCCTTAACTTGTCCTCCAAAGCGGTAAATACGTTTTTAAATGTGAGGTTATAACGTTGGAAATCGTTGTTAGGAATAATACCAGACACCGTCGATGAACCTAAAGATAGGTATACTTGATTACGCTCAGTACCTGCCGTCAGACTTGCATTATTCGTAAAGTTGACTCCTGTACGGAAGAAATCCTTTGGCGTGTAACCACCAGTACCCGACGCATTCTTCGTTCCCCATGACTTCATCTCATTGGTACGGTTACTGTATTCGTTCTGGAAATCAGGTAAGACAAAGGGAGAAAGGAACTGTGTACTTGTAGAAAACTCTACCAATGTCTTCCCTACTCGACCCGATTTTGTCTTTATCATCACTGCTCCCTGCGCTGCGGCTGATCCATAGAGGGCTGCTGCAGCAGCACCACTAAGCACCGACACACTCTCAATATCATCAGGATTAATATCCGAAATACCCTCTGCACCAGGCTGTATCGAATAGATACCCCCCTTCACATCATCATTACTACGATTGTTAATAGGAATACCATCGACCACATAAAGCGGTTGATTACTCTGCGCTAAAGACTTCGGACCACGCATTACCACACGCGCTGCGCCCCCCATTCCTGCTGCAGACTCATTAACAGAGATACCAGCCATTCTACCCGCCAAAGCATTGGCGATGTTAGTTGTCTTCACCTTGTTCAACTCGTCACCATCCATCTGCTTGACATTATAGTTCAAAGCTGTACCCGAACGGCTGATACCCAAAGCTGTTACAAAGACTGCCTCTAACTCATAGGGACTCTCCTTCAACACAAACAACTGATTGTTTCTATTCTCTATACGCTTTTCTATCGCATCAAAACCGATACAAGAAATAATCAAAATAGGGTTAGGCGTTTCTGATTTTAGGACAAATTTACCCTCTAAATCAGACATCGCACGTACCTTAGAACTACCCTTTACCGTGATGGTTGCGCCAATTATAGGATTACCCTCTACATCTTGCACCTGCCCATTAAAGGTATAGAGCGTTGGCGCAACGAGTTCCTCTCTCTTACGTTGTTGGTAAGTTGCTTCCGTACTATTCGTATATCTATTTTTTATAGCTGGTTTCTCCTTCTTCAGATAGATAATATTATCGATGATTTTATAAGTTATCCCCGTATTTTCAAAGAGTCTATTCAAGACAAAATCAATCGGTAAATTACTTATAGAAACAGCATTAACCTTCTGTTTTCCAAGCGCATCATCATAGAAAAAACGATACTTAGTTTTCGACTTAATTCGTTGTATAACAGTCTTTAAATCAGTTTGGTTTGTTGTTAGTGATACCTGTGCAGAAACACTATGTACACCTATCATCAAAAGAAAGGCACACATAAACATTCTGAGGGAAAGTAATACTTTCGAACAAACAGCTATCACCATGAAATCAGTTCAAATGGTATTAATTTTACAATACACTTACAAACATTGCGTTTACATACACAAAGATAGTCAATTATCTTTATTTAATAAAGATGCCTTACCTCCATTTCACATAAATTAACCCCTTCATTCCTCTTTACAAGTATAAAAAGTGTATCTTTGTTCATAAATATTGAAATTCTCCTGCTAACAACATTGCAAAAAATAAAGTTGTAGATAGGATAGAACCATAGTAAGCAGGATTAAAGAATAAACAATGACATTACCAGAACAAAGGTTCCGACAGATATTTAGGGCATTATATCCCTCCCTCTCCTTCTATGCTACTCGTCTTGTACAAGACGATGAGGCAGAGGATATCGTACAGGAAGCTTTCATGGAGTTATGGAAACGAAAAGAAGACATTGAAGACGAGAGCCATATCAAGGCTTTCCTCTATCGTATTGTCTATACTCGTGCGCTCAATATCATTAAGCACCGCACCGTTGTCAACAACCATGCTGACAGCGTGAAGAAAGTAACTCAGTTCAAGTTAGACTATTATGACCCAGAGGCTAACGACGTAATGGGCTACATAGAAGGACTGGAGACAAGAAAGCAAATCAACGATGCCATCAGCGAACTTCCTGCTAAATGTCGTGAAGTTTTCATACTGAGTTATCAGCACGATAAGAAAAATAAGGAGATTGCAGAGCAGTTAGGAATCTCAATTCGTACGGTTGAGGTGCATTTATACAAGGCTTTGAAGACTTTAAGGACAAGGTTAAAGCGACATACTTAAGGACTTTTCAAAGAAAAAGTATGTGGCAAGAAATTTATAGTGGTTATAAGTGGCATCTCTTAAAAGTTTAAACACAAAAAGTAGACCTTATACTCCAAACTTCAAAACATCTCGTTTTGTCCTGATTTTTCACATATCGCTTATATAAAGACCACAAAATGGCTTGCAATTAACGCCCTTTAGGCTTGTAAAAGGTGCCCTTTTGAAGTCTTACTAACGCCCTTTTGAAGTCCAATCAAGCACCTTTTAAAACACAATTTTGCAACTACTTGATAACAAACAACTTACAAAGACACTAAAACAGTTCCCTTCTAAGCCATCTTTCCACCTTTTCTTCGAATATTTTGTCAATATATTTCTTTATCTTTTTTAAAATAAATCTCACACGGGGGCACGGAGATAAAAGCGTATATATTTAAAGACACGTAGCCCACAGAGGCACCAATGATGTAAGAAGTAAAGGAATATAACAACAATATTTATTGAGAAGAATACGCCATCAACCCTTAGTTAGCAATGTAAACACATTATATAATCTGATGATATATCAACCTTTATAACATTTTTTATTAATTCCTATTACGTAAAAAGACGAATTAGGTTGTTATAAGAAGTGAGTAGCAGGAAAACTGCTGACTAAAATATTAAAATACTATACACCTCAGTTGAAACAAAACAGAATGAGTGAAATAAGAAATAAAATCATTAAAGACTATCTTATTGGCAAAGCAACAGCCAAGGAGATGGAGCAGTTAGCTGAATGGCTGGCAGTCTCGGAGGAAAACCAAAAGGAACTCTTCGAGATGGAGTTGGCTTTCCATTTAGGAAAGAACAACTCGTTTGCTACATCTAAGAAAATTGAAGAAGCAGAGACTAAACTATTTGACCAAATCACTGAATACGAAGAACAGAACAGAAATAAGAATAAACTTTATTTCCTCCGCTATGCTGCAGCAATTATTGTTGCCGTATTACTGATTGGAGGAGGACTCTTTGCATATCTTCACCAGTCTGCAGAAACTATCACTGTTGCAGCGATGAACGAGGTAAAGAAAGTCGTTTTACCTGATAATTCTACCGTATGGCTCAACAAGGGAGCTACAATTAGTTATGCAGATAACTTTGAGGGCGACGAGCGTAAGGTAAACTTAAAGGGCGAAGCATTGTTCCACGTAACAAAAAATGCTGAAAAACCATTCATTGTAAACAGTGATGGAGCATCAGCAAAGGTATTAGGAACAACCTTCAACTTTAAAGATCAAGCTGCTGATGGAAAAGAGGTTATCAGTTTGATAGAAGGTAGATTGGAAGTAACAGGACTGAATGGAGAAGGAAAGGTTGTCCTTCATCCCAACCAAAAGGCTACTGTCAGCAAGGATTCCAAGACCATTAAGACAGAAAATAGTTATGCACTTGCCGACGCTGTATGGCGTGACGACATAATCCCATTTAACAATATGCGAATCAATGAGATTGCTAAAATCCTTGAGCAGCTCTACGATTACAAGATTATTGTTGACTCTAATTTGGACCACACAAAAACTTACACAGGTGTTATCAAGAGAAACAAGGATATAAGAAATGTCTTAGACGGACTTTCTTATACCATCTCTTTCCACTACACCATTCACGACAAAGAGATAACCCTCTCAGAATAAGTATCTGAGAGAGCTATCTTTTTTGCCATAAGATGTCTAAATCAGCTTCTTAAAGTTTAACTATATAACACGTTTCGAACGACAAACCAACTCTACTTCAATAACAAATTGAAACGCAATTAGCGGTCAGCGCCATTGGTGCTTACCATCCGCACGACATGTGTTAGGCATCAACACATCGATTGAAGGTAAAGAGAAAGGCGCATTAAGTTTGTTTTAACGAAGAGAGTAAGACGCTAACAGCTTTCCAAGATGAGAAAGATTTAATCAGATAACACTATAAAAAAGAATTATTTACGTGAGAAAGCAATATCTATTCTCACGTAAATAATTCAATAAAAGGATTTCTAAAGGACGTGCGAACCAGCCAAAGCCCAATAGGCAAAAGCAAGCACAGCAAGTGTAATGATGATGCGAAAGATACAACCAGTTATCTTCTTAATCAGAATAAGACCGATAACTAATACGGCAAGGAGGGCTATAAAATATTGTAAATTCTCCATTAAAACATGCTTTATTTGAATAAATGTCTGAATACAGCAGGTATTGGTGTCTCAAACTCCATGCGCTGGTGTGTAACAGGATGATGAAAACAGAGTACATATGCATGTAGACAAAGACGATGAAGTGGATCATCACCATTACCATACTTTATGTCACCGCAAACAGGATGTCCCATATCGGCAGAATGTACACGAATCTGGTTCTTACGACCTGTCTCTAACTGATACTCAACAAGGCTGTGCGCTACCGTACGATCAAGTACATGGAAATGTGTAACGGCATATTTTCCACCATTATCCACTGGCGAACTATAGGTTACGTATGACTTATTATCCTTTAGCCAATTGGCAATCGTACCTTCATCATGCTCCATCTCACCACTGACTACAGCCACATAACGACGGTCATAAACGATATTATGCCAGTCATGTTCAAGTAACTGCTCCGTCTGTATGTCCTTAGCATAAATCATCAGTCCTGATGTATCACGGTCAAGTCGATGGACAACATGTGCCGTACACTTCTGCTTTGTCTTACGGAAATAATCGTCAAGAACAGTCTTCACATTCAATGAAGAATGGCCAGCAGCCATTGAAAGAATACCAATATTCTTCTCAATCACTACCAAAAATCTGTCTTCATAGACGATCTTCACATAGCGACTACGGAAGAGATCGTTCTTCTTGCTCTTGCTAACAGATATCTTGTCGCCTGCCTTCAGTGGATGATCAAACTGCGTAACGTACTTACCATTCACCTTGATACCACGATTCTGTAGCGTTGCCTTAACCTTACTCTTACTCTCATTCAGGTTAGCCAACAACCATTCAAGCAACGGAGCGGGGGCCGTCACCTTATAATGCTTATATTTTTCTTCTGTATATGGGTTCTTTCTTATCATACTACAAAAGTACAAAGAAATAATGATTAAAACTATTACACGCCTAATAAATCATCCGAATGACCTACGACTGAGATAAAACAGCTAATATTTTGCTTTCCTATAATAAGGTTGTCAATACGCTCAATGCCGTTTTAGAACATCTTAACCCACTCACGAAAGCGTGCAACACCCTCTTCTCCGAACTTGGAAAGACTTGCTATTGCCTGCTCAATCGTCTTCTCTTCATCAAAATGAGACTTGGAAAAGAACTTATCAGCATAACAAATTACCTTCTCTTCCATGGTTTCAGGGAGGAAGTCTTGTTGAGGAAGTGGCAGCTTTTGTGCAATGATTTGGCTACGAGTGATACCTGCTCCTGTATGACGTTCACAAACGCGAGCATGTCGAGGGAAGCCTTCTGCACGCAACATCTCTGCACCAATACGACCATGACAGATATAAGGCTCAGTGCCGAAACATTGTATGCCAGGAGCATTACAACGAACAATACCTATATCATGCAGCATAGCAGCTTCCTCTATAAACTGACGGTCAAGCGATAACTCTGGATGACAATCAGCTATAGCAAGTGCCTTATCCGCTACAGCACGGCTATGAACAAGGAGAATATGACGAAGTTCGTTATCCTCAGGATAATATTTATTGATAATTGCTTGGTAATCCATATCACGAAAAAAGCCACACCTCCTCTCCCAGTCGGCTTGCACCGCCATGAATGAGGAGCTGTGGCCCTATCATTTATAATAATGATTCTTTATTCTTCGTGTGCTCTCTCGATGTAAGCGATAACGTCGCCCTTGTCTACCTTAGCACCCTGCTTAGCGTTGATTTCCACTAACTTACCACCAAGGGCAGCAGGAACAGTCACGAACTCGCCCCAAGGAGCTTGAATATAGCAGAAGACATCACCTTCCTTATACTCCTTACCGATGAATGGTTCGATAGCTGGAGCAGCCTCACCATCACCTTGGAATTCCCAGAAGAGCTGACCCTTAACAGGAGAAACGATAGCATCAGCCTTAGCATGCTTGAATGCTGCTGCCTCCTCTGGGCTTACCTTTGCACCGAGTTTAGCATCCTTTGCAGCCTGAAGGTCAGCAAGGAAGTTCTTCTTAGCCTGTCCGCTCTTGTAGTTACGATACTGCTCTGGGTGCATAGCCAACTCGAAGAGTTCCTCATCATCCTGTCCGTAATCCCATCCGTTCTCATCCATTTCCTTACGGAAGTCGTCAAGAGCGTTTGTGAGTAAGGTGTGAGGATCAGCATCAGTGAACTCAAGACCCTTCTGCTTAGCAAGGTCTTTCAACTCCTGACATATCTCACCAGGAACACGACCACTCTTACCAAGAATCATACCCCACATAGAATCGTCCATCATTACGAAGCGACCCTTACCCTGCTCAAGGGTGAGGAGGTTCATAAGGGCAATGTTCTTTGTGTATTGTGAGAATGGAGTTACCAATGGAGGATAACCTACGCGTGGCCATACATATGCCACCTCATCGAACAACTTAACGAGCATATCATCTACAGAAAGCTCTGGTTCGCCCTTCTTCTTGCGGAGGTTATTGATAGTTGAACGAATACCACCGAGGTCAGCCATCATTGAACCCATCATACCACCTGGCAAACCACAGCTAAGAAGCAATGAACTCATAATCTTATTCTGTGGGTTGATGAAGTAGCCGAGCCACTCATCAATGAACTCCTGAGTCATAGCACGAGCCTTCATGTAGGCATCCATGTTGATTTCTGGTACGTCGAAACCAGCGTTCTTCAACATGCTTTGTACAGAGATAACGTCTGGATGCACCTTACCCCATGACAGTGGCTCAATAGCAACATCAAGGATATCGATACCATTCTTGGCTACCTCAAGCATAGAAGCCATTGACAAACCTGGACCAGAGTGACCGTGATATTCAAGAATAATGTCTGGATGTTTCTCCTTAATGCGACGAGTCAACTCACCAAGGAATGCAGGCTGACCGATACCAGCCATATCCTTCAAACAAAGTTCCTCTGCACCAGCTGCAATTTCCTCATCAGCCAACTTACAGTAGTACTCAATTGTATGAACAGGAGAGGTAGTGATACAGAGTGTTCCCTGTGGAGTCATACCAGCTTCCTTAGCCCACTTCAATGCAGGCGCAATATTACGAATGTCGTTCAGACCGTCGAAAAGACGAGTGATATCCACACCCTGAGCATGCTTTACACGATACATCAATGCACGAACATCATCAGGAACAGGATACATACGCAAAGCGTTCAGACCGCGGTCAAGCATGTGCGTCTTGATACCAGCTTCATGCAGAATCTTGGTGT
>ERZ772960.3180-NODE-3180-length-11250-cov-3.479410_pt1 | contig 11250 bp, 5 predicted proteins | sample MGYA00580678_ERZ772960 | MGnify/ENA primary metagenome ERZ772960 (study PRJEB29015, sample SAMEA2737930) | human oral metagenome | biome: human oral; feature: human-associated habitat; material: dental | place: China | collected 2059 ...
GCCGAGGTAATTGGGCAGCCGGCGCATCTGGTTGAGCGTTGCCGAACCGCGCGCCGTAATCTGGATTTTATCGGCCATACCGTGTTTTGTGGTAATCAGCACGACGCCATTTGCACCCCTTACGCCATATACAGCCGTTGCCGATGCGTCCTTCAGCACCGAGAAGCTTTCAATATCGGCGGGGTCAAGGTCATTGATGTTGCCTTCGAGACCGTCGATAAGTACCAGCGCTGACGCATTGGCTCCGAAGGTTCCGATGCCGCGAATCCAGAAGTCGGATATGTTTTTGCCGGGCTCTCCGCTGCGCAACGACGTGATGACACCGGCCACGCGGCCTCCCATCAGGTTCGCCACCGAGGTGGTAGGACGCTGGAGGTCCTGCGGGTCGACGGTGGTAACGGCCGACAGTGTCGATATCTTGCGCTGCGAACCCAAGGCTGTAACCACAACCTCGTCGAGCTTGTTGTCGGCAACGAGCTTCATTTTCAGGTCGGCTTGATTGCCCATCACCACATACTCCCGCTTCTTGAAGCCGGTGTACGAGAACACGAGCTTGTCGCCCCGTTCGGCTTTGATGGTAAACTTTCCGTCCATATCGGTGACGGTTCCCATGCCGGGTTTGTCAAGAATACTAATGGCAACGCCAATCAGCGGCTCGTCGTTATCGCTCACGGTTCCCGAAACCGTGAATTCATTGCCCTTTGCTTCCTGTGCCGTCTGCGCGGCCCTACCGGTCGAACGCGTCTGCGCCGGCGCCTGTCCTGCGGAGAGAAGCAACAGCGACACCAGTAAAAAATAATATCTCATGAATAATATTGTTTTTGTTTTTAGGTATATTTTTTTAGGAGTTATGGAGTTAAGGAGTTAGAAGGAGTGAAGACATTTGTCTGAACTACGATACTATTCCTTAAGAAGACTTATGTATTCTTTTGAGGAGACAGGGGTGTGTTTTAAAGGAGTCAGGAGTGAAGGAGGTAGAAGTAGTTAAGACAAGTGCTGGTTTAGCGACTTGATAAGGATGATTTGATATTGAAGTAACGCCTTAACTCCATTTATCTCCTTAACTTCTGCCTCCTGATTTCTGACATTTTTCTTAACTCCTTCTACCTCCTTAACTCCATAACTCCTCCAAAACTATCTTAGTTAATGGTCAGCTTCCGCACGCGGTAGTTGCCCCAGTCGGCCACGTAAACCGAGCCGTCCTTGCCAATACCGATGCCGGTAGGCTTGTTGAAGAGGGCCTCTTTCTTCGAACCGTCCTTGTAACCGGCCGTCCCGGGCACGCCGAGCACGGTCTCGACCATGCCCTCGGGCGATATGCGGCGGATGCAATGGTTATCCATATCGGCCACGTACATGTTGCCCTGGGCATCGCAATAAATCTGGCAGGGGTTATGGAACTGCGCTTTCGACAGCTCGCCGTCGCGGTGACCGCCACCCGTATTGCTGCTCGACAAGCGGTGATACGTATTTTCGGGGTCAGTTACATCAATAGAAGCAATGCTGTTGGCCATCGCACCGCCGTTGTCACGGAACGACATATACAGGATGTTCGGGCGCAGGGGGTTGAACGTCAGGCCGAAGCTGTCGCCGCGGGGTGTCTTATAAATAGGTGTAGCCTCGTAGGTACGGGGGTTTATCTTGATAATATCGCCATAATAATAACGCGTATAGATGTATCCGTCGCTGGGGTTTACCACCATCGAGTGCTTGTATCCCTTCTCGGGAACAGCATATCCCTCCGGCCAGATAATCTCGCGCTGGCGGGGGCTCCACATCTCGGCAGGGTCGAGCGACATATACGAACCTATCGTCGTCTCGGTAGGAATGGTAATGACGTTCGTAGCAGGGTCGGCACAAGGCACATTGCCGTTCTCGTCGCTTACTATCTCAACCTGCCCTGCCACCTGGTCAATGCGCATCACCTTCTCATCTTCGGCACCGTCGTTGACATCACGACTGACGAGGAAAACATTATCATCGCCGTCCACACACAGATAGCGCGGGTGCATGGCTGCCGTATTCACGTCGCCCGCCGTGGGCTTTGTGCACTGGCCCGTACCGGCTATCGTCGTCACCGAAATAGACTCATGATAGATGAACGGCTTCTCAAACACCACCGAATCGCCGTCTACCACCACGGCCAGACGGCAGGTGTCTCCGGGCAGGCGCGGCGCCGTCACGTACAGCATTGAGCCTGTAGAGCCGATGACGGGGGCCTTGACATTGTTGAAATAAACTTTAATCTTCGACACATCCTGTCCGAAATTCGAACCCTCAAGGATTACCTGCTCCTTGTACATGCCCGAATCGGGATAGAACGTAGTCAGTTTTACCGGCTCCGACGGGTTGTGCGTCGACGGCACTGATTCCTCACTTCCGCAACTTGCCAGCTGCAGCATGGCCACGGACGAAAGGAAAAGTAAAGATAACTTTTCAATAGTTTTCTTCATGTTCAACTTTTAGGTTTATTATTTATACGATTAAACTCTCTGTAGGTTTTCCATGGCCGGCGGCTCTCTGCAACGCCAACTGCGCCCTGACGGCGCTTGTTGCCCTATTAGGTTTCCCATGGCGGACGGCCTTCTGCTATACTTTTTATTAAAGGTGCCGGGGCCCTGCCCCACCATCTGCCGCGCAACGTCTCCCGACGGCCGCAAGACAGTACTAAAGCGCAAAGTTATAAAATATTTCGATTCGTTGATACTTTTTCTTACAATTTTTCATTTTTTAGGGCAAAAAACTTTCTTTCTCGCTCACGACAAAGGGACAGAGAGGTGCAGCCCCCGCCCCCTTCTGGTCTTCTGTCAGGAAAATCGGGCGAAGCCGTCTGATGTTGGGAAAAGGGGTGGAGATTGTCTTTGTGGGCTAAAGACGGAAGGGTTACGGCGTAAAGACAAAACAAGAATTGTAACATGCTTATACAAAGCCTGTTACAACATGATGAAAACCCGTGCGATTAGCTATGTAAGGACGCGGAGATTACGGCGTAATCGCGAGACGTTTACGACGTAATCGTGTCGGCTTTACGACGTAATCGCCACGCCTTTACGCCATAAAGGGAAAACGGGTGCTTTTTTGAGGCGAAATATTTGCTTCGGAGATGGTAAAAGACGCCGAAAGGAGACGCAAAAGATAAAATTGTTTAAAAAAACACATTGAATGTATTAAAAGGGGGAGAAACGGCGTCTTGTTAAATAGGTATCAATTTTATTATCACAATATAACTGAAAAAAATGAAGAGAAAACTACTTTTTCTGGGCCTGATGTTCGCTGCAACCGGCGTGTTCGGCCAGAATCTTTCGTCGGGCATTGACCTGAAGAACCTCGACCGCAGTGTGCGTCCGGGCGATGACTTCTACCATTTTGCCGCAGGCGGCTGGCTTAAAAGTCACCCTCTTGACGCAGAACATTCGGACAATGGAGCCTTTACTGATTTGTATGAACAGAACCAAAAGCGCATACAGGACATCATTATGCAGTATGCAGGCAGCAGGCAAAAGCAGGGCTCGCTGGAGCAAAAGATAGGCTCGCTTTACAATTTGATGATGGACAGTGCGCGTTTAAACCGCGAGGGATGGACGCCAATCAAACCCACTTTGAAGCGTATTGCCGATATTAAAGACCGTAAGGAATACCAGCTTGTGACGGCCGAGCTGGACCGCAACGGCGAAGGTACGATGATGTTTGGTATAGGAATAGACGGCGATATGCGCAATGCCGACTGGAATATCGTTGGTATCGGACAGGGAGGACTGGGTTTAGGCACCCGCGATTACTACTTATCCGACGACGAACAGAACAAGCGCGTGCTCGAAGCCTATAAGAATTATCTGAAGACGATGTTTGTAATGACAGGCAACGATGAGGCAACGGCTGAGAAAAAAATGCAGGCCGTGCTCGCCATTGAAACGCGCATTGCAAAAGCCAGCTACGATCAGGTGAAGCTTCGTGACATCAATGCCAACTACCATAAGCTGTCGTACACACAGCTGGTAGCCGATTTCCCTGGTATCGACTGGGGCAATGTGTTCCTGTTGAGCGGTCTGCCTGCCGTAAAAGAGGTTGTTGTATATCAGCCCGAACCCTTGCATGAGGTTGAAAAGGTGCTGGCAGAAACCTCGCTCGACGACCTGAAGAGCTATGCCGAAGCCCGTATAATAACCGGCGCAAGCAGCCAGTTGAGCGATGATTTCCGTGCCGAAGCATTTAAATTCGGCTCAGTTCTGAGCGGTACAAAGCAGGACAGGCCACGCTGGAAGCGCGCAGTGAGCCTGGTTAGCGGCACACTTGGTGAAGCCATTGGCAAGCTGTATGTAGCCAAATATTTCCCCGAAAGCTCCAAAAAACGTATGCTCGAGCTGGTTCATAACCTGCAAACGGCTCTCGGCCAGCGCATAGACGAGGCTACATGGATGGGTGCAGCTACAAAGGCACAGGCCAAAGACAAGCTCGCCAACTTCATTATCAAGATAGGATACCCCGACAAATGGAAGGATTACAGCGGCCTGCAGGTTGATGACAGCCTTTCGCTGTATGAGAATTTACAGCATATTGCACGCTGGGCTACCGACGACATGATAGCACGTCGCGCCAACAAGCAGGTGGATAAAGCCGAGTGGGGCATGACGCCGCAGACCATCAATGCCTACTATAACCCCATGACCAACGAGATTTGCTTTCCTGCAGCCATTCTGCAGCCGCCGTTCTTTGACCCCACGGCTGACGATGCAGCCAACTATGGAGGCATAGGAGGCGTCATCGGTCACGAGATGAGCCATGGCTTTGACGACCAGGGCGCACAGTTTGACAAGACAGGAAATCAGCGTAACTGGTGGACAGCGGCCGACAAAAAGAACTTTGATGCCCGTACGAAAGTGCTGGCCGACAACTTCTCTGCCTTTGAAGTGTTGCCGGGTTTAAAGGTTAACGGCAAGCAGACGCTGGGCGAGAACATAGGCGATAACGGCGGTCTGAACATTGCCTTCCGCGCTCTTCAAAACTCGATGAAAGCCAGTCCGCTCGGCGTAAAGGACGGTTTTACGCCCGAACAACGCTTCTTCCTGGCCTGGGGACGCGTGTGGGCCTCGAACATGACGCCCGAATATGTGAAGTATTTGCTTACGGTTGATGTTCACTCGCCAAACATGGCGCGCGTAAACTGTGCCCTGCCGCAGATTGATGCGTGGTACACAGCCTTCGGTATAAAGAAAGGCGACAAGCTGTATTTGCCCAAAAACAAGCGCGCACACATCTGGTAAGACAAGGGCCGGTTGACGAAATCGGCACGCGTGTACCGCAAAAACGCTACACCTTATTATAATAGCATACGGCGGAAACTTTCGTTGCCGGACGGTCCTGAGGCCGACGGGAGCAGAGGGTTTCGCCGTGTGCTTCTTATGGGTTGTCAGTCAGGGCCTTGCCGTCAGGCAAGGCCCTTTGCATCTTTCTGAAACTCGCCTCCATGTCTTTAATAAGACAAGGTGAATCTTACAGATGGTTTTTATAGATTTCTACTGCAGAAAAGGGAGTTGTCTTTTTAAGTATAAAAATATTAAAAAATATATATTGCCTATTGATAAAAATACTACTTTTGTGCAGTTTTAACAAACAAGCTCTCATTATGGAAAAGAAAGGGTTAATCTGGTTTACTGACCTACCCCGACACAGCAGGCGAATACTGCTGTCGTTATTGTCAGTTTTGTGTTGCCTTACTGTTTCCGCACAACAGCAGATTACAGCAAAAGGCAGTGTTTTATCCTCCGACAATGAACCTGTTGTCGGGGCAACGGTCCTGCAAACGGGCACCGGTAACGGCACAGTTACCGACGTTAATGGCGAGTTTACCATTACGGTTCCTGCTGGTTCAATGCTGAAAATATCGTATATCGGCTTTCAGACTCAGGATGTTAAGGCTTCATCGCAGTCCCTGCACATTGTTCTGAAGGAAGAAGACAAGTCGTTGAACGAGGTGGTTGTGATGGGCTATGGCGTTCAAAAGAAAAAACTGGTGACGGGTGCAACTGTGCAAGTGAACGGCAAAGACCTTGAAAAGCTCAATACTGTAAGCCCGCTGGGAGCACTGCAAAGCAAGACGCCAGGTGTGACAATTACGCAATCGTCGGGCATGCCTGGTGAAGGATATAAGGTAAATATACGTGGTTTGGGTACGACTGGCGACTCAACACCTCTTTATATCATCGACGGCGTTGCGGGAGGCAATATCAACAGTCTGAACCCTGCCGACATAGAGAGCGTGGATGTATTGAAGGATGCCGCATCCGCCGCTATCTACGGGTCGCGTGCTGCCAACGGCGTTATCCTTGTTACTACCAGGCAAGGTAAGGCTGGAAAGGCGCAAATCAGCTACGACGGCTACGTGGGCGTGCAGAATGTATATCGTATGCCCGACCTGCTTAACGCACGCGAGTATGCCATGATCATGAATGAGGAAAGAATGCAAGACGGTTTAACGCCTTACAATTTTGCCTCATTGGTGCCCAACTGGAGCGATATCGAAAGCGGAAAGTGGAACGGAACCAACTGGATGGAGGAAATAAGAAACAAGAATGCTCTCATTACCAATCATGCTGTCAATATAGCAGGGGGTAACGATCGTTCCACATTTTCTATCGGATTATCTTATACTTATCAGGACGGTATTCTGGGAAAGCCGTGCGAACCCAACTTCTCGCGCTATACTGCACGTATCAATTCCGAACACAAGGTTATACAACGCGGTAAGCTTGACGTATTTACGATAGGTGAAAACCTGCTATACGACTATACCCAAAACCAGGGAATATCTATCGGCGACAATTACGGGAACGATCTTCGCAATATGCTTCTTACGTCGCCTTTCCTGCCGAACCTGAACGCTGACGGAAGCTATCATTATGCCATACCATGGGAAATACGAGAACCTAACCCGATAGCCAAAATGTATGATGTAAGCGGGAACAATCAAAGCAAGAGTCATGGCTTAAGGGCTGCGCTGTACGCTGTATTGCAACCTGTAAAAGGACTGAAGCTAAAAACCAATTTAGGCTTTACGCTCGGCGTTGATTCCTATCGCAGCTATACTCCTGTGTATAAACTTTCAAGCAATGTTATGAACGACGCTGACAATGTTTACCAGAGCCTTTCTGCCGGATGCTCATTAATGTGGGAGAATACAGCCAATTACGTATTTACGTTAGGCGGCAAGCACCACTTCGATGCGCTGCTTGGACAAAGCATTGAAGCCGACGGCCTTGGCGAAAGCATCACAGGTTCTAACACCAATTCGCAGTTTGATGACTTCAAGCATGCCTATCTTGTTAACACGTCGGCTATCACTGCCCGCACAACATTGACGGGAAGTCCGTGGGGTAAAGAGACATTGGCTTCGTTCTTCGGGCGCGTCAATTACGATTATCAGGATAAATACATGGCCACATTTGTGTTGCGTGCCGACGGCTCAAGCAAGTTCGCCCGCGGTCATCAGTGGGGTTATTTCCCTTCTGTTTCGGCAGGATGGGTGCTTACTGAAGAGCCTTTTATGGCGTCGGCGCGCAACTGGTTAAGCTTTTTGAAACTGCGTGCAAGCTGGGGACAGAACGGAAATCAGTCGATACCGGGCTATCAATACCTCTCTACCATCTCATTTACCAATATAGATTATACTTTTGGCAAGGACAAATCGGTGATAACCAACGGTGCTTATCCTGATATTCTGGCCAATCCTGATATTACCTGGGAGAAGTCAGAGCAAACCGACCTCGGCTTTGATTCGCGTTTTTTTGCAGGCAAATTGGGCTTAACTTTCGATTATTACATCAAGCGGACACGCGATTGGTTAGTGCAGGCTCCTATCTTAGACACGGCAGGTACCAACGCTCCTTATATTAATGGAGGCGATGTTCGCAACAGCGGTATTGAGCTGGCGTTGTCGTGGAACGACCAAATCGGCGATTTCTCTTACGGTGCCAATCTTAATTTTGCCTATAATAAGAACAAGGTTACGCGCATTGCCAATACTGAAGGCATCATCCACGGCGAAGCAAACGTGCTGAGTAACGGCACCGATGAGACATATCGTGCACAGGTCGGCTACCCGATTGGCTACTTTTACGGCTATAAAACAGCCGGAATTTTCCAGACACAAGATGAGATTGACCATTACACCGAAGCCAAATTAAGCGGTGCCCGTCCCGGCGACGTGATATGGGTAGACACCAATCACGATGGCGTTATCGACTTAAACGACCGTTGTATGATTGGCGATCCACACCCCGACTGCACGCTTGGCTTCTCCGTTAACATGGCATGGCGCGGCTTTGACGTCAGTGCCACGATGAACGGAGCCTTTGGAAACCAAATCATGAAGTCGTATCGCTCGTTTGCTGACTACCCAAAGAACAACTTTACATCCGATATTCTCGACCGCTGGCATGGCGCAGGCACCTCAACTCGCTGGCCAAGGCTTACCTCGGGCACCTCAACCAACTGGCAATTCATTTCTGATCTCTATGTAGAAAACGGCGATTTCATGCGCATGCAGAACGTAACCGTGGGCTACGACTTTAAGCATCTCTTCAAAACGCTGCCCTTTGAACAGCTCCGTCTTTATTTTTCGGCTAACAATTTATTCACTATTACCGGCTATTCGGGCATGGATCCGGAGGTGGGTTACGGTGGCACCGCTGCGTGGGCATCGGGTATCGACCTCGGTTTTTATCCCTCTCCAAGAGTGTATATGGTTGGTGTTAACGTTAAATTCTAATGAAAATGAAAATAAAACATATCATTTTTGCAGCTGCCATGTTGCTGATTGCCGGCAGCTGTAACGACTTCTTAAGCACGGAAAACCTTACAAAGAAGAACAATTCCAACTTTCCCCGCACCGAAAGCGACGCGTCAAAGTCGCTCACCGGCTGTTATGCCATGCTGCGAAATATGACTGATGACGCTGAAGGACAGAACATTTTTATCGTATCTGAGGTGCTTTCCGACGACCGTTTCGGAGGTGGAGGCCCCGACGACAGGTATGCACAGGCACTCGATCATTTAAAAAAGTCGAGCGATAACATGTTTTCTGACCTTTGGAAAATTAACTATACAGGCATTTATCGCTGCAACATGCTGCTGGAATCGTTGCCCAATATCCATTTCAGCAGTCAGCAAAGCCACGATAAAATTGAGGGCGAGACCCGCTTCCTGCGCGCTTATTTCTATTTCAATCTGGCCAGGAGCTTCGGCCATATTCCCCTGATTACTACGTCTCAATCGGGTAACGAGCCGCAGGCCGAACCCGAAAAGGTATACGCCCAGATAGCAACCGACCTCAGAAAAGCCATCGATTTGCTGCCCGATACAAAGGCCGACGCGGCTCCCGACACGCAGTTGGGCCATGCTACACGGTGGGCTGCCGAAGGCATTCTGGCGCGTGTGTTCCTTTTCTACACGGGTTATTATCAGAAAGAAGCCCTGCCAACGCTCGATGGTACATTGTCGAAGACTGATGTTGCCGCCCTTCTTAAGGATTGTATCGACCACAGCGGGCATAAGTTAATGCCCGACTTCCGCAACCTCTGGCCTTATTCCAATCCCTATACTACGCCCGATTATCCCTATGCTGCGTCGAATCATCTCAGCTGGTACGGCGAAGACGGGGCCAATCTTGAAACTATATTCATGATCAAATACAGCTCAAAGGCCGTATGGGACGACAGCAACGCTCACCGAAACAATCAGGTTGACCTCTACTTTTCGCCGCGTGAAACCGATAGCAGCACCGAAAACAACTTCCCTTTGGGTATAGGATGGGGTTTCGGTCCCGTCAGTCCGGCCATGATTAATGACTGGCAAACGGCCGAGCCTGCCGACTTACGCCGCAAGGCTTCTGTCTTCGACGTGGCCGATGAAGCCCCCAATTACGTGTGGGGAGCTGACAAACAGTATAACGAAACCGGCCTGTGGCAGAAGAAATATTGCGCTATCGACGTGAAGATTACCGATGCTGGCGGTAATGTAAGCTACGAAAACTATTCGCGAAAACTCTATCCCGGCATCGACCCCGACTATCAATTGAACAACATTCAGGACATTGTTGTTCTGCGTTTTGCCGATATTCTGCTGATGTACAGCGAGCTTACGCATACCGTCGACGGCATTAACGCCGTGCGTGCACGTGCCGGTCTAGCACCCATTACGGCGTATTCCGACAACGCGCTGCGCAATGAGCGTCGCTGGGAGCTTGCTTTCGAGGGCCTTCGCTGGTACGACCTTCTGCGCTGGCACATGGCAGGCGATGCGCTTGCCCGTGAAAACGGCGTACCGATGCAGGATAATCTGGAGCAGAAAACAATGGATATGTCCGACATTCGCCAGCGCGTTACCGCTACCGGAGGCTTCCTTCAGATACCGCAAAGCCAGATTGACCTCTCCAACGGTGTGCTGAAGCAGAACCCGGGATGGACGGGAGACAACTTGTTGTATTAATAAAATAGAAATAAAAACAATGAAACGATATATATTTTCAATTCTCATCGCATGCTCGGCACTGCTGTTTTCGTGCGAGCCTGTGGTTGATGACAGGCAGCTCGGCAGCGTCGTTGATGAAAGCGAACTAAAGCTCGATGTACACGCTACAACGCCGGGGGGCAACCAAATCGTCATGGTTAACAACACACCGGGCGTGGGTTCCTACTGGGATTACGTCATAGGACGCTCGGCTGCCGACCGCGACACGGTGCTTCTGCCTTTCCTTGGCGAGCAAACCATCACGTTTACGGGCCTTTGCGACGGTGGCACCGTAACCACAACACGCAAAATTAACGTTACGTCTATTGACCATCCCGTGGCCCGTGAGTGGAAATTGTTTGCAGGAAGCGGCCAGCAAGGCAAGAAGTGGACATGGGATGACACCGCCGCTGCCGTCTATGGCACGGGCGGATACTTAACTGAATTTGTGCCCGATTGGACGTCGGTTGCGCCTGCTAACGTTGATGAGAAAGACGGTTATATGGTGTTCGACCTCAACGGTGCTCCTAATTTCACGCGCTATGCCGCCGATGGTACGGTGGTTGAAAAGGGCACTTTCGCCTTCAACATGTCGTCGACGAAGAACAATCCCGACGACGGGTCGCAATGGAGCATAGGTACTCTCACCCTCACCGGGGCGACAGTGTTGAGCGGTCACATTTATGGCGCAACCGAACAACAGCATAAATTCGACATCCTTACGCTTGACGACGACCACCTTGTGCT
>ERZ772960.3181-NODE-3181-length-11245-cov-13.343074_pt1 | contig 11245 bp, 7 predicted proteins | sample MGYA00580678_ERZ772960 | MGnify/ENA primary metagenome ERZ772960 (study PRJEB29015, sample SAMEA2737930) | human oral metagenome | biome: human oral; feature: human-associated habitat; material: dental | place: China | collected 2059 ...
GAAGCCAGAATGGTCGCCGTATCCGCGTCGATGGATTGATTCATCGTTACCATCATGCCCATTTCCATCAGTTTACCGATAAGTTCGGAAGCTTTAAGGTTCATCTTTCGAGCCAATTCCGCAACGGAAATGGATTCCATCATTTCGATGCTCTTGGGAACGGCGCTGACCTTTTCCTTTGCCTTTTTCTTTTGCTGGAGCAGTTTCTCTTCAAAGAACTCGCTTTCTTGATCCTTGCGTGAATAGGTCTTTTTGCCTTTAAACGCTTTTTTAGTATTCTGCTTATTGGTTTCAAGCGGCATCGGGCTTGACATCGGCCGACCGCCGGCGCCGCCTCTATTCTGTCCGCCTTGGAAACCGGGTTTATTAAAGCCGCCCGCACGCGGTCTATCCGACGAATAGCCGCCCGGACGCCCTCCGCGGTTGTTCTGATCACCGCGTCCGTCCTGTTGCCGCGTTCGTCCTTGCCCTCCTGCAAAGTCGGATCTATGCCGGTTACCTTGATTCCCGAAACGGTTAGCCGACTTGCCTCCCCCCGCGAGATTTCCTGCGCGGCGGTCAGGCCGTTTGCTGCTTAAATCCAACGAACGGATTTGATTTTTATTATCCTGCTGCGCCTGTTGAGATTGTGATTGAGTTTCGGAGTTCTCTCTCCGTACCGGTTTTTCATGCCGGTTCCTGTCATAGCGCTCTGTGCGTTCGTCGCTGTGTTTTTGTACACGCCGGTTTTCTTCATTCTGTGCAGACCCTAAATTTTTTCGTTCCAAAGACTGTACAGAACGCTCCGCTGTTTTTTTCAGCTGAGCGGAATGATCCGTAGGAGTCGAAGATAGAACAGGACACCGTTTCGGTTCGCCGGCAGATCGATCCCCGGCAGCGTTGGACTGAGCTGAACTCGATGCGGGGTGCGCAACCGGTTTCAATTTACGCTTTATGGTCCGTACCGGTCTCTGCTCTGCAGTCTGTTGTACCTGAGGCTGAGCTGCCGGCGCCGAAGCCGGTTCAGGCTTTGCCTTCTTGAGAATAACTTTTTGTTCCTGAGTATTTTCAATACCTTCTGCCATACGACTCCTATTCTTCGTCCTCGTATTCAAAACTTAAACCGACACCACAGCTAGGACAGACTGTCATATCGATCGTAATCGGCGCCCCGCATTCGGGACATTCGTATACTTCTTCTTCCGCATCTTCATCCGATGCAGACATTGCTTGATTTTCGGATTGTGCTTCTTGCTCAGACTCTTGATTTTCATCAATGATTTCAAATGATTCATTAATCAATGCTTCCAGTGCACGAGCCTTTTCTTCGGACATACCGGGAATGGCGCACAGTTCTTCGTGAGGAGTATCCAATAATTGTTCAACCGTTTCAATATGATTTTCATGCAAGAGCGCTAACACATCGGGATCAACGCCTTCAACTTCCGTCAGCAAAACGGCATCATCATTGAACAGATCTTCCGCAGCTTTTCGGGATTCGGCATGAATATCCATCTCTTGGAACTGCTTTTCGGTTTTTACATCGATACTCCAGTCTGCCAGCCGGTTTGCAAGCCGGACATTCAATCCCTGCTTTCCGATTGCGATTGAAAGCTGACTTTCCGCAACAACGGCGAGTGCCGTATGTTTTTCCTCATCGAGAATAACGACATTCAATACTTCCGCCGGAGAAAGCGCATTTGCGATAAACATCGCCGGATCGCTTGAATATTCAAGCACATCGATTTTTTCCCCTTCCAGCTCGGTAATAATAGTCTGTATACGGGAGCCTTTAGGTCCTACGCAGGCGCCGACAGGATCCACATCTTCTCTATGAGAAATAACGGCGACCTTTGTCCGATAGCCGGGTTCGCGGACAATTTTATATAATTCGACAATGTTATCGTAAATTTCAGGAACCTCAAGTTCCATTAAGCGGCGCACAAAATCTGGATCGGTACGGGAAAGAATAAGCTGCACGACATTCGATTGCCGGTGCTTTTTTACTTCTTTTATGAGCGCTTTTATTCTATCGTTCGGATGGTATATTTCCTGCGGCAGCTGAAATTTCCGCGGTAGAAGGCCTTCGACTTTTCCGAGGTCGACATAGATATTATCATTTTTCTTCCGCTGGTAATAGCCGATGATAATCTCACCTTCTTTTGCCTTATACTCGGAATAAATGCTGTCTTTTTGAATTTCTTTCGTCGCCTGATGTACACGCTGCACACCTGCTTGAATAGCTCCCCGTTTAAAATCTTTAGGATCCAGTTCAAAAAGCAGTTCGTCGCCGAGTTCGCAGTCGGGAGCAAGTTTTGTTGCTTCTTCTATATCAACTTCAAGCACGGGATTAACGACATCATCCACAATCTTTTTACGTGCATAGATGTTTACCCCGTTGTCGTCGGTAATAACAACCGCATTAACATCGGTTTTAAAGGCTGTTTTATACGCAGCTTTTAATGTTTGTTCAACAATTTTAAATGCAAGATCTTCATCCAGTTCTTTTTCCAATGCGAATTTACGGACATCTTCAATCTTTACCCCAGCCATTAATCCGACTCCTTAGATTTTATTCAATTTCGCCTTTTTTATATCCGCATACCGGATATCCCTGTGCCCGCCGGAAATGTTTAACCGGATACTTGCCGTATCCGCCGCCAGCAGTTCCCCTTCAAGCCAATCGGAACAGGAAACTTCCAACACCTTTATATTCTCACCGATAAAGGTTTGAAATTCCGCTGCATTTTTTATCACCCTGTTAAGTCCGGGAGAGCTTACTTCCATCTGAATATCCTGAGAGTTAAGCAACACTTCCGCACGTGATAATAACGCCCGATGTACCTTTGAGCAATCGTCAATTCCGACTCCGTTTTTACTGTAGATAACGGCTTTTACAACCCACATTGACTTTTGATGAACAATTTGCAAATCCACAAGTTTATATCCGAGGCCGGCAACCAGCTGTTCATAATCGGTAAAATACGGAACGCTTTCTTTTTGCACATATTCCATTGCATCAACTCCCGTAAACAAAAAAAGAGCCGTTTGAACGACTCCTGACTAGACTTATAAGGATAATAAAGTTCTTTACGGATAATACCATAAAGGAAAAGTTTATGCAAGACCGCAAAAAATCGCAAAAAATCGTTGAAAAAATCGTGAAAGGTAAACGCATCAGGCTGTTCAGCGCCCCCATTTCTTCTGCGCTTTTATCTACTTTGCCTGATGTGATTACCTTTTTTTTAAATAACAGTATTATCAGGAATAATTGCATTTTTGGTGATAACGTAAATACGATCGACAACATGGTAATAGCCGTAGTCGCCGTCGGGCGGTATTTCACCCATACCGATAGATACGTTATGCCCGATACGCGCATTCTTGTCGATAATGGCCTTTTTGATATGGCAGTTTTTTCCGATGCCGACACACGGAATATCGGCTTTTTCGTCTCCGGCTTTGCTGCTGTCGGATTCGTAGTAGTCCGCTCCCATACAGACAACTCCTTCCAATACGCTGCCGGCCTCAATTATCGTTCGGATCCCGATTACGGAGCGGGTAATCGTTGCATACGTGATAACGCACCCTTCACTACAGGTAACGCGGTCAAGCTGCGCTCCGTTAATTTTTGAAGCGGGTAGGTTTCGGTAGTGGGTATAAATCGGCGCTTCTGCATCATAAAAGTTGAATTGAGGGGTAATTTCCGTTAAATCAAGATTTGCCTCATAGAAGCTGCGGATGGTACCGATGTCTTCCCAGTAACCGTTATGCACAAAGGCTGAAACTTTATGATCTTTAATCGCGGCGGGGATAATCTCTTTGCCGAAGTCCGTCATACTGTTGTTTAAGCAGTCTTCCATCGCCTCCGCATTAAAGATGTAAATACCCATCGAAGCGAGATATTCTTTGTCGGGGCTTGCTACGGATATCCCCGATTGTGCAGGGATCTTCCATTCATCGATGTTTCTATCGGGGCCGGGTTTTTCCATAAAAGCCGTGATATTCGATTTTTTATCAATCTGCATAATACCGAATCCGGAAGCATCGCGGCGGTTGACCGCCGTACACGCGATGGTAATATCAGCACCGGAAGCTTCGTGCTGCGCTAGGAAATCTTTTAAATTCATACGATATAATTGATCGCCTGAAAGAATGATGTAGTATTTCGGATTTTGCGTTTTAAAATGAGGAAAGTTCTTTCTTACGGCATCCGCAGTCCCTTCGTACCATCCCGAATGCTCAAACGTTTGCTCTGCAGCAAGGATTTCAACAAAACCGTTTGAAAAACTGTCAAAGCGGTATGCACGTGCAATATGCAGATGCAGCGATGCGGAGTTAAATTGAGTCAATACATAAATTTGCCTAAGACCGGAGTTAATACAGTTGGAGATCGGTATATCGACAATACGGTGCTTTCCTCCGAATGGGACGGCCGGCTTTGAACGAGATTGGGTGAGCGGGTATAAGCGCGTTCCTTTTCCGCCTCCCAAGATAATCGATAATACTTTCGGCATATATCCTCCTTATGATATTTGCAGGGGCGCATTCCGCAAAAACCGAGAGAAGTATCTATGAACACACTAGACCTGTTCGATAACTTTGTTGCCGAACAGACCGACGAGTTCTATTATTATAAGTATAAACGAGGTTTTTATTTTTTTCCAGAAAAAAATAAGAATTATTCGCAAATCTAAGAACAAACGCATCGAGTTGTTGACAATGCTCTTATTGTCGTCATAATAAACGGGTATGAAAAAATTCCTTTTTGCCGCAGCGCTCGCGTGCTGTATGCTTTCTGCTTGTAAAAATGCCGAAGATTCGATTGCCGTTATTTGGACGGATCGTACCGAATTTATTTCTTATTGCGAAGCTTTTAACAGCGCTCAAAGCCGTTATAAAATCATTGCCCTTTATAGAAAGAACCCTTCGGATGCGTTAATAGATGATTCCGAACAGCCCGATATTGTCATCGGCCCATGGCTAAGAGGCGATGCAGCGAGGGTAAAATTCAGCAAATTAGACGCTCTGCTGTCTAACCGAAAAATTTCCCCCGCTATCTTTTACCCGTTATTATTTGAGTTAGGGAGTATCAACGGCGCTCAATATCTCTTACCTGTAAGCTTTAATTTATCGACCATTATCTTTTCCGCATCGCAGAAAAATATAATAAAAACAAATTTTACGATTTCGCTTGAAGAAATGCGAAAGCTTTCAATCGCATATAATACAAAGAGCGGATCGGAATATACTAAAATGGGATTTTCTCCTCGGTGGGATACCGATTTTCTCTATATCAGTGCCCAAGGGTTTGATGTGGCTTTTGAAGAAACAAAGAACTTCTTTTCGTGGAACGATAAGGCCTTACAGGAATTGATCGACTATACGCGCCGCTGGTCGGAAGAGATTAATACGACAGCTGCAGCCGAAGATGAATTTAAATTTAAATACCTCTACGATCCGCCGTATACGCTCATCACCAACGGGCACTGCCTGTTTTGGTATTTGCCGAGCGATAAACTGTTTTCGTTAAATAATGAAAGATTAAAATCGCTCGATTATCGATGGATGAATTATAACGGCAAAACGCCTCTGCAGGATAATATCATCTATGCCGGAATTTGCAAGAAAGCAAAAAATAAAGCCGCTGCGCAAGCCTTTCTGCTGTGGTTTTTTAATGAAGAAAATCAAAAAAAACTGCTTGCACGTTCTCAAACGGATAATATGATTGCCACCCCTTTCGGATTGGCAGGAGGTTTTTCTTCCGTAAAGAATGTAACTGAAAATATTTTCCCCGTGTATTACCCTCTTTTACTCAAGCATTTGCCGCAAACCGAGGACTTCTCTGCTCCTCATATCTTGCCCCATAATTGGGAGCTGCTTAAAAAAGAGATTATTTTTCCTTATTTAAGGGATCAGACACGAACACTTTCCGACGATGAAAAACCGCAATCGCTCAATCGGCGTGTATCGGATTGGTATAAGCGCCCCCGTTAATTCGGCGTGCGAAGAGGGTAGGCACCGTGCATCAAGATATGTTGATTTCAATCCGGCGCCTTTAATAGTGCACACCTATCCCGATAAAGATTTCCGTAATCGATTCTCCGTCACGCTTTGCTTTTCCTCTGAGAGTGAGACCGGAAAGATTTTTTACTTCCGTTAAATCGACCCCGAGGCTGGCTCTAACGTAAATACTTCGCATTTTTTCAGGATACACGATAACTTCCATCCCTCCGGCATACCATCCGTCTGCAGGATGATAGTATCGCCCCGTTTTGCTGTCATGCACCAGCGCCATATCGAAGAAGGGAATAAACTGAATGTCGCAATTAAACAACCGCACCCATGAAACGCCGGTAATGGTTTGAAAGTCCAATGTAGCAATCCGAATGGGAATATCGAAGTTAAAAGTAAAGGCCGTATCCGTGTCAATTCGTTTATTTAAAATACCGCGAAGAGCGGATCCCGCTTGAGTGCTTGTAGCCCCGAACAAAAGATAAAAAAACTGAGCACGGCCATATATACCGACACGATTTATAAACGAATAGTATCCGGCTAACGAGGTTTTAAAATCGGTAGTCATCTTATGTTTACTGTAAAATTGGTAAGCGTATGTATTGCTGATCGAGAAGGAAAGACCTTTTCTAAAATTAGATTGCCAATTCACTCTTGAAAGAGACAGCGCGTGTCCCCAATTAAATGACCACGTTCTAAGATCGTTCGCCTGGATGCCGTCAAATGCCCAATTTCCTGTCAGACTTATAGAGGGCGTCCACACAAGCGCGCCGAATTTTTTTATTTCGGCAAGCATAACGGGAGAGCGGAGATAAAAATTTGACTTAAAATAATACCGGTCGTTAGGATATAAATACCCCAACTTGGTCGGCTGTGCCGTTTCGGTTTGAGCTTCAGAGTTTTCCGCCGTACTTGTAGCGGATATTTGACTTGATGTACGGTCATTAATTACCAGTTCGGAGGAAAGTCCGAACACCAATGATATATGTTTATTAAATTTGTGCGACGCTGCCAATCCGGTACCGATATTTATTTTAGGGAATTTCTCAAATGCATAGACAATCTCAAAGTTGTTGTCCCATAGCAGATTGAATACACCGGCCTTGAACGGCAATGAAAAATCAATCGACGATGATAGAATCTGATTATCCGTTTCGGTTGAACGGTATACCAGATCCGCTTTTAACGGTTGTAATGTTCCCGCAAAATTGAAATCCTGCATTTTCAACTTTAATTGGAAGCCGCTGTTTGAATCAAAGGAAGGATAAGGCACTGCGATAAAGTTCCATGTGTCGGTTATTGCAATCGTAAGTACAACAGGTATTACCGCGTGTTCGTCCATGTCGCCGTATTCCTTGTCGATTTTAACCGATTGGATAGCCCGGATATTTTTTAATTGCTGTTCAAGGTCGCCTAGGTAGTGCTGCAATGCTTCTTCCGAAGTAAAAATACGATCGGTATCGACGGGAACGGCTTGTGAAAGCGGATATTTTCGTGTCAAACCTTTAATGTTGTAGTGGACGGCCGTGATTCGATAGTTTTGCGCAACAGGCACTTCGGCGCTCTTACCGGCCGGCGGTATCTCTGTGGGGGTATCAATAACAGCGGATTGCAAGGATTCCGCTTCCTGCGCATAAAGAACCGCAGTAAAAAAAATGCATACCCCAACTATAACAGATCGTATCAAACCCATACATTTTTTATATTCAATCATATATATCCTTCCAAGAAGTAATGCTAACCCTATCTGTTTAGCATATTACTACCTATTTAAGCAAGAGGTCGGTATGCAAACCGGAGTAGGATACTAATCACTGAAAAATCTTTTAAAAATATACGGCGCAGATGTGCCGCCTATTTTCAAAAGACTTCGTAAGGAATAACTTCTTTAACATACAGATAAACAGTCAGTTCAGCGGTAAATTTTCCGCCCGAAACATAGAGCCGCGGATTATCTTTGATCAGCATCTCTCCGTTGACAGTCTTAGGCTTATTTTTAATGTTTTTCCGTAAATATCCTCGGACGGCAGCAAGTGCCGCATCCCGATAAGCCTGCCGTACCCCGTCTATCTCCATCTTGCGAGCTGCCTTGCCGGAACCTTTGCCGGTAACATAATTGATGCGGCTCCACTCCGTCTTATGTAAAGCTACCGCATCGGTAACACGGTATTCCGCCCAACAATATAGATACGGATATTTAGGACGGAGTTCCGTAACGGATAGACGGCTGTCTTCCGAAGAGATGGATTGGAGCGGTTCCAGTTCAAACTCTTCCGCAACCGCCCGCCGTTTATCAAACGGAGTATAAGAAAATTTCCACCCGTAGACCATTCCTTCCATAATTGTTTTCGACAACTCGATAAGCGCTTGCCGAGGGGGCAGCCGCGTACCCTGTGTGTCGTTATCCATGACTCCCGGCTGAGGTTCAAGGAAAACCCACACCGGTGCACGAATAATGAATGCTTCGCTTGTCTCCGATCCTGAATAGCTGTCTGCATACGGCAATAAGGCAACACAGAGTAAACAGGACAAGCAACATATCTTACGAAATATCACGCTGTTGAATATCATAGTTTTATCGGATAAGCTCCCTGCATAAAGCACACCGCCTTTATACCGGTTTAGACACAGGAGCGGCGTCCGGTACGGTAGTAGGAACGGAGCCTCCGGGGTTTCCTTTTTCAAGAGAACCAAACACCGCATAGTTTTTCATTATTTCGAGGAACATGGCAAAAATATGCCTATCTTGTTCCAAACGGGTAAAGGATTCTTTATTTTTAGAACTGACAACAAGCGCTTTTAAGTTTGTAATCAGTTCGGGAGTAGGCGCCTTTATATCTTCCAGTAAGTGTTCGGTAAAAGCATAGAGATCGGCATAAGCTTTACTGCCGGTTTGCACGACCGCCTTTGCCTGCATATTGGCAATTTCAACTATCTTTTGCAGCTGCTTTTTCATATCCTTGCCTTTTTCAATCTCGGTAATGTAGCCCTGAATTTCGATAAGATTGCACTGCCCTTTAGGTTTAAAGAGCTGTTCAAAATTCTTTATTTTACCCAATAGCATTTCGCAGGAACGGTAAATTGCCGCATATTGCCCTTCGATTTGTTTATTCGCAAAAAAACCTTCAATCAGCAAAGACCTTAAGAAAGTTTTATAGTGAGTCTCGAAATACATTTCGGTAAACGATTTTAACAGCTGCATCGGTTTTACCCAGTCGAAAGAAATAGTCGAAAGATTTTGAATAGCATCATTAATCGCATCATTATACCCGTCCAAGGGTTTTAGCTGACCGCTCCCAAAGCATTTTTCTATTAGACCGGTAATATTGGTTTCTTTGGTGATTTTTAAAAGACGTTTTGAATCGGCTTGAAAATTCTCAGTCATACGATCAACATATTCCTGCAGCGGTTTTGACTCTGAAACGGTTATTTTTTCTTCAAAATTGGGGTCATCGTTAATTAACTTCAGTATTATCGGTATGGTTGTCCGTTTTAACCGGTTCGCAAGGAGCGTTTCGACCGTATTGAGCGTCTTTTCCAATTTTACACCCGTTTCGTCGGTAAAGTTTTCCAGACTCCGTGCCAAAAAAATGATATTATCGATAGTTGTCTGCGTGATAGCAACATTCCGTACGATAAATTGGAAGTCCAGTAAGTTTTTTATCACATCTTTTGCAAATACTTCTTCAAAATTATCCTGTGAAATCGGAGCCGCTGTTCCCGCAGTAAGTTGTAAGTTGTTGTTAAACCGATTGAGAAAAGCAGCGTAGTCAAAGTCGCACAAGTCGGAAAGAAAAAAGAGTTTGATCAATTCCTGTTCGCGGGTTCTAAAAGCCGGCTCGGTGAAAATCCGCATAAAATTTTTAAAGCCGTGTATTTGCTCTTGCAGCTTATGCTCTGTTTCTTGATAGCTTTTACATGTTGATAACAGAATACTTCGTTCTTGAAAGGTAAAACTCCGGCGCTGCTTTACCTGCTCCTCGGATAAAATCGCTTCAAAAAAGATATCCCGGTATTTTTCGGCCGCACGTATATCAGGGGAGTTGACCGTCTTATCCAGTATGGCTTTTACCGGCTGTAAAAAATGATACAGTTGATACAGCAGTGCGCCGAACGCCGGCAGCAGTATTTCTCCGGTACGGTACAGCGGCGGATTCAGTTTTCTAAGTTCTGCCGCATAGGTTTTAAGCTGCCATTTCTTTTGATACTCCGGTGAGGAGGGGAAAAAAAGCCCTTCAAAAAAATCTTTTATCGCTGTAATAATGGCATTGATAAAATCAAACATAATGCTCCTCACCCTTTTTAGATGATATGCGGCCTCTCCGCTTATAAAGGACTTTGCTAAACATCCGTGTAATTTTTTAGAAACCCTCTAAAATACTTTCGTAGTCTTGTACGGATCTTGCCTGCACCAGCTGCTCGCGGAGTCTTGCGCCACCTGCAATTCCTTTGGTATAGGCTGCAAACCGTTTGCGCATTTCGCGGCAGGCCGTCCGTTCGCCTGCTTCTTCGCACAATAACGCAAGTTCTTTTTTTGCCGTCCGGATTTTATCGGCAGGCGTTATTTCCGAATACAAGCCGGTTTGCAGCAGTTCCCGTGTTTGCCGGAAGATAAAGGGATTACCCATAGCGCCGCGAGCAAACATAACGCCCGCACATCCGGTTGAGGCAAGCATATCCCGCGCTGCCTGCGGACTGAATAAGTCGCCGGAACCGAATACGGGAACCCGTCTATGCATCATCCGCACAAGCTGCGCGAGGATATCCCAATCCGCCGTTCCGCTGTAGCACTGTGCGCAGGTACGGGGATGAATAGTCAGCGCCGCCGCTCCGGCTTCAACCGCTGCATCGGCGGCTTCCTTCCAAGTCAGTTCCGTCTGCGACCAGCCGGAACGTATCTTTACCGTTACCGGAACGGCGGATCCGGTTTGTACTGCCGCTTCTTTAACCGCCTTAACCGTCGCGTAGAGCTTTTCGGGATTCCGCATCAGTGCGGAACCTGCTCCCGTTTTAGTAATTTTCGGCATGGGGCAGCCTGCGTTGATATCGATACATTCGGGATGATACCGTTCAATGATACGCACCGCCGTTTCCGCCATATAATCGGGATTTGCCCCGAATATCTGCACCGCATACCGCCGTTCGTTATGCGCACGGGCGATAAGCTTTTCCGTTTTCGCTGAATTGCGGACATAAGCCTCCGACGAGACCATTTCAGTATAGGTAAAATCGGCGCCCCAATCAACACAAA
>ERZ772960.3184-NODE-3184-length-11232-cov-13.332200_pt1 | contig 11232 bp, 13 predicted proteins | sample MGYA00580678_ERZ772960 | MGnify/ENA primary metagenome ERZ772960 (study PRJEB29015, sample SAMEA2737930) | human oral metagenome | biome: human oral; feature: human-associated habitat; material: dental | place: China | collected 2059 ...
CAGGGCGAAAAATCTGTACCAATCTGACAGACTTCATTTTATCAGCGATTCCTTAAGCGGAGAGCGTTGAAAGTTTTTTGAAATAGCGAACGGCATGGACTTTTACCGTCCATGCCGTTCGCTATACTTACGGAATCACTGATAAATTCGACACCGTCCTCGAATCGGGCAGAGGTCATTTTATCAGCGATTTTCTAGATGTGGTCACGAGATGTGGAGGAAATCATCATGGCAGAGGCAAAGACGAACGGGACGACGGACACCCGGAGGGGGTATTTCGACGTGGACGGCAGCGGGGCAATGACGGACTCATATTTATGTTGGAGCTGAGCGTGCCGATGGCGGATCTTGAGTTGGCGGGATGGAATGTTCCGCGACGGGGCGGACGCCGGGAAGATTTTTCGTAGGTAGGTGAACGATGGAAACGATCAAGGGTGCTGTGAAGATCGTTGGCGAATGCGTCTCTGTACTGGCTCTGCTGGTCGCATTCGTCATTGCAAAAGTGCTGTACTGGGCGTTTATGGGAGTCAAGTTTCTGATGTTGATATTGATAGAATACTACAGATAGAAAGGCAGGTGCGTCTATGGAACGCATGGAGATACGCGGACGCTGCGGCACGGCGATTGCATATGCGAAGGTGATCGAGGAGGAGGCTGTCGAGCAGATTCGCCGCATGTGCGACTACGAGTTCACGGAGGGCGCGAGCATCCGCATCATGCCCGATGTGCACTGGGGCAAGGGCTGCACGATCGGCACGACAATGACTGTGCGGGACAAGGTCGTCCCGAATCTCGTCGGTGTCGACATCGGCTGTGGGATGTATACGGTCGACCTCGGCAATGGGGAGATCGACCTCGTGCGCTTCGATGAGGCGGCGCATTTCGTCCCCTCGGGGCGGGGGCTCTGGGAGGGGCGGCAGGAGAAATTCGACCTCCTCGCGCTGCGCTGCTATCGCAGTCTCAAGGATACAAAGCGCATTGCGCGCAGCCTCGGCACGCTCGGCGGCGGCAATCACTTCATCGAGATCGACCGCAGCCCTTTCATCGGAAGGTGAAGAATGGTTGCCCCGACAATCTGAACGAGAAATGCGTGAAGCGAACTCCTGTGGATATGCGCGAAGTCCTGTTTGCGTTCGATATGATGCGGGAGGAACGCAGGGGCGGAGAACTTTGCTGGCGTGAGGAACGTCCGTTGAACAGCTTCTATGGTGTGATACGAAGGAATTCGGTTCATAGCAGGAAAAAGGAGAAATGACGCAGAATTAGTGATATGTTAAGAAGGCGATACGTTCAACACTACCATCTTAGTGCATCTTTTTACCCGCATTTCGGCAGAAAAAACTGCGCCAATCTGAGAGTCTACTTTATCAGTGATTCCTTTGCTTGTTTGATGGAATGGAGCGATGGTGATGCCCTTCGTATTTGTTTTTGTAGTTCCTCTACTTCTTTGCTTGCTCGGCGAAGTTTATAAATCGTTTGGCTTCATCGGTGTGTTGATATCCCTTGCGATGATTGTCCTTCTCCTTTGGCTCATTGCCTTTCTGGAGATGAAGAGCGATGAGGCGGCGGAGCAATATAAGAAAAAATGTGAAATGAGGGACCACCGTGGAACTTGACTACAAGGAGAATAAGGGCTTTCGCCTGCTGCAGCTGTACGAGCGGCTGAGTCGGGGCGAGGTTGTCCGCAAGGCAGAGCTGGCGCAGAAATTTGCCGTGACGGACAAGACCATCCAACGCGACATCGAGGAGCTGCGCGCCTATCTCGCGGAGACGCGTACCGATGCGGGCGAGGCATCCATCGTCTATGAGCGAAATCGCGGCGGCTATCTGCTCTCGCACGCGGCGAGCGAGTGGCTGACGAATGAGGATGTGCTCGCCGTCTGCAAGATCCTCCTTGAGAGCCGTGCCTTCTGCAAGGAGGAGCTCGATGCTCTCCTAAAGAAGCTGCTGCGGCAGACCGCACTGCAGGATCGCGCACAGGTCAGGAAGCTGATCCTCAGTGAGCAGCATTACTATGTCCCGCTGCGCCACGGGAAAAAACTGCTGTCCGCGATCTGGGAACTCTCGCAGCACATGACGGCACAGCATACGATACGCATCTCCTACTGCCGTCAGGACGGCACGGAGCGCGTGCATGAGGTGAATCCCGTCGCCATCATGTTCTCCGAGTATTATTTCTACCTCATCGCCTATCTGGCGGACGGGCGCAGGGGGTTCCCGACCATCTTTCGCATTGATCGCATCGCACGGTTCGAGCCGACGGGCGCGACCTTCCGCGTGACGCATAGCGGGAAATTCAGTGACGGCGAGTTCCGCAAACGCATTCAGTTCATGTACGCGGGCGAACTCCGCCGCGTCACCTTCGACTACTGCGGCGCATCGGTCGAGGCCGTCCTCGACCGCCTCCCCACGGCAAAGGTTGTTTCGGAGAAGAACGGTGTCTACCGTATCACCGCCGAGGTGTACGGAAACGGCATTGATATGTGGCTCAGAAGTCAGGGGAGTGCGGTAAAGGTGGTGGAGAAGTAGACGAAGAGTAATTTGCAAGAAATATTGGTACTTGTGATTTGAGTATAGTTAAAAGAAATGAGGAGATTTTCATGAATGGGTTTGATATTCTAGATGAGTTCAGCAACGAGGAACTCGAAGTTTTGGTCAAATTGATCCTTGATAAGGGGGGCGTGACAGAAACTTTGTCTGATACAGAGGGGTACAAAAGATATAACCCCGACCATAAACGCTATGTAAACAGTATCAAAAATGAACTCTCAGAGTTTGCTGCAAATTCCATTGCTACTATGATTCGAGGGCACGGGGTTTCCTATCGTGAAATGCTGATGGATGTTTGTAAGAAGACAGACACACCATTCAATGAAAAATCATCATTGGAGCGGATCGAAAATGCGCTGCTCGAAAAAGTTTTGACGGACACATGGGAAAATCTGTCTGCACAGGAAAAAGAAGAACTCTTTAAGGGTACTCCTATGGGGAATGTAGGCGGTCTCGGTGCAGGAGCGTTAATTGGAATTTTTAGAGCAGGAGGATTTGCCTCATATCAGTTGACACTCGTTATTGTAAATGCGATTGCAAAAGCAATTTTGGGGCGTGGGTTATCTCTTGTGGCTAATGCCGCTCTTGCCAGATTGTTAGGCGTTCTTACGGGCCCGATAGGAATTGCTCTAACTGCTTTTTGGACTGCCGTTGATATTGCTGGACCTGCCTACCGTGTTACCATTCCTGCGACAATCTATATTGCAGCACTTAGGCGGGCTCATCAATCAGAGCAGTACAAAGAGTTTGCGTTTCAGTGATGGAGGTTATCGTATGAGCACACATGACGACATCAAAGTCGAGGAGATTGAGAATCTGGACTTTGAGAAGTATGAGGACAAATACTCTGAGGCGGGGCTATGGGACAAGATTCGCAAGAACATCGCAAAGATCGGTGTGAAGGTGATCTATCAGGCGCTGCTCCTTTACTATGTGGCGCAGTCGCCGAACTGCCCGCCGAAGATCAAGGCGGGCATCATCGGTGCGCTCGGTTATCTGATCTCGCCGCTTGATTTGATTCCGGATATCATGCCGGGCATTGGCTATGCGGATGATGCCGTCGCGGTTGCAACGGCGGTCGCACTTGCCCAGATCTACATCACGGATGAGCTCAAAGCGCAGGCAAAGGCGAAGCTTGCTGACCTCTTGGGTGAGGATGTGCTTGAAAATCTCGATGATTGAGAACTAAAAGTTTTGCGTGTATCAAAAAAATTCCATACAGACAAAATATGTCCTCCTTCCTCCCTATACTGTAATCATAACGGGCGAATGCCCACGGATATGGTATAGAGACGAAGGAGGATTTTTCATGCAGAAGGGATTGACGGAGCTGGTGTTTAGGAAGCACTGATAAATTCAGCCGCGCCATCTTGACGCATCTTTTTTGCCTGCACTTCGCCCTCGATCCTCCACATAGCTCTTGCTATGCGTCCGATTTGCCTCCTTGTTCGGACGAAAAAATCTACGCCAATCTGCAGGTCTGTTTTATCAGCGATTCCCTTATTCGATTACTCCTTCGATCTCTAGCAAATACTCCTTCTTGTCGAGCCCACCCGCGTAGCCCGTCAGACTGCCATTCGCGCCGATCACGCGGTGGCAGGGGTGAGGATGGAGATCGGATTGCGCCCGACCGCGCCGCCGACCGCCTGGGCAGACATGCGCCGTCCGGTGTTTTTTTCGAGTTGTTTTGCAATCGCTCCGTATGTTGTTGTCTCGCCGTATGGAATTGTTTTCAAGATCTCCCATACCGCCCGTTGGAACGTCGTTCCAACGGGGGCAAGCGGCGGCATAAAGTCCGGCTCTGTTTCGCTGAAATACAGATCAAGCCATGCCTTGACTGTGCGGAATAGGGGGCGGGCTTTTCTATGCGTGCGCGTCTTCGGCGGACAGTCCTTCTCATCATCGAAGTACAGCCCCGTGAGTGCCATGCCGTCACTCGTAAGCGTGATCCCGCCGAGCGGGGAGGTGTAGTGACTTGTGTAGAGCATGGGGAACCTCCTATCGTTTAATTTACTTCTATTATAAAGGAAATCATTGTGCTGTGATAGTCCCCCGTGTGTTTTCAATCAAAATATGATATAGTGAAAGAAAGATACTGAAGGAGGCTGCACGATGGTGACAACGGAGATGACGGATGATATGGTTGTGCAGGGCGCTCGCGCAGCGGTGCGTATTGCACTGGCGAAAAACCAGGCAAGAGGCGTGTCGAGTGTTGCTTATGATCGCAAGACGAAGACGATCTATGAGATCAGGAGCGATGGGCAGCGCGTGCCTATACAGGTAGGATGCGATGGAAAACGTGCAGAAGAAGCCTGAAATCATCATTTTTGCGGGGCCGAACGGTTCGGGCAAGAGCACGTTTACGGAGATTCTGCGTCCTCCTAAGGTGGATTATATCAACGCGGATGAGATTAAGAAGAACCTCAAGTGTGATGATCTTGAAGCGGCGCAGATTGCCGAGCGGCAGCGAGAGGCATATCTTTCTGACAAGAGAGAGTTCTGTTTTGAAACAGTGCTTTCCACATCGCGCAATTTGGAACTTTTGAAACGTGCGCGGGAGATGGGCTATTTTATTCGTTGCTACTATGTCCTGACCATAGACCCGATTATCAATGTATACCGTGTAAAGGCACGCGTGGCATCGGGCGGGCACGATGTTCCCGAGGAGAAAATCTATGCGCGCTATGACCGCGCAATGGCTCTCGTTCCCGAGGTCATTGCCGTGAGTGATATTTGCCACATCTATGATAACTCAGAGGAGGAGCCGTTTCGTATCTTCAAGAAGCGGAAGGGTGAATGCTTTTACGATGAATGTGATGATTGGCAGAGAGAAAAAATTGAGACACTGACGGGGATTGCGGACATGGAACGAAAAAACTTGAATCAGTGCTGATAAAAGCATTTCACATTGAGGCGTGGGCGTTTGTCTGCGCCTTTTCTATTTCATTCTGCAAATGTCGCCTGTCATGCGACCACACACCGCTCTCCTCCTGCTATACTCTGAACCATAGAAGAGCTCACAGATGTATAGGAAGCACTGATAAATTCAGCCCAATCATCTTGGCGCATCTTTTTCGCCCTCTCTGTGTCGACAAATCCTCCACATAGCCTTTGCTATGCGTCCGGTTTGTCTCCTTGACAGGACAAAAAATCTACACCAATCTGAGGGTCTATTTTATCAGCGATTCCTATAGAGGAGGAAAACATCATGGCAGAAGAAAAAGTACAGGGGCAGACGGAGCTGGTGTTCATTCTGGATCGCAGCGGGTCGATGTCGGGGATGGAGAGCGACACGATCGGCGGGTTCAACGGCATGATCGGGCAGCACAGGGGCGAGGGGGCGGACGTGCTCGTCTCGACGGTACTCTTCGACCACGAGAACGAGGTCATCCACGACCGCGTGCGGATCGCGGACGTGCCCGTGCTCACGTCTAAGGAGTACTACACGCGCGGCAGCACGGCGCTGCTCGACGCGATGGGCGGCGCGATTCACCACATCCGCAACGTCCACAAGTACGCACGCCCCGAGGATCGCCCCGCGCGTACGATGTTCATCATCACGACAGACGGCATGGAGAACGCGAGCACGCGGTATACGGCGGATCAGGTGCGAGCGATGGTGAAGCGGCAGGAAGCGGAGGGGTGGGAGTTCATCTTCCTCGGCGCGAACATTGACGCCGTGCAGGTCGCGGGCGGCCTCGGCATCCGCGCCGACAACGCCGTCGAGTTCGCCTGTGATGAGGCGGGCATCCGCGAGAACTTCAGCACGCTTGCGCACCTGACGAGCACATTTGTCGGAACGGGCATGATTCTCCCCGGGTGGCAGGCGAAGATCAGCAAGCATCTCGCGAAGAAGAGGAGCGGGCGCAGCTGAGGTAGGATGGATAAACAGGAGAGGGGCTTCACAGCGGGATGCCCCTTTTCCTTTTCGATCAATCAGATGAAAACAAATCTCTTGCGGCGATGATTCGAATATGTTAAAATTTTGTGAAAAGAAAATGAAAGGGGAATGCCCATGCGTCCGCCGTATCAAAAACCACCTGCCGCCCTGATCGCAAAGATTCGCCGCTATATTGCGGAGCATCTGCAGGATGCCGCCGATCATCTCGCGGATGAGCCGCATGAAATCTTGCGCCGCACCCCGCCTCTTTTCGAGGGGGAACAGAGGCGCCGCGATCTGCACCACGGGCGTCCGCCGAAGGAGGCGGCGCTTGGGGCAGGCGTAGCGGTATTTGGGATTTTGCCTCCCGGCATGGGCGAGCATCTGGGCAGCCTCTTTTCACGCCTCAAAAGCAAGCTCAACAAGGTGGACGAGACCTTCTCCGAGCGCCTCCTGCGCCTCATCGACGAGAGCGGCATGACCGACGTGGAGGCGTACAAGCGCGCAGGTGTTGACCGCAAGCTGTTCTCCAAGATCCGCAAGGACAAGCACTACCAGCCGGGATACCGCCTCGTCTACGCCTTCATCTTCGCCCTGCGGCTCAACATCGACACGGCGCGCGACCTCCTCGCGAGCGCGGGCTACACGATTTCGCACGCACGCCGGTTCGACATCATCATGGAGGTCTGCATCAAGGATGGCTGCGACATCGACACTGTGAACAACGTACTGTACGAGATGGGGCTGGAAGTGCTTTGTGGAGCAAAAAGTTGAGGGTGATGACGATGAATGATCCACGCCAAAGCATATTGCAGGCCTATGAACGCATTGAGGATCGGCTGACAGCACTGTCCATGAAACTCGACACCATCATTGACACAGAGATGGGCAGCGTGCACAAACAGGAGATTCGTGCGCAGATTGCGCGGATGCAGCAGGACTTTCGTGCGGCGCGTTGGGCAGTTCCCGACCGGAACGAATGGTGCGTATGCAATGTCGCCTTCTTTGGTGAGACGACCGCCGGGAAGTCGACCCTGATCGAGGCACTGCGTCTGCATTGGGCGGACAATGCACAGAAATACACGGAGCAGTGGGGCTCGTCAATCGGAAGCGGAGCCGGGGATTGCACAAAGGAACCAATCGCCTATGATGTGCGGCTCGGCTCAGGTATCCTGCGTCTGATAGACCTTCCCGGGATCGAGGGCGTACTTGAGGAACAGAATCCGGAGTTCTCAACAAAGCTGGAAGATGCGCTGCGTACGGCAAATGTCATCTTCTACCTCGTGGGCAATGGGAAGAAGCCCGAGCGCGGTACAATAGCGAAGGTTGCTCAATATCTGCGGCAGGATGCGCGGGTCTATGCAGTCTACAATGTGCACTGTCCCGCCAAGGCAGAGCGCATTCCCGAGATCGACGGATCGTATATAGACGAACTGTATGCAGAAATGAAGCACATTCAATGTGCGATGGAGGAACAGGCGCGAAAGATCCTCGCAGACCGGCTTGGGGAAAGTTTTGAAAAAATCTATGTGATGAATGCCCACCTTGCGTTTATGGGAGCTGCGTACGATCCGTTGTTTGGCTTATCGGTGATTATGCCCGAGCGAAGCATCCTGAGGCAGGAGCAGGAAAGCTATGCCCGTGAATTTGCGGGAGACACTGACGCGATGCGGGCATCCGCCCGTCTGGATATGATCGTCGACCTGCTTCAGGATCGGGCGGCGCGTATTCAGGAACTGCAGGCAGAACAGCAGACACAGCGGCTTCGGCGGCTGATCGACGGACTTTTTGGCCCTGAGGGCGCACTCTTTCTATTGCGATCCCTTGCAGATCAGATGCAGAGGGAACAGTGTGAATATTACGGGGCACAGATCAATGTAAATGCGGCAACATTCCAGTTTGAGCAGCGCATCACAGCAATACCGAGGACAGTGGCTTCAAAGTTCCGTACGAAGTATCAGGATCTCATGTATGACTGTATTGAAAAGCATTGGGATGGAACGATTGATGAGCGTCGTGTCCGACAGTTCATGAAAGAACATGCGGAGGAAATGCGGGGCTTTGTCGCCGAGGCGGTTCAGCAAAAAATCAATGAGGCACTCTCCCGCCTGATGGAGGAATATGAGGCTGTGTGGGCAGATTTCGAGCGCAAGGAGGCGATGGAGCAGACCCGTCTGCAAACCTTGGGGCTTCACTTTACGGGGAGCGGATTTCAGGTGCAGGGGCATGGACTCGGAACGTCTGTGATGAACGGACTCGGCGCGGCAGTGGGTGGAGCAGCAATGCGAGAGATACTGTTCGCTGTGGCAAAAAAAGGTGGAGCAAATCTCATGGCAGGGTTGGTCAAAGGTGGCATGGGACTCGGATCCTTCATTGCAATGAACGTTGGCTTTGAAGTGCTCAAGCACATCTTGGGGGCGGAGTCACAAACGTCCAAAGCAAAAGCCGCAGCATGCAAGTTCTTTGAGCGGCAGGAGACTGCCCTTGCGGACGACCTCTATCGCGTGTTGGACGAGCTTGATCTTGTGGGGCAGGTAAACAAATCCTATTATGATGTATTCACGAACATGGTGGAACGACAGGATCGGGCGTATCAGCAGATGATTGACGAGATCGAGGACTTGTCTGCGTTTTTCTGCCGGAGGTAATGTGTGCCGGGATGACAGTTAGGAGGAGATTCTCATGAGCATGACGGCAAAACACCGCTATGAGGCTGTCTTGCGTAAATTGAAGGAACTTTCCGCGTGTGGCGGGGCGTGCGTGGAGGATTGTGAACAGATCGAGAAAAAGCTGGCAGAGCTTGCGGGTGAAACAATCTCAATCGCATTGGTGGGTGCATTCTCCGACGGCAAGACGAGCGTCATCGCGGGGCTGGCGGGTGAGACGCTCGATGGAATGGAGATCGCGATTGATGAGGCGACAGACGGGATTCATGTCTATGAGCCGCATGCAGCGAAGATGCCCTGCCGCATGGTTGATACACCCGGACTCTTCGGGGAGAAGGGCAAAGAAATGGAGGGCGGCTTTCGGCGCTTCGAGGAGATCACGCACGGCTACCTCAAAGAGGCACATGTGATCCTCTATGTCGTTGAGAGCGAGAACCCCCTCAAGAACAGTCATAAGGAACTCTTGTGGCATTTGCTGCGAACGCTTGGCAAGGCAGACCGCACGATCTTCGTCATCAATCGGATGGACGATGTCGTTGATGTCACCAATGCGGAAGCCTATGCAGAGATGGCAGAGATCAAGAAGAACACCGTGCGCATGAGGCTGCAGGAGCTGATCGGTCTGTCGATGGAGGAGGTCGGTCGGGCGCGCATTGTCTGTGTGGCAGCAGATCCCGGACGCAAGGGCATGGCGATCTGGAAGGAGCATAGGGATGTGTATGCGAAACGCTCCCATATGGATGAGCTGAGGACGGCTGTCTCGGAATTTCTTGCAGCGCATTCTGCCGAGCGTCTGCTCGATGCCGCTGCGCTGGAAACGGCGTACACCGTATTGCGGGAGAATGTGGAGAAGGTACAGCGCCGCTGCAACGACTTTGAGCGCAATGCCGTCCCGCAGCTGGAAGAGAGCATTCGCCGCCAGAAGAGTGAAAAGGAGCGGATTGAGAAATGTGCGGAGCAGGCTGCGCGGGACTGTGATGAGGAACTGGCAGATCTCCGCTCTTCGCTCATCAGCGAGATCAACGGGCTGACACAAGAGAATATCGTGAAATTCATCGACATCGAGTTCGGGCAGATGAATGGGGCGATCGGACATGCCTTTACGCGTACGCTGCAGGGCATCTTGAAGAAGCACTTTTCAGGGATCGGGGCAAAGGTGTCTCCCATGTTTGATCGTATCGAAAAGGAGTACGGCACGCAGACGGGGCTCTATACTGCTTACGTAAATCCCCTGCGCGAATGGATCCCTTGCGTTTCCGACACACAGCTCGTAGAGCGGGTGAAGAAGATGCTTCTTGATGGTGGGGAACTGCTGGGCGGGCTTGGTGTTGACTTCAAGATCGACACTGCTGTTGAAACGAGGATTGCCGATATCGCCAAATTCGCGCCCGTGCTGACCGCATTCGCCCGGGCAGGGATGATGGTCTATGAGTTGTATTCTGCACGGCAAAAGCGGGAGGCCTTCAAGGCGATGCAGAAGGAACTCAAAGAGTTTGTTGAAAAGGCAATCGATGAGGAGCGGGGCACAATCATAAATGGCGGAGATGGATTCTACCGGAAATACGGGGTGCCGCTTCCGGAAATCAATCAATTTATCAACGAAGGAGCAGCGCAGCTTGAGGCGGTGAAGATGGAGATGAACGCGCTTGCCGCATGGAAGAGCGGGGCGGAGGATCTGCTGCGGCGGATGCAGACCGCATAATTTGTGCATGAAATGCCGGGCGTGGACGCTTTCCGTCCATGCCTTTTGTTATACTTACAACAAAGAAGCGAAATGTCGCCCGCGAGGCGACCACGCCGTCCGCCTCTCCTGCTATACTCTGAACCATCGAAAAGGTCATACAGCATAGAGGAGGAAAACATCATGGCAGAGGTAAAGACAAACGGACAGACGGAGCTGGTATTCCTCATGGATGTCAGCGAGCCCATGGCGGACTTTGCGTCCGATATCATCGCCGGGTTCAACGGCATGATTGCACGGCTCAGAGAGGAGAGGTCGGATATCCTTGTCACTACCTGGCAGTTCGCTGATTTTTGCTTGTACGTTGATGAACGTGTGCCGATCACCGCGGACTCCGTACGCATGGAACAGGACTTCTTTGAGCGCCTCCGTATCATGCGGGAGCAGGTTGCACG
>ERZ772960.3186-NODE-3186-length-11231-cov-16.821492_pt1 | contig 11231 bp, 15 predicted proteins | sample MGYA00580678_ERZ772960 | MGnify/ENA primary metagenome ERZ772960 (study PRJEB29015, sample SAMEA2737930) | human oral metagenome | biome: human oral; feature: human-associated habitat; material: dental | place: China | collected 2059 ...
TATCCAGAAGATCGATCAGTTGATTGATCTCTGGTTTCGATACCTGTCCCGATGCTCCAAGGCTCTCGCCCTTGCGCTTCATCTCCTCGCTGATCAGGGAGGAGAAAAGGACGAGTGGAACTTCACCGAGGCGGCTGTCCTCACGGACGAGCTTCAGCAGGCGATGTCCGTCCATTTTTGGCATCTCAACATCAGAAATGATGATACGCACGTGGTTCTCGATCGGACCATTCTTGCGGGCAAGATCCTGCAGATAATCCCATGCATCCTGTCCGTTGCCAAAGTCACGAATGAACTTGTAGCCTGCCTCATGCAGTGTCGTCACAAGGAGGTCACGCAACATCTTGGAGTCCTCGGCAACGACGATATGCGCCGTGCCGCGCCGCGTCTTGGCATCCTGCGTTGCCTCGGCAACGGTCGTGAGCTTCTGGTTGATCTCCGGATTGATCTCCGCGATGATCGTCTCAAAGTCCAGCAGTAGGACGATACGATCTTCCATCTTGATGATACCGACAACACGTGACCCCTCACCAACGTTCGGTGCCGGCTCCATATTTTTCCACGAGATGCGATGGATACGGTAGACGCTGCCGACAAGGAAACCAATGTCGTAATTGTTGATCTCCGTCACAATGATGTTCTGCATCTCATCCGAGGTCTGGAGATTGAGGCAACGTGCCATATTCACGAGAGGAATGGCCTTGCCGCGCAGCGTAAACAGCCCATCAACGTAAGGATGTGCCTCGGGCATGGCAGTCACCGGCACACGTGTGATGACTTCGCGCACCTTCGCGACGTTGATGCCGTAATTCACCTTGCCTATGCTGAACTCGACAATTTCAAACTCATTTGTTCCCGTCTCAAGCAGGATCCCTTTTCTCTCTTCGGTTACCGTATCTGCCATGTATCTCTCCCCCTGCACGTCTACATTCTTCGCTATGCTCTCTATTCGCCCTTTGGAATAAAAATCCTTCCTTGATTAAGAAAAAACTAAGTCATTTTATTTTCTTGCGACAAATATGTCCAGCCGTCCTGCTGGTATACACGGCCTTCTTTCATCAAATACCCAAGCGCGCGCTTAAATGCCGCCTTACTGATCTGAAAACGATCCTTGATAACGGCAGGTGATGTATTGTCCGTATATGGCATCTTGCCGTTGTGTTCCTCCAAAAGGGCAAGCAGACGATCGGCATCTAGAGCGCGTGCCTCTTCCTTCGGCGGACGCAGAGATGCGTTCAGACGTCCATCCTCACGCAGATAAGTCACACGGATCACCACGCTCTCGCCGACACGCGGACGCCGCGGCGCCTCGCGATGATCGACGAATGCAATATAATGCTCCTCAGTAAAGAGAAAAATACCGCGTTCTGTAATGTTATAGACAGAGCCTCTCAGCCGATCGCCTACATGCACGCCCGTGGCAGGGCGAGAGGCACGGCGCAGCTCATCCTCCACCTCCATCGTCACGGCAAGACGCCCGGATTTATCCGTATAGAGCTTCGCCCAAACGACCTCACCGACCTGCGGCCGTCCGCGCATCCCTGCGTAGGGCAGAAAGATCCCGCGCTCCGCTCCGACATCGAGGAAGGCACCTTCCTTCGTCACGTTGATAACGCGCAAACGAGCAACTTGCCCTTCCTTCATGCGCGGTGTGCGCATGCTCGCCGTCAGCCGCCGTTTCGGATCAAGATAGAGAAAGACACGGACGCGGTCGCCCACCTTGACTGGTGCAGTCTGCTGCATCGTGTGCAGCAGAATATCATCACTCGTATTGCCCGTCTCCGCATCCAGAAAGATGCCCCACTCGGATTCGCGCACAGCAGTGAGTTCCGCCACCTGACTTGGGCCGTATTTACGGTGCAAAGGCGCGGGTTTTTGCCGCTCCGCCACGGCCTATTCCTCGTAGGGCGTAAGTTCGGCATCGCCCCAAAGCCGCTCAAGTGCATAGTACTCACGTGCATCCTGCTGGAAGATGTGGGCAACGGTATCACCATAGTCAAGCAGTATCCATTCGCCTTCGCGATAGCCTTCCTTGTGGAGAAAGGTTACGCCCGCGTCCTCCATCTTCTCCTCGATGTTGTCTGCAATTGCACGCACCTGTGTCGCAGTATTTGCGGAGCAAATAATAAAATAATCATTGGTCGACATCAGGCCGACCATATTCATCTGCACAATATCCCGTGCCTTTTTCTCATCGGCCGCCGCCTCAATCATGCGGCACTTTTCCTGCTCTGTCAAGTTCTACTCCTCCTCATCCTTCTGCTCCGCCTCCTCCGGCGGAAAGAGCTCATGAATGACTTTATCCGTCGCTTTACGATCCATAATCCACACCGTATCATCATCCCGTGCAAAGTCACCAGGCAGCATGATGGTGCGCGGCGGCTGTGCATTGAGTTTCCGCACCACATTCCCGATATGCACGGAATCAAATAACTCAGCACTTGTCGTCACGTTTTGCTTAAGAATATCCGCAATCTGCGGAACCTTCGGCAGTGTATCGACGCGCAGCAGCTTGGCATAGAATGCCTTGACAAATTTCTGCTGCCGCTGCGTGCGTCCAAGGTCCCCGAGATCATCACTGCGGTAACGCAGATAGCACTCTGCACCGACACCGTCAAGATGACGATACCCCTGCCGCATGTGAATGGAAAGCCCTGCTTCCGGATCATCATAGTCCATATCCCGCTCGACATAGATGTCAATCCCGCCGACAGCATCAATGATCTTGGCAAATGTATCCAAATCGATGACGACATATTGGTGAATCGAGATGCCAAACATCTGATTGATGGTCCGTACCATCAACGGCGCACCGCCCACTGCATAGACGTGGGAAAGCCGTGTTTCTCCCTTCTCCTGTGCCATGGGCACCCACGTATCCCGCGGAATGTTGAGGATACGCACCTTACCTGTCGCGTTCTCCATACTCACGAGGAGAATGGCATCGGCACGTTTTTCCGGTGCCTCGTCCACATTTACCGCATCGTCGAGTCCAAGAACAAGCACGTTTGTATAACCGTCAAACCGTACATCGACCTCGCCGCGATTCTCCTCCTGCCGAACAAGATACGCCTCATACATGCTCCGCAGATCATGATATGCCTCTACCCCCCATCCGATCAAATAATATCCAGAGATACCGACAACAACGAGGAAAACAACGGCGAAAATGAGACGAAAGAAACCACGCAGTATCGCTATGCGGCGGCGCCGTGCACGCTGGGAACGACGTCGTTTTATATTTTCGCGTGAATTTTCACTTGCCAACTGTGCAGCAAGTTCTTCCGTATCATATTCGGACAACGTCCCTCTCCCCCTTTTCCCGCTGTTCAGTGCTGTCGTAGATTCTCGATCACATCAGTGTTGTTCCAACAGCAGTTCATTCCGTGCCGTCACCGTGTCCGGGTGAACGAGTCCCCCCCGCTGCAGAACGAATCGAATGGACTCTGTAAGCCCCACCAACACCATTGCGTCGAGTGATACGGTGCGTGCAAGCTCCCGCAGGTGTTCCACCCCCGGGTAGACACGCGATGGCTCGATCATATCTGCATAATAGATGATTTTATCCAGTGCAGTCATACTGTTTCCCCCAACCGTATGCCGCCATATCGCCTGTGCAATGCCCGCATCATCGACACCATAGTCCTCATAGATGAGGTATGCCCCTACATAGGCATGCAGGAGCAGCGGCATTGCTGCCTCGATCCTGCCGATGGGAATCCCTCGGCGCCGTGCCTCCGCTGGAAGCATCTCCGTCGCATAAGTACGGCCGCAGTCGTGCAGGAGTCCTGCAACACGCGCTCGCTCTTCATCCAGACCGAAGCGGCGTGCCAGTGCTGCCGCCGTATCTGCCACACCAAGCGAATGCTGATAGCGTCCCGGCGCAAGACGCTTCTCCAAGCGCGTACACATCTCCTCATACGTCATGTTCATGCGCACGATACAGCCCCCTTTCTGCAATATACTCTTCCACAGCACGCGGTACAAGATGTCGAATGGATTTTCCTGCACGCACGCGCGCACGGATCATCGTTGATGAGATTTCCAGATGCGGTGTCGGCACGATAAAAATGTGACGTCGTTCCTCCGGTGTAAACTTCTCTGCGAGAAGCGTTTCATCGAGCGGCGTCCCCTGCCGCGTTGCAACAATGAACTGACAGGAACGCAGGAGCCGATGCGGTTCATGCCAGCGATAGAGATCATTCATCGCATCCGCACCCGTGATGAAGAAAAGCGGCGCTCCATCAAAATAATCGTGGAGCACCGCTATGGTATCCACGGTATAGGACGGTCCCTCCCGACGCAGTTCCATGTCTGAAAGAGAAAAGTTCGGATTGTCCCGTATGGCACACGCCGTCATGGCTAACCGATCCGCGATGGACGCCGCTCGCGTGCCATCCTTGTGTGGGGGACGTGCAGAGGGGATAAAGAGCACCTCGTCCAGCTCCGCCTCTGCGCGCACCATCTCCGCCGTGATCAGATGTCCCATGTGAACCGGGTCGAACGTTCCGCCCATAATTCCAATTCGCTTTTTCATCCGAGTCACCTCACGATGCAGAGCAGCAGCAGAAGAACGGTGCAGAGAAGCAGGAAGATCACGCCCGCATACAGATAGTCACGCAGATCATGCTGCCCCTTCGGCGATGCTGCATACTGCTGCAGTGTGCGGCAGTATCCGATCAGGCGCCGCATCCGCCGCACGTCTCCGATGGTGCAGGAGTATTTTCCCGCACCTGCCCCTCGCCATAGACAAGATACTTCGTACTCGTCAGAGCTTCCAGCCCCATCGGACCTCGCGCATGAAGTTTCTGCGTGCTGATGCCGATCTCCGCGCCAAAGCCAAATTCGAACCCGTCCGTAAACCGCGTCGAGGCATTGACATAAACCGTCGAAGCATCAGCCCTCTGTTGGAAGGTATGTGCCGTACGGATGTCATTCGTCACAATCGCCTCGGAATGCCCCGTCCCATAGCGATTGATGTGCCGCAGTGCGGCATCCATGTCCGCAACGACACGGACGGAGAGGATGAGGTCACCGTACTCCGTCGCCCAGTCCTCCTGCGCTGCCGCAGCCACGTCGCTGAGAATCGCACACGTCTCTGCGCAGCCGCGCAGCTCCACCCCATCGGCACGCAGCTGCTCTGCCATCTGCGGCAAAAATGCAGCGGCAACATCACGGTGTACGAGCAAGGTCTCCGCCGCGTTGCAGACCGAGGGGCGCGAGACCTTGGCATTCCTCACGATACGGCACGCCATCGTGAGGTCCGCGCCGCGGTCAACATAGATATGACAGATGCCGGATCCCGTCTCGATCACAGGGACGCTGCTGCTCTCAACGATGTGGCGAATCAGCCCTGCCCCGCCGCGCGGAATAAGGACATCCAGCAGCCCTGTGAGATGCGTCATCACATCCACGGCACTGCGCTCCTTCATCGCGAGCATCTGAACGGCTCCCACAGGAATGCCGGCAGCATAGGCAGCGCGTGAAAGGACATCGGCAATAACAGCGTTGGAGCGCAGTGCATCCGAGCCGCCGCGCAGGAGCACGGCATTTCCTGACTTCAGACAGAGCCCGATCGCATCCGCCGTCACATTCGGGCGCGCCTCGTAGATCATACCGACAACCCCGAGCGGTACGCGGACACGGTGAATCTCCAGACCATTCGGACGGCGCACAGCGTAGTCCTCCCGCCCAAGCGGGTCAGGAAGCGCTGCGGTCAGCCGCAGCCCCTCCGCCATCGCATGAATGCGCTCCGACGTAAGCCGCAGGCGGTCGATGTAGGAAGCACGCACACCCGCTGCCTCGGCGTCTGCCACATCGGCGGCGTTCTCACGCAGGATCTCCGCCGCATGTTCCGTCAGTGCCGCCGCCATCGCATGCAGCGCCGCATCACGCACATCGCTGCGGAGCACCGCAAGGGCATAGGATGCCTCCTTTGCCGCTTCTGCCTGTGCCCGCACTGCCTGCTCCATCATCGCCGTCGCTCCTTACTGCATCAGCACCAAATTATCCCGGTGTATGATCTCCTCATGTGATGCGTCCGAGACAAGGCCTTGAAAGTCCTGTGTCTGATGCCCCATCAGCCGCGCTGTATCCGCCGCACCGTAGGCAGTGATCCCACGCGCAATCTCCTGCCCCAGGGGGCTGAGCACACGTACCATCTCGCCCGCAACAAAGTCGCCGTCCACTGCCGTCACACCGACAGCGAGAACACTCGCGCCGCGCCGCATCGCTGCCGCGCACCCGGCATCGACAGAAAGCTCTCCCGCGAGCTTCTTGCCAAAGGCGAGCCAGCTCTTGCGCGTCCTGAGATGTGCCTCACGCGCAGGGAAGATCGTCCCGATCTCCTCCCCACGCAGAATGTTGCGGATGATGCCGTCCTCATCACCGCGCGCAATCACCATCGTCGCACCGGCATTGCGCGCAATTTTCGCCGCCTCGATCTTCGTCTGCATCCCGCCCGTGCCCTGCGCTGATCCGGCACCGCCCGCAAGATGCTCAATCTCGGGCGTAATCTCTGCGATCTCGGAGATCAGCTGCGCCGACGCATCCGTCCGCGGGTTTGCCGTATAGACTCCGTCGATATCCGAAAGGATAATGAGCGCATCGGCATCGACAAGTGCCGCGACAACCGCCGAAAGGCTGTCGTTGTCTCCGATTTTGATCTCATCCACCGCCACAGCGTCGTTCTCATTGATGACGGGAATGACCTGCATATCGAGCAGGGCGAGAAGGGCACGGCGCGAGTTGATGTACTGATGATGACGCGCCGCATTTTCCTTGGTCAGGAGCACCTGTGCCATCGTTCGTCCATACTCATGAAAGAGCTTTTCATAAATGTGGAGAAGGTATCCCTGACCGATCGCTGCAAGGGCCTGCCGCGCAGGCACCGCTGCAGGACGTTCCTTCATGCCGAGCGCATTCATCCCCGCCGCAATCGCACCGGAGGAAACGAGGAGAATCTCCTTGCCCTGATTGGCCTCGTCGATCAGCTCACGCACAAGATGCTCGATGCGGCGCAGATTCATTCCGCCCGAGGGATGCGTCAGCGTACTTGTTCCAACCTTTACGACAATGCGCTTCGCCTCGGAGAGACGCGCCCGCGCATTCACAGCTCAATCCTCGGCTTGTCAAAATTTCGTTTGAACAGGAGCCCGTTCCTGCCGATCACCTGAACGAGGTTGGCGTCGGCGCGCTCGGCAAGCATGGTAATCGCGTCTGCCGGTTCCTCCGGCGCATTCTGCAGAACACGCACCTTGATCAGCTCGCGCTTTTTTATCACCTCACGTGCGGATGCCACTACAGCAGGACTGACTCCCTCCTTGCCGATCATGACGACCGCTTCCTCCGTCATGCCGAGGGAGCGCAGCTTTCGTATCTGCTTACTGGAAAGTGATTTTCGCAGCAACGTCTTTCCTCCGTTAATCCTGATAATCGAACGCCATGTCACCGATGTGGACGGTCATGCCTTCCTTGATGCCGCGTGCACGGAGCTTCTCATCCAGCCCCTTGAGCCGCCATATATACTGGAATCGGCGCACGGCTTCATCATTGTTGAAATTGGTCATAGCGACCAGCTTCTCGATGGCCTTTCCCGAGACGACGAAATCGCCCGCATCGTTGCGTGAGACCGTCACCTTCTCGTCATCGTCCGCATTCTGATCGTAGACGACGACATCGTCCTCCTCCGCCTCCGGCTCAGGGACATAGGCGTCCAGCCACGCACCGACCCGATCAATCAGCTCCTGCACGCCTTCACGCGTCGCCGCAGAGATCGCAAAGAACGCAAGCCCCTCCTGTACGGCGAGCTCCTTCAGACGCGGCAGATGCTCCGCCGCAGAGGGAAGATCGACCTTGTTGGCGACAAGGAACTGTGTGCGCCGTGCAATCTTCTCGCTGTAGCGTGCCAACTCTGCATTGATCTTGTAGTAGTCCTCTACAGGGTCACGGCCTTCGATCCCGGAAGCATCCACAATGTGCAGGATCAGCCGTGTGCGCTCCACATGGCGCAGAAAGTCATGCCCCAGCCCCACACCGTCGGCGGCGCCCTCGATCAGCCCCGGGATATCCGCCATGACGAAGCTCTTCTCATAGTCCGTCTGGACAACCCCGAGGACAGGCGTAATCGTCGTAAAATGGTAGTCTGCAATCTCAGGACGTGCAGCCGAGCAGGAGGCAACAAGGCTCGACTTCCCGACACTCGGATAGCCGACCAGCCCGACATCGGCAAGCAGCTTCAGCTCAAGGCGAAGCTTTCGTCCCTCGCCCGGCTCACCGAACTCAGCAAAGGACGGCGCACGGTTGGCAGAGTTGGCAAACTTGGCATTGCCGCGCCCGCCGCGTCCGCCGCGTGCAATCACCGCCTCCATCCCAATCTCTGCGAGGTCGGCAAGCACCTCTCCTGTCGCCTCATCCGTCACAATCGTGCCGGGCGGGACATCGACATAGAGGGGGGGCGCATTTTTACCGAACTGGTTCTTGTACTCACCGTTCTCGCCGTTCTTCGCGACGAACTTGCGGCGATAGCGAAAGGAGAGCAGCGTATTCAGATTGCGGTCGGCACGAAAGATCACATCGCCGCCGCGTCCGCCGTCACCGCCCGAAGGACCGCCCTTGGGCATAAACTTTTCATGGCGAAACGCGGACTTGCCGTGACCGCCGTCCCCCGCTTTCACCGTGATTTGGGCACGATCGATAAACTGCATACGTCCCTCCTCCCTCTTTACACAATAAGCTGTTTTCGCAAGTGCACTCTCACCTGCGAAAACAGCTTCTAAAAGAGCCTGTACTAGAGAGTACAGGCATCTCTGCATATCAAACTTCCGTGCTTAGACCGCTGCGCCCGCGAGCGGATATACGCTGATCTGACGCTGATGGCGTCCCTTGCGTTCAAAGGCGACCTTGCCGTCAATCTTTGCAAAGATCGTGTCATCCTTGCCGATGCCGACATTGTGCCCCGGATGGAAATGCGTACCGCGCTGACGTACGATGATGCTGCCTGCCGTCACATGCGTGCCTGCCTGCTCCTTCACGCCAAGGCGCTTCGAATGGCTGTCACGTCCATTGCGCGTCGAGCTGACACCCTTTTTATGTGCAAAAAGCTGCAAATCAAACGAGAACAAATTATTCACCCCTTTACTGCCTGAATCTGAATGCCTTTCGGGCTGATCTTTTCAATCTCTGCGAGTCCCATCCACATGGTTCGCAGAATCGCTTCACTGCGTTCATCCGGCGGTTCAGAGAGCCGCACACGGAGGTTGCCGCTCGCAATGTCATAGGTGACGGCGCGATGCAGATGCTCCATTATTCCGAGAAGCGCGGACTGCGTGAGCGCAGATACACCGGCACAGACAATATCCTGTCCGCGTGCCGCCGTTCCGCTGTGCCCTGAAACAGCATAACCGTCGATCATCCCATCTTCATTCACGAAGATCTTGACCGAAATCACGGATTAGCCCTCGATCTTCTCGATAACGACTTTCGTGAACGGCTGACGATGCCCCTGACGCTTGCGATAGTTCGACTTCGCCTTGTACTTGAAGACCAGGATCTTCTTGCCCTTGCCGTGTGCCGCGACCTTGCCCGTCACCTTCGCACCGTCCACCATCGGACGGCCGATCTTGACATCTGCACCGTTGACAACGGTCAGAACCTGATCGAAAACGACAGCCTCGCCCTCGCCCGCCTCGAGCTTCTCCACAAAAATGGTATCACCCTCAGCGACCTTGTACTGCTTGCCGCCCGTCTTTACGATTGCATACATGAAAACACCTCCCTATCACGTTACTCGCCGGCTGCGGTTCGGCAGCGCCGATTGTGTGACCTCGCCGTGCGGTTGGGGATGGGCTTTCGCCCAAACAGGCTATACGCCTACATTAGGGGATAATAGCATATCAAAAGGGCAGTTGTCAAGATGGAGAGATAGAACACTCCCTCGATTCTGCTGTCATTCTCCGCTGACTCATGTTATTATTAGTGTGGATTACAGAAGGAAGAGCGACCTTCATGTCACAACCAAGTCTCTATCCATAAGTAAGACAAACTCATCCGTTGAAAGGAGACAGATAGAATGAAGCCGATATGTCAGAACTTCCAAATTTCAGAAATAGATTTGCATGATTCATTACTGCAAGATATAGCGGTTTTATATCAAGAAAAAAGGATTGTCATATCATTGATATTGCCCCAATTTCCTCCCATAAGAAACGCAGAACAGGCAGCAGCTCTAATTATGGAGAACACATCACATTTTGACATATCATTCGAAGAACCATGGGGACGAGGAACATATATTTTCTCAGAAGAAATACGGCAATCTCCAAACGGACAACTGCATTTGACCATAACGTTGAACTCTGGTGACACAATAAGAATTATCGGAACGAAGATATCTTTAGAGAAATCCCCTCAATGAGGCTGATGCTCAAAAAGGAACTGTTCTGTGAACGATATCATAAACAACTATCGAAACAAGATCATTATTTACGATAATATATGTCTATTCTTTAATCATACCGCCAAAGATTTTATTTTCGCATGCCAACAAAACAATATTCCCATACAGGCTCTTGAAGCATTTCTCTATCGGGAAAGGCGATTCAGCCTGCCATGCACAGAAGGCAGGGCTGCTGAGCGAAGTTGAATGGCTTTACGCAGCGCCCCAAATGATTGAAATGGATAGGAGATGCCCCTATTCCCAGCCGCTCACCAGATGCTTTGCCAGCAGGAGGGCAAGAATGCCGAGCACGATGCTCAGCGCGATATAGGCAAGGGCGACGGCGAGCTTTCCGTTCTCGATGAGAGAAAGCGTTTCCAACGAAAAGGTGGAGAATGTCGTAAAGCCGCCGCATATCCCTGTCTGGAGAAAGAGGACAAGGCGTGGGTCAAGGCCGCTCTGACGTCCCGCCAGACCGACGACGGCGCCGATGGCGAAACATCCAAGGACGTTGACAGCAAAGGTGGCAAGCGGAAAGCCGCTCCCGAGTTTCGGCACGACCTGTCCCAGCAGAAAGCGCAGAACTGCTCCGACCGCGCCGCCAAGCCCGACGGCGAGGACACTCACTGCACCGCTCCCGCACGCAAATGCCCCACATCGTTCATACGCGTCAATACAGCAAAGCCGTCATCCTCGAAGCGGATGCAGTTGACTGCCGTATTGAGCTGAGAAACGTGCCAAATCGAGCGGATCGGCATGGCAAGTATGTCGGCGATCAGAATACGGATCGCCGCCC
>ERZ772960.3189-NODE-3189-length-11227-cov-6.343448_pt1 | contig 11227 bp, 11 predicted proteins | sample MGYA00580678_ERZ772960 | MGnify/ENA primary metagenome ERZ772960 (study PRJEB29015, sample SAMEA2737930) | human oral metagenome | biome: human oral; feature: human-associated habitat; material: dental | place: China | collected 2059 ...
CCTCTAGCGACTGACCTCTGGGGAAGCCTACACCACAACATTTGACAAAGAACCACAAGTCTTGATTAGCCGAGAATGACGAGGGAGTCATGAACTTTGACGCTCTGGCCTGCCGTGACGTTGAACGTCTTGACCGTGCCGTCCGTATCAGCCGAAATCTCGTTCTGCATTTTCATCGCCTCAAGAATCAGCAGGACATCGCCAGCCTTGACAGCCTGACCTTCCTCAGCGACGAGCTTGACAATCTTGCCCGGCATAGGTGCGTCGATAGAATGCTCGCCAGCTGCAGCAGCGACAGCCGCCTTCTGCGGTGCTGCCGGAGCAGCAGCCTTCGGAGCAGGCGCTGCTGCTGAAGCCGCCTTCGGTGCAGGCGCTGTCGCAGCCTGTGTCTTGACTTCTTCTACTTCGACCTCATACGACATGCCATTGACCGAGATATTGAACTTTTTCATAAGAATTTCCTCCTAAAACATGAATTGTTTAATTCTTGCCGCCGCGTGCTGATAGCGCCCACACATCGCTGCGCTTAATGCGAACGGCAATGACCTTGTTGCCCATCATCATCTGGACCGCAGCAGAAATCGCCGCGACGACTTCCGCGCTGACGTCCTTTGCTTCTGGTTTCATTTTCATCAAGCCCCCTGCCAATCAGAGCGGAATATTGCCATGCTTCTTCGCAGGACCGACTTCACGCTTGCTCGCAAGCGCATTGAGTGCCGTGATAACGCGCGGACGTGTCTCGCTCGGCTCGATGACCATGTCGACGTAACCGCGCTCCGCCGCGACGTAAGGAGTCGCGAAATTCTCGACATACTCTGCCGTCTTCGCTTCCTTGTCCGGATCTTTGCGGAAAATAATGTTTGCTGCACCAGCAGGACCCATGACCGCGATTTCCGACGTAGGCCATGCCATGACTTGGTCTGCGCCAAGCTCGCGGCAGCACATCGCGATATACGATCCGCCATAAGCCTTGCGCGTGATAACCGTAACCTTTGGAACCGTCGCCTCGCTATAAGCGTAAAGCATCTTTGCGCCGTGGCGGATGATGCCGTTGTGCTCCTGGTCAACGCCCGGCAGGAAGCCCGGAACATCGACGAGGTTGACGAGTGGGATGTTGAACGCATCGCAGAAGCGGATGAAGCGCGCCGACTTGTCCGAGGCATCTACGTCAAGGCAGCCCGCCATGACGCTCGGCTGGTTCGCAATGATGCCGACGCTGCGCCCGTCAAAGCGTGCAAAGCAGCAGATGATATTCGTCGCAAAGTGCTCATGCACTTCATAGAACTCGCCATTGTCGACGATAGAGCGAATGACGTCTTTCATGTCGTAAGGCGCGTTCGGGTTATCCGGGATAACCGTATTGAGACTTGCATCCTGACGATCCGGATCGTCGCCCGTCTCAACGATGGGCGCGTCCTCCATATTGTTGCTCGGCAGGAAGGAAAGCAAATAGCGAATCTGCTTGATGCAGTCCTCTTCGTTCTCCGCTGCAAAGTGCGCGACACCGCTGCGCGTGTTGTGCGTCATCGCACCACCGAGCGCCTCTGCCGTTACCTCTTCCGCCGTAACGGACTTGATGACAGCAGGTCCCGTGATGAACATCTGGCTCGTGTTCTTCACCATGTAGATGAAGTCCGTAATGGCAGGGCTATAAACAGCGCCGCCTGCGCACGGTCCCATGATAACCGAAATCTGCGGGACAACACCCGACGCAGCCGTATTGCGGTAGAAGATTCCGCCGTAGCCTGAGAGCGCATCGACTGCCTCCTGGATGCGCGCGCCGCCTGAATCATTGATTCCAATGCACGGTGCGCCCATCTTCATCGAAAGATCCATGACCTTCCAGATTTTATGCGCGTGCTTTTCGCCGAGCGAGCCGCCCTCGACCGTGAAATCCTGTGCAAACGCATAAACGAGACGGCCGTCTACCGTGCCATATCCCGTGACGACGCCCTCGCCCGGAAGTTCTTTCTTTTCCTGACCGAAGTTCGTGCAACGATGCTTCATAAACATATCGAGTTCGACAAACGTGCCTTCGTCAAAGAGCATCTGGATGCGCTCGCGTGCCGTCATCTTGCCCTTCTGGTGCTGCTTGTCGATGCGCGCCTGACCACCGCCTTGCATGATATGCTCCTTCTTGGCATTCATCAGCGCGATCTTTTCCTGAACAGTAGCCATCTTATACCTCCTAAAAAAGCGAATCGCTCTTGCCTAACTTATTTTGCCTTATTCTGCATGAAATTGCAAGGCAATTTGCAAGCGCGGTTCCCTATGAATCCATTAGTCACGCTGGCAAAGTTCGAGGAGGACGCCGTGCGTCGCTTTTGGATGGATGAAGGCAATCTGTGCTCCGCCTGCACCCTTGCGTGGCTTCTCGTCGATCAGTTTGATTCCTTTTTCCTTGAGGTCAGCAAGGGCAGCCTCGAGGTTATCCACGCGCAGGGCAATGTGCTGGATGCCGCCGCGACCGCCGTTCTTCTCGATGAACTTCGCAATCGGGGACGAATCCTCCGTTGCGGCCAAAAGCTCGATCTCGCTGCCATTCGGCGTCGGGAAGAAGCCCGTCGTTACCTTCTGCTCTGCTACGGTTTCTTCGCCGTTTGCGGGAAGGCCGAGCGCCTCCGACCAGAATGAGCCGACCTCCTTCAAGTCCGATACGGCAATACCGATATGATCGACACCTAGAACTTTGAACATGATAATTTCCTCCTATGCACTATGATACTTTTGATGGGCTCACTGCCGGAGCATTTCCTGCAGTAAATCCGAAACGACAGTATATGGGTCTGTCTCACGCCTCTTGATTTGTTCGACGTAGTCGTCAAGACGCCCCGTATCGACGATACGATGCTTGATATATGTTCCGATATTGGCGGAGAGAATATCCAGCATCTCATCGCGTGTCCGCTTCGTGCGACGCTGCGCAAGCTCCCCATTTTCCTCGATGTGGGCGCGATGCTTTGCGATAAGCGCGAGCAGATCTCCGATTCCCTCATTCTGGCTCGCCACGACCTTTTGGATTGGCGGTCGCCAGTCTGTCATAAGTGAATCGAGGTCGAGCATCATATTGATTTCGCGGACGAGTTTGTCCGCCCCATCAAGATCGCTCTTATTGATGGCGAACAGGTCGCCGATCTCCAGGATGCCAGCCTTGATTGCCTGAATGTCGTCGCCCATACCCGGAATCAATATGACCATAGTCGTATCGGCCGCCTTGACAATGTCGACCTCGGACTGCCCAACGCCGACAGTCTCGACGATGATGATATCCTTGCCGAATGCGTCCATTGCCTTGACTGCGTCTGCCGTCTTATGCGACAGCCCCCCAAGGCTTCCGCGTGTTCCCATGCTACGGATGAATACGCCTTCGTCAAGCGTCAGTCCGTTCATGCGGATGCGATCTCCTAGAATCGCCCCACCCGTGAAAGGACTTGTCGGGTCTACTGCAACAATGCCGACTGTCTTGCCTTCATTGCGATAGGCACGCGCGATTTTATCGGTCAGCGTGCTCTTGCCGGCACCTGGCGGGCCTGTGATGCCAAGGACGTAAGCATTCCCCGTATGCGGATAGATCCGCTTCATGATGTCATTTGCTTCTGGGTACTCATTTTCGATTGCCGTAATCGCACGCGAAAGCGCAAGGCGATTGCCTGCGAGAAGTTCCTTTGCAATATCCATGCGATCCCTCCTTTCGTGCAAAACAGTAATGACCACCAAATGAAAATAAGGGCAAGAACGCAGGCGGCAGAGCGCAACCCTCTACACGCAGCGCCCTCGCCCCTGCCCTATGCGCCTCTTGCAGTTTTAAGGAAGCGCTGATTAAATGAAGTTGTCCAGATTTACACAGATGCGCCGTATCTATCTAGGAGACAAACCACAGGCGTAGTGGTGCTACGCCGCGGATTGAAGGGCGACGAGAGGACAGTGCAGATGTGTGAAGATAAGCAGACGCTTAGCACTTTAGTGCTTAGCGGTCGCTTATGCAGGGCTGGGCGGCTGAATGAATCAGTGCTTCCTTAAGCCTTGACATGCTCCTTGATGAACGCAATGACATCGCTCGTTGGCGTGCCCGGTGTAAATACTTCGGAAACACCGGCTTCCTTCAGCGCGGGAATATCGGTCTCAGGAATGACGCCGCCGCCAATGATGAGGACATCCGTCATGCCCTTCTCGCGGACGAGGTCAACGACCTTCGGGAAGAGATGTGGATGTGCGCCGGAGAGAATACTCATCGCGATGACATTGACATCTTCCTGAAGCGCCGCTTCTGCAATCTGCTCCGGCGTCTGGCGAAGTCCCGTATAGATAACCTCAAAGCCCGCATCGCGCAGTGCGCGCGCAACGACTTTTGCCCCGCGGTCATGACCGTCAAGACCGGGTTTTGCAACTAATACTCTGATTTTCTTTTCCATTTCAAGCTACCTCCATTATCGCATAATCACGATATGCCAAATCCATCCTTACGATCGCCGTGCCATCAAAGGCTGACATGCGCCTCGTACTCGCCGAAGACCTCGCGCATGACGTTGCAGATTTCGCCGAGCGTTGCATACGTCTTGACCGCTGCGAGAATGTGCGGCATGAGATTTTCGTTCTCGTCTTGGCAAGCCTTCTTGAGGTCTGCTAGCGCCGCCTTGACGGCATCGTTGTCGCGCTTCGCCTTCATCGCTTCGACTTTTGCCTTCTGGCGCTCGCCGACCGACGCGTCGACCTTCAGGAGATCCTTTGGAGGTTCTTCGTTTTCAATCTGGAACTTATTGACGCCGACGATTGTCCGCGCGCCGGACTCGACGTCCATCTGCCACTTGTAGGCGCTGTCCTGAATCTCCTTCTGGATGTAGCCCTTCTCAATGGCCGCAACAGCGCCGCCGATCTCATCAATCTTCTTGATGTAGTCCCACGCCTCGGCTTCGATCTTGTTCGTCATGGACTCGACGTAATACGATCCCGCGAGCGGATCGATAACATCGGCAAGGCCGCTCTCATACGCAACGATCTGCTGCGTGCGAAGCGCAATCGTGACGGATTCCTGCGTCGGAAGTGCAAGCGCCTCATCGCGGGAGTTCGTGTGCAGGGACTGCGTGCCGCCCATGACAGCCGCGGCCGTCTGGAGTGCAACGCGGACAATGTTGTTGTTCGGCTGCTGTGCCGTCAGCATCGAGCCTGCCGTTTGCGTGTGGAAGCGGAGCATCATCGACTTTGGCTTCTCCGCATGGAAGCGTTCCTTCATGACCTTTGCCCAGATGCGGCGGGAAGCGCGGAATTTCGCGACCTCTTCGAGGACATTGTTATGTGCATTCCAGAAGAAGGAAAGACGTCCAGCGAAATCGTCGATGTGCAGTCCTGCCTTGATTGCCGCCTCGCAGTATGCGATGCCGTCGGCAATCGTGAAGGCGATTTCCTGCGCTGCCGTCGAGCCAGCCTCGCGGATGTGGTAGCCGGAAATGGAAATCGTATTCCATTTTGGAACATTCTTCGAGCAATAAGCAAAGATATTCGTGATGAGGCGCATGGATGGACGCGGCGGGAAGATATAGGTGCCGCGTGCCGCGTACTCCTTCAGAATATCGTTCTGGATCGTGCCGCGAAGCTGGTCAGCAGGAACGCCCTGCTTCTCCGCGACGGCGATATACATCGCAAGCAAGACCGATGCCGGCGCGTTGATCGTCATCGACGTCGAAACCTTGCCGAGGTCAATCTTGTCAAAGAGCGTCTCCATGTCGGCGAGCGAGTCTATCGCGACACCGACCTTGCCAACCTCGCCCTCTGCAATCGCATCCGTCGAGTCATAGCCAATCTGCGTCGGCAGGTCGAACGCGCAGGAGAGACCCGTTGCGCCCGTCTCAATCAGCATACGGTAACGCTTGTTCGACTCCTCAGCCGTCGAGAAGCCTGCATACATGCGCATCGTCCAGAAGCGGCCGCGGTACATCGTCGGCTGAACGCCGCGCGTATAGGGGAATACGCCAGGGAAGCTAAGCTCGTCTGCGTAGTCCGTGTCCTTGATGTCGAGCGGCGTATAAAGACGCTGCTCCGGCAGATGCGGGCGCTCCGGGAAACGCGCGATTGCTTTCTCTACGCTTGCCTCGTATTTCGCGAGTTCAGCCTGGATTTTCTCATTGCTCATGGTAGAAATTCCTCCTGCTTTTCTTCAGTTCTTTCTTATAGGTAAGACAAACAGGCGGTTCGATGTGCGTAGAGCCGCCTGCTAGGAAAACTTATTTCATCGAGCCCGTCTCAACAAAACGCTCGTGGAAGGAGAGCGCCTCCTTGAGGAGATGCGGCGTATGCGCATGCTTTGTGAGCTCGTCTGCCCGCTCGAAGTAGTCGAGCAGGATGGGGCGATAGTCCGGATGTGCGCAGTTGTTGATGATCTCAAGCGCACGCTCATGCGGCGCTTTTCCACGCAAGTCCGCCACGCCCTGTTCCGAGATGATGATGTCGACGTCGTGTTCCGTGTGGTCGATATGCGAACAGAACGGCACGACTGACGAAATCTTCCCATCCTTCGCAACCGACGGCGTATAGAAAATCGTCAGATACGAATTGCGCGCAAAATCACCCGATCCGCCGATGCCATTCATCATCTTCGTGCCAGCGATATGCGTCGAATTGATATTGCCATAAATATCGACCTCAATCGCCGTATTCATCGCGATGACGCCAAGGCGGTGGACGACCTCTGGGCTATTGGATACTTCCTCCGGACGAAGGAGCAGGTACTTCTTGTACTTTGCAACATCCTTATAGAAGCGCTTCATGCCTTCAGGCGACGGAGAAAATGCCGTCCCGGACGCGAAGTTCAGTTTGCCCGCATCAATGAGGTCGAGCATACCATCCTGGATGACTTCCGTATAAACCGTCAGATCCTTTAGATCGGAGTCGACAAAGCCTGCGATGACAGCATTTGCGACGTTGCCGACGCCCGACTGAAGCGGGAGAAGGTTCTTCGGCATACGCCCCGCGTCGATTTCTTTCTTGAGGAAATCGAGCGTCAGCTCCGACATTTTCTTCGAGTTGGCATCGATTGCCGCCAATGCACGCGTATGATCCTTGACGTCACACGGAACGATGTAGAGGATCTTGTCCGGCGTGCACGGGATGTAGGACGTGCCGACGCGGTCGTCTGCCTTGACGATGGGGATAGGCTGACGGTTCGGCGGATCCATCGGAATGTAGACATCGTGCATCCCTTCAAGCTCGAGCGGCTGCGTGACATTGATCTCCACGATGACCTTGTCTGCACTCTGCACATACGATGCCGTATTGCCAAGCGACGTCGTCGGGATGAGGTTGCCCTCCTCCGTAATGGCGCACGCCTCGACGAGTGCAACATCGACATGACCGAGATAGCCGCAACGGCTGAGCTGCGCCGACTCTGAAAGATGCAGGTCGAGATACTCGACTGTGCCATCGTTGATCTGATTCCGAAGGATCTTGTTCGTCTGATACGGCAGACGTTTCTTTATCCCCTTCACTTGTGCGAGGACATCGTCGAGCTCAGGACCTGTGGACGCACCAGTCCAAAGGTTGATGGAAAAGGGGTCTTTTTTCATGCGCTCTGCAAGGGCGACGGGGACTGCCTTCGGGTAAGCCGAAGCCGTAAAGCCGCTCGCTGCAACATTCATGCCGGGCTTGAAGTAGGCAGCCGCTTCTTCCGCCGATACAATTTTCGACTGCAGAGCCTTGTTGCGTACACGGTCGAGAATGTCAATCATAAAAATCCTCCCTCACTGACACAAATACATTTCAATTCATACCTATCCGAACAATCAAACACAGCAAAAATTCCCCATGGTATTCCACGGAAAAGAAAAACCTTGCGCTTCTTTTCACGAATGAATAATCCAAGGTTATTATATGCCTATGTGTTGATTATGCTCTTGCCCTTAGAATAGCACGAAAGAGGCGCGTCGTCAATGGAAACATAACCGCGTCTCTTTCATAAATTGCAATATAATAAAAATTTTTCGTCGTTACTTGGACAGTCCCCGCATGAGCAAATACGTGATGAGTTCATTCATCGAAACGCCCTCCTCCTCCATTCGTGAGGCGAGCGCATGGCGCAAGGTTTTCGGAAGGCGAATGGACAATGTCCCATCGGTCTCATTCCCTTTTACTGCAGCCACATCTTTTTCTTGCGTTTTCGCTTCCTTCGGTTTTTGCGCCGCTCTTGCTTTTTTCGTTGCTGCAGGTTTTTGCGATGTACCCTCGCCCTTATTCGCTTTGCCCGCATCCTCATGCGGACTCGTTTTCACCGTCTTTTTCTTGCTGACCGCTTTTTCCTCGGAGGGCTTGCTTTCTTTTGCCTGCTTCACCTTTTTCAAAGTTTTTCCCTGCTTCTCAGCCGCCAAATCCTTCTCTTGTTCCACTGCGTTCTTGCCCTTCACATTCTTTTTCACTGCATCATCCTCTGGCGGATAGACGATAAACTCGTCGTAGGCATTTCGCAGCGTCTCGCTCGCCTGCTTCGTTCCCACCCCAATAATGTACGACTTTTCTTGTGAGTTCAAAAGCTCTGCAATACGCACAAAATCGGAATCCGTCGTAATGACGAAATAGCGCCGAACGCCTTCTTGATACAAAATCTGTGCCGAATCGTAGAGTGCGGAATCGAGAGAATTCTTTCCAAAAAAAGTGCGGCTAATCTGGCGAAACGTGAAACCGGGACGGCGAAGGAGCTTTTCCCAGCGCTTCTGCTCCGGAATCGAATCCCAGTCGGATACGACGATCGTGCGGCATGGCTGATAGCGCCGCGCCTTTCCGAGCGTGTAATTGAGCATCTCAAAAGGGGCATTTTCAATATCGTAGAGAATTGCTACCGTTTCATTGCTGGAATTAAGCGTCATTCCGTCCACTCCTCATACTATTTTTGTCCACTGACGCGGCGTGCGAGGAATCGCTCCTCCTGCTCCAATGTGCGCGCCTGCTTCAGCTGGCGCTCTGCCTCACGGATCGTCTCTGCCTTCTTATCCGTCAGCCACGCCGCATATCCTTCTGCATAGGCGATATGGAGATCACAGATACGGAGGCGCAAGTGCTGAAGCGACTGCGCTGCCACCGGAACATCGACGGCTTCAAGCTCTGCCTTGCGCTGCTGCCAGTCCGTAAGGATTGTCTTTTCCATCAGCGTCTTCAGTGCATCACGTGTCTCTTGATTTCCCAAACTGCCATCGGATAGCGTCTGCATGAAAGCATCCTGTGCATGAAGCATCGCCTCATTATGCGTCGCCATAATCTTTTCTGTCGCATCTGCATACGCCTTCAGCTTGGCCTTACGCGCCTGTTCAACAAACGCGACGAAGGATTGAAAATTCGTAATCTCCTCTACGCGCCAATCGCCCGAATCCTGACGTAGGAGCTTGACCTCGAGCACGAATGCGTCGTCTGCTTCCTTCTGGAATACCTGCACCTTGGCAATTGCCGAGCCCGCCTTGTCATCCACCTCGATGCCATCCATGCCGCGAAATGCTGTTTCCTTTAGCCCCGTCCGCTCAAGCGCCTGTTCTGTGTCCATTACACCGGATTGCTGAGCGCCATCTTTTGCAGATGATGATTCCCATGCCCCCGTCTCAACGAAGGACTCCACCGCCGTCTTGAAGCTCGAAATGAGCGGTGCCTTCATCATGCGAGCGAAATCCTCAATGGCGGCCTTCGCTTCACCCTCTGGTTTATCCGTCTCGATGAGCGCCGCAATAAACGAATCATACGATGTATCTAGCAATCCATCCATGTCCACATAGCGGGAAAACTGCGCTTTATCGTGTTTTTCAATGGCATCCTGCACCTGCATCAGCGCATACTCCGGCGTCTTGGTATAAATCCGAACATACCCATACACCCCGCCGAGCAGCAAGATAACGAGTGCTATCCCCCCCAGCACCAATTTCATCTGTAATTTCCTTCGCATAGCAGTATCCCTCCTGCCTCATATATCACAAAATCCCTTTTAGGATTCATCTGCCTCAATAATGCCGCCGCCGACTACGCTGTCTCCATCGTAAAACACGACGGACTGCCCAGGCGTAACCGCTCGCTGCGGTTCTTCAAAGCGCACCTGCACGCGCCCATCACCTAATGGAGCGACCGTTGCCGCCGCTTCTCTTTTCCCATAGCGAATCTTTGCTGCAACCTTTATGCGCGTCGTTAGTGCGTCGATCGCGATCCAATTCATATCGCCAGCCACAAGCTGACTGGAATAGACCGCATCACTTCCGCCCACGATGACGCAATCATGCGCCATGTCGAGCTTCGTCACATAGAGCGGCATCGGCGCCGCAATACCAAGCCCCTTTCTCTGTCCAATCGTATAGAGCGGCACGCCTTCATGGCGACCAAGGGTAACGCCGTTGTCATCAATAATATCACCAGGACGCAGGCAATGTGGGATATTCGCCTTTAGATACGCGCGATAATCGTCATTCGGAACGAAACAAATTTCCTGGCTGTCGGGTTTCTGTGCGACGGGCAGCTCATACGCCGCGGCAAGCCGACGCGTCTCCACCTTCGTATACGCGCCGAGTGGCATCAAAAAATGCGAAAGCGAGCTTTGGTTCAAATGGTACAGCGCATACGACTGATCTTTTTGCGTATCCAACCCCTTGCGCAAGATGTAGCGTCCATCTGCGCCCTGCTCAATGCGCGCATAATGCCCCGTCGCCACATACTGAGCGCCGAGCTCCATCGCCTTTTGAAGCAGACCTTCAAACTTCACATAGCGATTGCACGCAATGCACGGGTTTGGCGTGTGCCCTGCCGCATATTCCGAGAGAAAGTTATCAATAACCTTCTCTTTGAACATCGCCTTGAAATTCATGGTATAGTGCGGGATTCCGATGATTTCCGCGACGCGGCGCGCATCATCCACACTCGAAAGACTGCAGCAGCTGCGGTCACTCTCACATTGCTCGCGTGCTTCATCCGCGAGACGCATCGTGACGCCGATAACCTCAAACCCCTGATCCTTGAGCAGTGCCGCCGTCAGCGAGCTATCTACACCGCCACTCATCGCAACGACGACTTTCTTCTTTTTCATGAAATATGCCTCGTCTAAAGAATACACCTGTTCACGCGATTGGTATAGCATATTCTATAACAGCAGAGTGCGATATGTCTAGTTGTATTTATCTATGTCGTGGTCAAGCGTTTTTGTAACACGAGTGTCCAATGAATTTATGTCGAATACCTCGCTTCGAATGGCGTACGATAGCCGTTATAAGAATGCGGT
>ERZ772960.3190-NODE-3190-length-11227-cov-5.575546_pt1 | contig 11227 bp, 9 predicted proteins | sample MGYA00580678_ERZ772960 | MGnify/ENA primary metagenome ERZ772960 (study PRJEB29015, sample SAMEA2737930) | human oral metagenome | biome: human oral; feature: human-associated habitat; material: dental | place: China | collected 2059 ...
GGAAGCGTCGGATTTCTTCTCCCCGATCTTTTACGCCGCCGCGCACTGCGGCATAACCAATCTTTTTCTTTTCCAGAAGCTCTTGTATGGCGTCGAGCTCTGCCACAAAGCGCGCCATGACGACGAGTTTCTTGTCTTCTGCCATCGCGGTGTCAAGGATATCCGACAGCGCCTCCAGCTTGGCGCGGCTCACGGCGTTTACTGTGCCGTCATCGTCGGTCAGATATCCTCCCGTAATCTGCGACAGACGCAGGAGGCGCGTGAGAATATTCACCGTAGTGACTTCCGACTCTGCAAGTTCCGCATAGCTTTCCGCCTCGATCTTGCCGTAAATCTTCGCGGCGGATGCTTCCATCTCAACTGTGCGGACTTCCTCGGTCACTACTGGTAAATCCAAGCACTCCGCTTTCGTCACGCGATAGGCAATGGAATGAAGTTTTTGCAAGAACTCATCGGTCATCTGCCTGCGGAAGATCGGCGTATGGTTTCCGTAGCCGCACATATCGAAGTACCGATTGCGGAACGTATAGAACGATGTGCCGAAAATCGCCGGATTGAGGAAACGATACTGCGAAAATACATCCAGTTCGCGGTTCGTGATGACCGTTCCCGTGAGAAGCAGCTTGTATCTTGCCTTGTCACCGATGCGGTGCATCCCCTTGCTCTGGGATGTGCGGTTCTCCTTCAGCTTGTGTGCCTCGTCTGCAATCACCAGGTCGGCGTTATATGCCATCAGTTCTTTTTCGAGCCTCCACGCCGATTCATAATTCACGACTACGACCTGCAAACCCCCGTCCGGCAGCTTTGTCAGCTGTTCTTTCTTCTTTGCCGATATGCCTTTCAGAATGGTGAGCGAATACGGGAAGTCGGCGAACTTCTCGAATTCTTCCTCCCACACGCCAAGGATGGAAAGCGGCGCTACCACCAGCACACGGTTGACTTTGCTGTATTGGTACATACATCCGGCAACGGCGATGCTTACGATCGTTTTGCCGGTTCCCATCTCCATCAAAAGCGCCGTGCCGCGGCTCTTAAGACGCTCGTCAAATACACCGAACTTGTCGCAAGCAAATGCAAACGCCCTTTTCTGATGGTCATACGGAGCAGCCTTTATCGGCATCATCAGTTCGATGTTCTCATTCATTGCCGTCACCCCGCATTTCCTTGATCTCGATGCCCTGCACGGTTTCACCCGGCGTCAGCACGAGAACCTCGCAGAATTCTCCGAAGAGAAAGGTGAGCAGCTTTTTCGGAATGCTCCTGTGTTCGCTCTGCAGGACTTCCTGCTTATGCCCGTTCCTGTCAGCGATATTGATTCGTACTTTGTGTTTTAACTTCATAGGTTCGTCCTCCTGTTCCTGATCTGCATTGCTGCGGAGGATGGATGGATTTCCTTCCTCACTCACTACCGGGAAATTCAACCCTCCGAAGAGGTGCGGCCGGGGAGGACTCCGACCGCCGTATATGCCGCTCTTCACGGCTCAGTCCTTCTTCGGGTACTTGTGGCGCTTCACGCGCTCGACCCCGAAGGACTTGGCCACCTTATCGATGATCTTGTTTTTGCGGTTTGTCATTGCCGCAGAGGACGGCAGCTTACCCGTCTGCTCGGCTTCAGCCTGGCGCATCTCCTCAAGCGGAGTACCCTTGCCGAAATGCTCGAAGAAGAAGTCCTGCTGCGATTCGGTGCATTCCTCGTCAATGACGCGGCGCGCCTGCTCCGCCTGGGGATTCTCCTGCTCTGGCTCGGCGAACAGTTCGTCTTCCGGGCTTCCACCGTTGCCGGCAAGCGTGTCCCATGGATCGACCGCATCCTCGTTGTCGGGATCAGCCTTGTAGCTGTTCTCCTTGGCATCAAACACGGGATCACGCAGCTCACCCACGTAGCGATCCTGCAAATCCATACCATGGTCGGACTCATCGAGCATGATGGTCAGTTCGAGCGACAGATCTTTGCCTACTTCGAGTCTCTGAGTGACCACGCACTTTGCATTGTCATCCCAGCGTTTGTAGCAGTAATACTTGCCATCCACCGTCAGATAACAGGTACGGTTGGGGTTGAATCCACTCTTTTGTTTCTTTGAATTGTTGCTCTTCATTGCAGTGTCCTTTCCGTCCGAGCGGTACGGAAGGACACAAAAGAGCCTGCGATCGAAGATGACCACAGGCTCCGATAGCCGAAAAAAGGCGCACGAAACTACGGTGGGAGCATCTTCATTCCCCGTGCGGCTTTAATAGCCATACGTTGAACTCTCATGCATCCCTCCGCCCTTATAGCGCTATTCGGACTAAGAGATTGATTTTGCCGCCACCATCGGCAGCATCTTTATTGTACTCTGCAAGGAAGAGTAAGGAAATTCTCCAAGAAATTCCATTATTTTTAACAGCTTATGTAATGGGTATATCTTTTATTTCCCATTACTTTTGTGTATAATAAGAGAAAAGGGCTCCCGATTAGGAACCCTAATGCTATCGTAGATAATGGTTTCTGCAAAAGCGGAGCCTGTTTTAGATAGCCCCACGGAAAGGAAAATGTCGTTATGGACGAAAAAATTTCTGGAATTTCATTAAAAACAATGTTTCAGCACGAGGGATACGGCTGTCTCTGTGCAAAAGACACGGTAAATACTTCTCCCGACGAGGCTCCAACTGTTACCCTCAAGGTTTGCTCCGATACAAGTACACAACTATTGTTCTCCTATGCACCGAAAGACGGTTTTAATATGACCGGCGTTGCTGGAGGCATTCATGAGAAAAACATCCTAGGTAAGCTACTCGCCCTTCCCAAGGGAGACATAGACAAACATATCGAGTTTATTGAAAAATACGGTTTCTTATATCCGCTGCCAGAAAATGAGTACACAGCCGTTGAAGCGAGCGATCTTGTTGCCATCATCAACAGAATAAAATCAACCATTCGGTTGTACAGTTGTATCAATAAAAAAGATTACAAAGGAGTCCTCATCCATGTAGTCTATTTGCTTTTCGCTCCCGTGACAGAACTGCGGATCGGCGATGATGCTTTTTCGACTTGTTCCCATCGTTTCAAGAAACTGCTTGACTCCTATAATCTGTTTCCGGATTTGAGCAGGGAGCCGGCAGTTGCTGCGAACGGAACATACTCTGTAGACGATGCGTTTCTCGGAAAGAAAAATGCTGTCGACATCAGTTTTTATAACGCCGTGAGGAGTGGCTCAGATACGAATTTGCAGGGAAGCAAAGACCCGTGGTTTAAGAACTTAATGGCAATGTACATGGGATGTAAGGATGTGGATGAAGAGACTCGATACCTTATTGATTTCTTTTACCATCTCCAGACGGAAGTGTCTGTCATAAAAGAAGTCTATTACGGCGGCTTCAAATCATATACGACATTCAGCGAAAATGCGTTTGACGATTCTTTCAGGAACGCTCTATTGAAGATTGCAGGGATTGTCGTAGCAGAGGAGATTAACCACAACATTCGTGGCATCCATCCGAAGTATAACGGTGGCAAGTTAACTGCTACATGGCAAGTCGATACGCTCATCGAAGCCCTTTATTTTTCCATCTTCTATATGAGAAATGGTGAGATGTATAAAGAATGCGAAAATCCGAATTGTAAGCGAGACAGGTTTTTCCTGGTAGAAGCAACGAGGACGAATAAACACTACTGTTGCGAACAATGTAGAAATGCAGCCGGCGCGCAACGATACCGAAATCGTCAATTATAAACGGGAAAAATAAGGCTCTACCTCTCATTGGTTGAAAGGTAGAGCCTTTATTCTTTATGTTGCTGGTCTCGGAACGGGAGCCCTGGTCTCCACTTTTTCTATGGCTTCTGCAAGTTGACGTTTCTGTTGATCTGGCATACCGATATAGTTGTACATCAGAAACCGCGTGTCAATTACAATGCCTTGGACACGTTCGTAATTCTTCGGATCAGGCTTCCAGTCACCGACCGCTTCACCGACGTTGCCGATGATGTCTGTAACGCGCGGTATCGGATTACCATCAGCCCCCATCTCAAAGAATGTGTTATCCTCCCGATTGAACGGCATAATAAATGCGTTATAAAGATTTTCACTCGGCACACCCTTGGCGCGCTCAATGTACTCTCCGTAGGTGATCTGCTTGTTGATGTCGGGACCGTTCGGAAGATGATTGGGATTGCCGCTATATCCGTATCGGTACAGTTTTGCATCAAGCACATACACCTTGCCGTTGTAAATCATTATGGTATCCGGCTGGAGCGGAGTTTTTGACCTGTTGGGACCATAGTCAAGCAGCCACCTGGTGCGCGGGAAATATCGATCCTTATCCTCGATCCCGAATGCCTTATCTATCATCTTTTCCCAAATACGCTCAAAGAAATCCGTGCCGAAGAAGTATTGCTTTTCGGAAGACTTCTCATCCATATATTTGAGCATGGATACCATTGCCGAAAACAGTTCTTGCTCCACATCGTTATGAGTAGATGCCAGCTTCTTTTCCAGGATGTAAATGGCTTCTCTGTTGTCGGGATGCGGACCGGACTTTTCCGGCATATAGGGAACATAGAGCCAGCCCATTTTATCGAATGCCTCGTACACGCAGTACCGATGAATCTGCGTAATTTTCTTGTCGGCATTCGGCGTTACGGAACGCACGGTCATATTTGTAAAAATCAGAGAGCCGTTCTTCTGTACCAATGCCCGTTGTTCACGGACAGTACGCGGCCACGATGCATTTCCCTTGGTATCCGTCTTAAACCGCAGATCAGTCTCGATGTAATAACGACCCGTTCGCAGAAAATCCCGAATCACCTTGAGGTATGCGTGCATCGGAAAGTCAACCGTTCGCGGTGCAGCAAACTTCGATTCCTCTATCAGCTTGTCCTCTTTCATGAACGCGGCAAGCACATAGAACAAGTTGTTAATGTCCGCACGGAGATCATCGTCATTCGGAGGAAGCTGATAGCCTATCGGAAAATAGATAACGGCATCATCCGTATCCGCCTTTACACCGACAAAACTGTCTCCTTCGTCATTCTTGTTGACGTGGCAGCGTTCTCTAATATTCTTTTGTAAATCCATAGCCACTGACCACCTCGCTTTCCATTAGGCATATTATCATGCCTGCGAATCAGGATAGAGAGATGCACAGACAGTCGACTTGAAAATCTTAAATCTTTCACGCCCCATTGAATACACAAAAGTACGGATGACCTGCTCCAAGCTCTCCATATTATCGGTGTCGAACAATGCTTCCGGATTAAACTTAAACGCATCGTCCCACAGATATTTGATAACTTTCTCCGGGAACATACGGTTATGCATAAGTGCCTCTCTGATAATCGCAAGTCTCTGCTTCTTATCCTCCGGCATATCACCAGCGGCTTCAGCCCGCAGAAGGTCGTTATATTCTGTAAGAAGTGAAGTGTATCCCTCCGAAGGTACTGCCCGTTGATCGAAGGTCACATCATTCTCGTGCACGAAATAAACGCCCAGCCTCTTATCCTCGGCAGACGCCATCTTTGCCTTATTGCCTACTATGATGACATTAATCTTTTCGCAGAATGTTTTCCATGTAACTTCTGTATCAAGAATCTGCGCATTGGCAAGGGACGCTCGCACATTATCAAAGTTGTTCTCTATAAGGCGCATTCTCCATCTGCGCTGGAACGCCGTATCAAGAGTGAATACATTCTGATCCGAGGTGTTCATCGTGCCTACGATGGAGAGATTTGACGGAATCCTAACCTTATGAGAAGGATCGCCGTATATTTTTTCAGCCATATACTTATGTGTGATGCCATACTCACTCGTTCCAATTGGATAAGGGATTCCTTCCACCGTTTTCGGTTCAACCGTTCTGTCCAACAACTGGAATACTTCACCAAAGATTGCCGGAGCGTTTCCACGATTCACTTCTTCGATAATAAGGATATACTCCTGCATAGGATGCCTATATGCATCTCTTAAGATAGTCGTGAAAGGTCCGGCTGTGAACTCGTATGTAACCTGTTTTTCAGCATCAACTACCGGAAGAATCTGTCCGATAAAGTCCGCGTCGGTATAGTCCGGATGGAATACCAAGCGTTCTACAACGCTATCTTTGTGGCAATATTCATGCTCTATTGTCCAGCTCTTACCAGAACCGGGCACACCATATAGCAGTATATTCGTGCCGCCATCTATGCGTTTCTCTTCATCAATCTCACGTTCCTCGCTTTTTTCAATGGCTGCATTCCCCCAGGAAGAAACCATATTCATCATCAAGGACATGATCTGCCTATATTGTTCTCCCGTGATGTTTATAAATGACTCTGTTTGTTCTCTTGCATTGATGATTTCTTGAAGTCCAGTAGGGACGGCCGTAAGTTTTGCTCCCATTTTTGTTTCAAGGATCTTTTCAAAGTACAACTGCTGATTACTCTGATCAAATCCCACATCGAAAAGGTAGCAAAATGTCTTTGTTGCACCAGCAACATACCCAACAACTTTATCTCCTTCCGCAAGGGTATCTAAAGGATTAGCGTATCCTTTGAGCATAAGAGAAACAGCACACTTTTCACCATGCCCAACCAGCGAAAAGGACTTTACTTTTTCTTCAAGAATCAAAATATAGTAATTCATTTTTTGTCTCCTCCTGCATTCATTGTATCTATCAGTGAAAGCATATATGTCTTCATTCTTGCGAGTCTTCTTTCTGCATCCCCATTGCTAATTTCTATGTAATCCAAATACTCGTAATTGGGCAAGATGCTTTTACTATCAATCAGCAAGTCATATGCTGCCGTATCTGCAGGAGATGTCTTTTTCTTCATTTTTTGACCGAGATACTTTACATACAACTTTACTCGCTCATTCTGATAAATAACATCCATTGAGTAGTCGTCACCAGTCTTGTACGGTTCCATGCGTTGAGGCGTTAATATCTCAACCCAATCCTTGTTCTTTTGAAACACGATGACATCCCTATGGTTGAAATCTAAGTATAAGATGCAACTATCTCCATCCTCAACTTTTTCGATAAGTATTTCATCGCCAACATTAGCACTCACACGGCGAAAATACTGTCCCAGCCCAGATATTCTCTCCTGATTATTTTGCCCCGTTTGAACATACTTGATATTTGAGTTTTCAGGGGTATAGAGAATACCCTCGACTCGATCAAATATGGTCATTGCCTGCTGGTTCTCTAACATCTGCGACAAATCAACATCTCTTGGAATCGCTATGTAAGTATCGTTTGTAACGCCTTCGCCAAGCTCTGTTGCATTCAACCTTTTAATAAAGCTCTCAATTTTCATCCTCATCACCGCCTAAGAGTTTTATCAATTCATGCGCTATTCCTTTTGCCATAAGCGGAGGTACCGCATTGCCTATTTGGATGTACGTTTTTAGGTAAGAACCAAGGAAGAGATAGTCGTCTGGAAAAGACTGTACCCTGGCGGCTTCCCTTGGCGTCAAAGTTCTCGCCTCTGTTGGATGTATATGCGAATGACAATCCGAACGCAAATGAGCCGTTATAGTTCGGCAAGGTCTATCAGCATGAAGCTTAAAGTATTTATCCTTAAACTTGTCGTTCCTATGTGCGTAGGGCATTATATCGGCAATTTTAGGATCTGTAGCATCGTCCCCAGGATTGAGTCTACGATATATCTCATGATTAATTGGACTACAGTAGCGTGCCTTATGATTAAACACGAGCGGCATAGCCCTATCATCATTTATCAGACGGAGATATTCGTTTTCGCGACCATCAAATGGATTTACATCAATTTTTCTCCCTGCCTCCTCAGTATCCACTTCTCCCACACCCATAACCTCTGGCGGTTCCAACGGGCGTACACCTTCCAATGCAGACGAAAGATTAAACACAGTCGCATTTTTCCCGTTAGTCTCAATAGCCTGGAAAATGTTATCGGGATTGGTGCCGGTTCTCTCAACAATATCATCTCGGATAGCAATGTATATTAGGCGTTCTCTACTTTGCGCGACCGAAAAATCAGCGGAGTTAAGAAGTCTATACGCAATTTTATAGTGATATTCTTGACCACCTTTTTTCGCATAGATAGATTCATAATCTTCTACTACTTGATCGGCAACTTTCAGCATCCCACGGACATTTTCCATGACCACAATCTTCGGTGCAAGTTTCTCAATAGCTTTAATGTAATACTTATACAGTTCATTTCGAGGATCATTGATTACCCTATGATGCTTATTCGCAGAACTGAATCCCTGGCACGGCGGTCCCCCTATGACAATGTCTATATCCTCGTCAATATAGTCTTCGATCCTATCCACGATTTTTCTTATGTCACCACAAATAACATCATCCTCCGAAATTTCGAGATGGTTATACTTATATGTTTCAATACAAAGGTCGTCTATATCGTTTGCAAAAACCACACGACACCCTTCTCTAATGAATCCTAAACTCAATCCGCCTGCGCCACAAAACAGATCGACAAGGCGAAACTTAGTTGATTCCGCTTCTTTACGCTGCAATTCCTTACGAGTCAATTCATGCAGCTTGAGAAGATAAGGATCATAGATTTTGCGGTTTCCAGCCACAACTGTACCGCATTTTATGAACTCCTTATAAGTGCCTCCTTTAATAAACACTTTTACAGATTCAAGATCATCTGCCTGCTTAATAAAGCCCATTTCTATAAAAAGGTCAACTGCGCCCTCGTCATCAGTTACGTCCAAAGAAACGTTCTCTTTCATGGATACAGCCATCACGGTTTTTATAAAGATTTCGATTTTCTCTTTATAATACCGTTTGGTCGCATTGTCCCATTTATCTATATCCGCAATTGGCTGATACATACATTTATTGCTCCTGTTCTATTTTTTCAAATTGCATCCAAACGGCTTTAGCGATTGCCTCAGCCAACATCGGTGGCACAGCATTCCCGATTTGCTTGAAATGTTCTGATCGTGAACCCTCAAAGACAAAATCGTCAGGAAATGACTGTAGCCTTGCAGCTTCTCTTACTGTTATGCTGCGTCCTTGGTCGGGATCGGGATGGATAAACTGATTTCCATCTTTATGCAGGTGTGCAATTATTGTTCTTGCCGGCATATCCCACCACTGTACCTTGTAGCTGTTGAAGAATACACGCTTTTTTTCATGTCCTAAGTCAGGTCTATATTCTAACAGTTCCAAAAAGTTCCAGTGATTTTCTGCCATCATCCTATATCGTTCAACATCTTTTTCGTTGTTCATGCGGGCAACATGATCCCGAAGTTTCTTGTCACTCCTCTTTCTGATTTTCTTAACATAGGTATTGCATGAATCATACTCATTAGGATAATCCATGATTTTTTCACCCTGTCCCTGTTGCAGTTTTGGAAGATCGCCAATCGCATCCTTTACTGTCACATATTTTTTCAACCCTTTTTTCGCATCACTTGGTGCTCCCGGCAGGTAGTGCGTTTTTTCAAACGCTTTATAGACATCCTCCGCAGCAATATCAATATCTTTCCGCACCCCAATCAAGATGACACGTTTCCGTTCCTGTGGAACTCCATAGTTTGTCGCATTAAGTACAATCGTATCCTCATCGCTTAAAACACGATAATTTCTTCTGAGGCGGCGAAGAATCATTTTGAATATACTTTTTCCTTTGACTTGCGTATCCAACAAACCCGTTACATTCTCGAACACAAAGAACTTGGGTTTGAAATGGTTCAACACCTTAACATAGTTCTCAAACAAGTAGTTTCTCGGATCATCTTGCATATTATTTTCGTCTTTTGCCTTTCCTAAAGGAGAAAAGGACTGACAAGGAGGACCGCCTATAATAATGTCAACCGTCTGTTCTCCTACAACTTTCTTTATTTTTGCAAGAATATCCTTTGAAGTGATGTCTTCCTCTAAAACAGCGGTATCGGCATCATCGTAGCCATAATACTTCATTCTTGTTTTAAGGGTTTCACACGCAAAATGGTCAATCTCTACATGAGCCAGTGCATTAAACCCTTGTGCATAGAATCCTTCGCTCAACCCGCCACATCCAGCAAACAAATCTATAAAATTATATTTTCTCCCCATCTCAACTGGTTTCTTTTTACTTAATCCGCTCATATCAGATTCCTACCATTCCTTCCTCGCACGGACGCTATTATCTATACGTAAGGCTATACTCACTCCATTGCGCTCTTTCCACTCGCAACCCAGTTATCTAATTCAGAGCATTTAAATTTCCATTGTTTTCCAATTTTATGAGCTGGTACGTCTTTTCCTTTTCTAATCCAGTCACGAATAGTACCCGGCTTTACACCAAGATACTCTGCGGCCTCATCGATGTTTATCCATTTATCGGTGTTGACTTCTGCCATTTCAATACCTCCGAACTAAACCTCACAGTAAATCATCTTATATTATAACTCATTCGGACGCGATTTGCAATAGGTTTTCTGTAATTTGTTTTTGTTTTCTGTCATTTATTTCTGTTTCTTCTCATTGCACACCCTCGTAACGATACTCCTTGCAAATCGTTACGGGACAAGGCTTTTCGTTATGTGCATATGCAAGCCCGTCCAGTCTGCGCACCCCGCGCAGCCGGATGAGAGGTGTCTCCGCTGCTGGCAGGCAAAAAAATAAGCCTTCTGCACACCCCTCGGTGTGCAGAAGGCGGTAACTCCTCAATATTCAAAACGCCCTAATGAAAACGGGCAGAAATCCTTGTATCAATGCACTTGTCAACAAAAACTGGACACAAAAATTCCAAAAATAGTCATAAAAAAGCTAAATGCTAGACAAACCCTATCGAAGAGTTAGACAACCGTTGAAAACTGATGTTTTATGATGCTTCCTTATGGAATCCATTCGCAATGAGCCGTTTATCAAGGATCAGCTTTTTCTTGTTTGGGCGTGAACCGTTCCCGATACTGCTTTGGAGTAAGGTATCCAAGGGCGTATGCGGGACGCTCTTCGTTGAAGAATCGAATATATTCGGCGACCTGCCCAGGGACATCGTCTGCAGATGTGATGTGCAAATCTGTAAACAACTCGGCCTTTACCCATCCGTTGATGGCTTCCATGGCGGCATTGTCCGTTGGCGTGCCGGCTCTAGACATGGATCTAGTGATGTTATACATGGGCAGGAGTTCGTTGTAGCTTTTGGAAGCGTATACAGAGCCTCGGTCACTATGAAGGACAAGCTCCTGTTTCGGATATTGCTTCTTGAACTCGATGACATCCCGCAAACCATTGAGATAGGTCATACGATCGCCGCGCTTGGACGAAAGCG
>ERZ772960.3192-NODE-3192-length-11216-cov-3.679688_pt1 | contig 11216 bp, 8 predicted proteins | sample MGYA00580678_ERZ772960 | MGnify/ENA primary metagenome ERZ772960 (study PRJEB29015, sample SAMEA2737930) | human oral metagenome | biome: human oral; feature: human-associated habitat; material: dental | place: China | collected 2059 ...
AGTTTGTGGAAATCAAATCAAATAAGTAGGGGAAAAAATGACACTGTCAACATTACTGGGTAGTATAGAACTGGGACTGATATTTGCAATATTATCACTTGGATTATTTATAGCTTTTAGAATTTTGGATTTACCGGATCTGACTGTAGACGGAAGTTTTGTTACAGGACTTGCATACAGTGCAGTGTGGTCTGTAGCTGAAAATCCGCTTATGGGAATTGTAACGGGAGCAATCGGAGGAATGTTTGCCGGTATCGTAACAGGTATACTGCATACAAAATTAAAAATACATGCCATACTTGCCGGAATATTGACCATGACAGGACTGTATTCCATAAATTTATTTTTAATGGGTGATAAGCCGAGTATTTTCTTTTATGGTGCAAAGACTGTATTTACTCCGTTTGAAGGCAGGTTTTTCTTTGCCGGAGTAGATATAGGAAAGCTTATATTGCTTTTGATTATAGTGGCGGTATTGGTTGCGGGACTCAAATTATTTTTGATGACTCAGATAGGTCTGTCACTTCGTGCCACAGGTGATAATGAAGCAATGGTTAGAAGTTCAAGTATCAACACTGATGCAATGAAAATACTTGGATTTTCACTTTGCAATCTCTTAGTGGCATTTTCAGGTGCTATATATGCACAGTACAATATGACCGCTACACATGGTGTGGGAACCGGAATGTTGGTGCTTGGGCTTGCAAGTATAATAATAGGTGAAACCGTTATCGGAAAGAGAGGGATGCTAAGGCATCTGATTGCTGTAGTGGCAGGTGCGATAATATATCGTATAATGCTTGCTGTTGCATTCGGTCTCGGATTACCTGCAATATACTTAAAACTTTTCTCAGCGGTTATAGTGGTGCTTGCAATAAGTATACCTTTAATAAAACCTGCACTTGTAAGATGGAGGAAGGTACATGCTGGAAATTAAAAATGTAAATGTCATATTCAATAAGGATACTGTAAATGAAAAGAAAGCGCTGTGTGATCTGAGCCTTACATTAAATGACGGCGATTTTGCTACGGTTATCGGCAGCAACGGAGCCGGAAAATCCACTATGTTAAATGCGATAGCCGGAAATATAGAGGTGGAGAGCGGCAGAATATATAATAACGGTCAGGATATTACATATATGAAGGAACATAAGAGGGCAAGATTTATAGGAAGGCTTTATCAGGATCCTTTAAAAGGTACGGCACCGCATATGACCATTGAGGAGAATATGGGACTTGCTTACAGCCGTGGCAAGAATATACGATTCGGCTTCGGAGTAAGAAGAAGTGACAGAGAGTATTTCAAATCAGTCTGTGCAAAGCTTGGTATCGGTCTTGAACACAGATTAAAGAATGAAGTAGGTGGACTTAGCGGCGGACAAAGGCAGGCACTTACACTTTTGATGGCGACTATGGAGACACCTGAGTTACTTTTGCTTGATGAGCATACCGCTGCACTTGACCCTAAGACAAGTAAGAAAATAATGGAAATAACAAACAGGATTGTGTCTGAAAATCATATTACAACGCTTATGATAACACATAATATCAGAGATGCACTTGATTTCGGCAACAAGACTATAGTAATGAATGGCGGAAGTATACTGACTGTTTTAGAGGGAGATATGAGAAAGAATATGACAATTGCGGATGTAATGAAATTGTATTCAGGTACAGATGCCATGTTGAGTGATAAGATGATACTCGGTTAAAAAGTTTATAAAACTTCTATAATAAAAGGACCAATATCTCACACAGTTTGATATGTGAGAATTAGTCCTTTTGTTTTATTCTCCTCCACCGGGACCTACAAGTATAGGTGATGCCTGACCGCCGGGACCGTCAGTGGATACTGAAGGTCCGGGACTTGCAACAGGTCCGTCATTTCGCGGATTGGTTACTCCGGGTCCATGTAGGACATCGGAATCGGTATCACTCTTTGTAGGAGCGGTCGTCTTTATATGTGACGAAGCGGTGGTTTCAGGAACTGTGGCTTCTGAGGGCTGTTCCTTAGACTTATTCTTTTTATCAGGTTTTGTAGGTTTAATAACAGGACTTGGAGCCGCACCCACATGTTCATCATTAGTGTCTGCGCTTGTAGGGGCATTGCCGGTTTGTCTGGGCGTTACTATAGGATGGCTGCTCTTTGGAGCCACACCTACACCTGCTTCCCCTTCATCACCTAAAGTAGGCGCAGAGGAGTCTATTATAGGGTTGACACCGCCATGTATATTGCAGGTGGCAGACGGTGCGGCATACTGTGAATCATCTGTTTTTGACTGACCGCTTGGAACTATAAGAGCCACCTTGGTAGTGGTAGGACAGTTAGGTGTCGGCAACAGACCGCTGTCTCTGCAAACTGTAACTGTAGTGTGGTGGTCACAGACCTCGGTCGGTACGGTACCCTTTGCAAAGTATTCGGTATATGTAGAATCCCCTCTCGGATCATGTTCACATACTCCAGGTATAGGCAACTTTCCTGATTTTCTGCATACCACGGCAGTCTCTACGGAATCAGGTACAGGGAAGCCTATATCTTGTTGCCCCTCGGATACCTTGGTCATTATCTTTCTCCAGATATCTTTGTGGAAGCTTGTACCTCCATTGTCTGAAAGAGTCTGATTTTCATCACATCCTGCCCATACACCGGCTGTATAATATGGTGTAAAACCTACAAACCAGACATCTACATTGTTTGATGTGGTACCTGATTTACCTGCAACACTCATATGGTCAAGATGTGCCCTGGTAGATGTAGAGTTTACATTGATTCCGCTGCTTGCAAACTTTCTGTTATTTTGTGTAGATGCTGCCATAGCATCAGTAAGCAGAAATGCAGTGGAATCCTTTATAACTCTATGTGTTTGAGGCGAAGTGTTGTCAAGGATTGTCTTACCGTTGTGGTCCACAATCTTTGTAAAGAACATCGGCTTTGTATATATACCTTGATTGGCTATAGTTGCAAATGCTCCTGTAAGTTCAAGATTTGTAACGCCCTTTGTAAGACCGCCAAGTGCAAGTGAAGCATTATAATCCTGATCGGTAAGTGTACTTATACCGAAGTCTGTGGCATACTGCACACCGACTCTGGGTGTTACAGTTTCCATAAGTGTCTTTATTGCTACGATATTCATAGAATATATGATACCGTCACGAATGCTTGACCATCCGAGATAACCTTGTTTATCATACCAGTTTTTGAAAGTTTTATCTCCCAGAGTATATTCGGCATCATAATAGGTAGTGGCAAGAGTAGCACCGCTGGTATCAAGTGCAGGTGCAAATGATGATATCACCTTAAAAGTGGAACCGGGCTGTCTGGTGGTATCGGTGGCTCTGTTAAGTGAAAGTGAAGTGGTTTTTTCACCTCTACCGCCATTGATTGCTTTTACCGCGCCGGTTTTTTGATCCATAAGCACAAATGACACCTGCGGTTCAAGTACGGTCTTTAGAGTTTCACCTGCTATGGTATCGCCATCTTTTAATATGGCGGACTTATACTTTTCGGCATCGGCTTTTGCCGCTTCTTCTGTTTGGTAAAGTCCGTTGAAGCCGTCCTTAAGAGTCTCGCTATGATACTTATTGATATCTTTTTCAGAATAATTATGTGTATTCTTCTCACTGTCGGTGACAGTCAACCTATATTCAAGTGAGTACTTTGTATCGGGGTAGTTTGCAGGATTGTTTACTTCACTGTCAACTATCTGCTGCAAGTTGGGGTCTTGAGTGGTATATATGGACAAACCGCCGCTGTATAAAAGATTATGTGCCTGTGTTTCGGTATAGCCCATTTCATTGATAAAAGCTTGTGTTACCTGTGAAATCAGTGCATCTGTAAAATAGCTGTATGGGCTGTTTTTTTCCTTTGCAAGAGTATTTATATTTTGAATCCTTGAGTATACATCATCTGCAAGTGCTTCTTCCTGCTGTTCCTTGGTGATATAGCCCTGGTCGTACATATATTGAAGAATTATTTTTCTTCTGTCTGAATTTGCTGTTTGACCTGTAATAGGATTGTATTTTGTAGGTCCCTTGGTTATAGCTGCAATAACAGTTGCCTCCGAGAGGGTTAAATCTGAAACCTCTTTTCCGAAATATCTTCTGGCCGCCACCTTTACACCAAGTGAATTGCTTCCAAGGTTTATAGTATTCAGATAGTTTGTAAGGATTAGCTTTTTGTCCATTTGTTTTTCAAGCTTTACCGCCAAATACATCTCCTGAAATTTTCTCTCTACTTTTTCTCCGAAGCTTCTTTCTCTACCGCCATTGAATACATTGTTTTTTATAAGCTGCTGTGTAATGGTAGAGCCGCCGCCGGAAGAACTTTTGCCGGTGATTACACCGCTGATTGCTCTCAGTATCGCTCTGGTATCTATACCTCTATGTTTCCAAAATCTTGAATCCTCTATAGCGACAAATGCGTCAATAAGTACTTTCGGCAATTCATCATATGTGGCTTCTTCACGGTTTGAGCCGGCCATTACCAAAGTATCTGTGACTTGCCCTGAGGCATTGTATATTGTAGTGGCATATCCAAGCGGTACAATACTGTCAACATCCACATCGGGAGCATTGTCAATGATACCCTTTATCATGCCTATACCCATGGCACCGCCGAGAACCGCTATTACCAGTAATGCAAGAAAAAATGTTTTTACCGCCTTAAATATGGCTTTATTTATATATCTTTTTTTCTTTGAACCGGATGATACAGTGTTCTTTTTGGGAGTATTATTTTCATTCTCTTTATTCATCACTTTTTCCTTTTCAAAATAAATTTACAAAAGTAACTAAGAGTACTCACTCTTAGACTAGATTATACAACATTAGTTTGATATAGGCTATCAGCTTTAAATAATCTTTATTTTTTTATCAGATTTAGTAAATATAAAAAAAGGCATCCGATGTGGATGCCATATATTACTGTTTTGACTTGATCATTGAACGCTTCCTAAGTGTAGGATCAAGGATTTTCTTTCGGATACGAAGACTCTTAGGAGTAACTTCCAAAAGCTCATCCGTATCGATAAACTCAAGAGATTCTTCAAGGCTCATTATTTTAGGTGTAACAAGTCTGAGTGCTTCGTCCGCACTTGATGATCTGGTGTTTGTAAGCTTCTTTGTTTTGCAGACATTGATCTCCACATCCTCAGCCTTACCGTTTTTTCCTATAATCATGCCGGCATATACCTTCTCGCCGGGACCTATAAAGAGAGTACCTCGCTCCTGTGCATTATAAAGACCGTAAGTGATAGACTCACCGCTTTCAAATGCTATAAGAGAGCCGGTTTTTCTGTAGAACATATCACCCTTATATGGTGCATATCCTTCAAATTCGGTATTCAGTATACCGTTTCCCTTTGTATCAGTCATAAACTCTCCTCTGTAGCCTATAAGACCGCGTGAAGGGATAAGAAACTGGAGCCTTGTATATCCGCCATGTGTGGGGCTCATTCCCTGAAGTTCACCCTTTCTTGAAGTAAGCTTTTGTATAACCGCACCTGAGAATTCATCAGGAACATCCACAAATGCCAGTTCAATAGGCTCCTGCCTTTGATTTCTCTCATCATAGCGGTAGATAACTTCAGCTTTGCTGACTGCAAACTCAAAGCCTTCTCTTCTCATATTCTCGATAAGGACTGAAAGATGAAGCTCACCTCTGCCTGATACCTTAAAACAATCAGGAGATTCGGTTTCCTCCACTCTGAGGCTGACATCGGTATTCAGCTCTCTAAAGAGTCTTTCACGCAAATGTCTGGATGTAATGAACTTTCCCTCTTTTCCTGCAAGAGGAGAGTCATTTACCATAAAATTCATAGAAATGGTAGGTTCTGAAATCTTTTGGAAAGGTATTGCCTCAGGGTTTTCAGGCGATGTAAGAGTATCTCCGATATGTATATCCGGGATACCCGATATAGCTACTATAGAACCTATTCTTGCTTCATTTACCTCTACTCTGTTCAGTCCCTCATACTCATAGAGTTTACCAATCTTTACCTTTTTTAATTTATTCGGATCATGGTGATTGACTAAAGCCACTTCCTGATTCACCTTAATAATACCGTTGTCAACCTTACCGACACCTATCCTGCCTACATACTCATTGTAGTCTATTGTACTGATAAGTACCTGCGGCGGTGCATCCTCATCACCTGTAGGTGCAGGTATATGCTTGATAACGGTCTCAAACAGAGGTTTCATATCCATATTTTGATCATCGATATTGTATCTTGCCCAACCGCCTCTGGCACTTGCAAATAAAAACGGGCAGTCAAGCTGGCGTTCATTGGCATCAAGGTCAAGTAAAAGCTCAAGGATCTCGTCAACCACCTCTAAAGGTCTGGCCTCTTCTCTGTCACATTTGTTAACAAGGCACAGTACATCAAGGTCAAGCTCAAGTGCTTTTCTAAGTACGAATTTGGTCTGCGGCATAGCACCTTCGTAGGCATCAACCACCAGTACAACACCGTTTACCATCTTCAGAACACGCTCAACTTCGCCTCCGAAGTCCGCATGTCCCGGCGTATCTATAATATTTATTTTTATATCACCATAGTGTACGGCGGTGTTTTTTGAGAGAATGGTTATTCCTCTTTCTCTTTCTATATCATTTGAGTCCATTACTCGCTCTGCCACTTCCTGATTCTCCCTAAAGACACCGCTTTGTTTTAGGAGCTGGTCAACCAGTGTAGTCTTGCCATGGTCTACATGGGCGATAATGGCAATATTTCTTACATCTTCTCTTGTTGTTATCATATATACTTCCTTATAAAAACTTACGAATACCTATTATAGCATTATTCTGACGGATTTGCCATATAGAAAATTTCTACTTATATATTGCAATAAAGACATAAAAATGTTATATTAACTGTACTATTATGGATAATACAGTTAAAGGAGAAATCTATGATTTTGATTGACTCAAGGGATAAAAGACCTATCTATGAGCAGGTAGTGGATAAGCTGTCCGATTTAATGCTTGTGGGTGTGTTGTCGGAAGGCGATAAACTGCCGTCTGTAAGAAGTCTTGCGATGGAACTTTCAATAAATCCGAATACAATACAAAAAGCATATATTGAACTGGAACATCAAGGATATGTATACAGTGTAAAGGGTATCGGAAGTTTTGTGTCAAATATGGATACAATAAAGACAAATAAGAAAAGAGTATTGTTTAATGAGCTTGAAGTGCTTATAGAAAAGGCAAAGAAGATTGTAGCCAAGAAAGAATTTTGTGAAAAAGTAGAGGAATTTTATCTAAGACATGAAGTAAAGGAGGGAGCATGATAGAGGCGAAGAACTTAAGTAAAAGTTTTGAAGATATCAAAGCACTTGACAATATCAATGCAAGTATAAGAGACGGTGATGTCTTCGGACTTATAGGTACCAACGGAGCAGGAAAGAGCACTTTTTTAAAGATACTTGCAGGAGTGTTAAAGCCTGACAGCGGAGAGATACTTATTGATAATGAACATGTCTTTGAAAATATAAAAGCAAAAGATAAGTTTTTTTATATTTGTGATGAGCAATATTTCTTTGCAAATACAACTGCAAAAGAGATGATAAAATTTTATTCATCCGTTTACAAAAGTTTTGATATAAAGAAATGCGAAAGTCTTTTAAATGCTCTTGATTTGGGACTTAACAGAAAGGTCAATACTTTCTCAAAAGGAATGAAAAAACAGCTGTGTATTGCAATGGGAGTGGCGTCAAATACAAAGTATCTGCTATGTGATGAGACATTTGACGGACTTGATCCCGTGATGAGACAGGCGGTGAAAAGCCTATTTGCAAAGGAGATGGATGAGAGAGGGTTGACACCTATAATAGCTTCACATAATTTGAGAGAACTTGAAGATATATGTGACCATGTGGGACTTTTACACAAAGGCGGAATACTTCTTTCAAAAGATGTATCGGATATGAAACTGAATATTCATAAAATACAATGTGTATTTGAAAATGATTTTGATATGGACAGATTAAAATCATTTGATATCATGCAGATAAAAAACAGCAGTCGTGTATATACAATCACTGTGAAGGGTGATGAAGATGAGGTAAAAGCTAAGATGGAGCAACTTAATCCTGTGTTTTATGAGTTAATGGATCTTAGCCTTGAAGAGATTTTTATAAGTGAAACGGAGGTGCATGGTTATGACATCAAAAAGCTTATTTTTTAGATTGTTGAAAGAGGATTTTAAAATAAGGATTTGGACTCTTGCTGTAAGCATTCTTACATTTTTCTTTTCAGTGATTGTAGCGACGGCTATGATGATAAGCATGCATATGAGTAACAGCGGAATATACGAATATGTAAGTATTGCGAGTGATGTAGAGTTAAGCAAAATGGAGTTTGCTCAGGCTTTTTGTAAATATATAAGTATTACGAATCCCTTCTTTTCACTTGTATTTATAGGTCTTGCAATGGTAACGGCTCTGTCGGGATTTTCATATCTGTACTCAAAAAAGAAAGTGGATATGTATCACAGTTTGCCTGTAAAAAGAGAAACATTGTTTTTTATAAAGGTAATAAACGGAATTATTATAGCAATTGTACCTTTTATTGTATGTGCTTTAATCGCCTGTTTGATGATATTTATAAATACATCACAGCCAAGTGTTATTATGGCAACCATATGGGGAATTATCGGATGGTCACTGGTGTTTTTTCTGAACTATTCTGTAGTGTTGCTTGCAATAATGCTTACAGGAAATATGCTTATAGGAATTTTGGCATGTGTATTTTTTGATTTTTATTTCCCGTCACTTTCATTTATTTTGATGGAATATCAAAAAATGTTTTTAAAGACCTGTTACAATTGCGGTCCCTTCCTTGAAAAGTTTTTACCGAATGTATCAAGCGTTATGATCGCATTCAATGCATTTAAGCTTAGTGCAATCAGTGAAATTGTGATTTCGCTGGTTGCCGGTATTCTTCTAATGTTTGTAAACCTGTTGCTGTACAGGAAGAGAGCTTCGGAAACTGCGGGCAAAAGTATAAGTTTCACAATAATAAAAGTACCTGTAAAGTTTATGACAGTGATTTTTATGAGTATGATGATGTATCTGCTTGCATATGAAATTATGATGGAAAGCACGGCATGGGGTATTTTCGGAGCGGTTGTAAGCGGAGTAATTACTCACTGTACAATGGAAATAATTTATAATCAGGATTTTAAGAAGATTTTTGCAAAAAAAATACAGATGCTTATCTGTATAGTGATTTCGCTTATTCTCGTCTGTATATTTCAAATGGACTTGCTTGGATATGACAGATATATACCTAAGGTATCGGATATAAAGAGTGTGGCTGTAATATCTGATATTTTGGAAAGCAATGAATCACTATACTATAATAAAATTAAAGTCGGCAAGGATTATTTCTATGACGGCGGCAAGAATGTATATGTGGACTATGCAGATACTGATAGTATAGAATCATCATTGTTAAGCAAGATGGATATAGGAAATAAGGAAGCCGTACTTGAGCTGGCAAAACTTGGAGTGGCATCAGTGAGTGATTATTATGAGGACTCACAGAGAGTGGTAATATCATATAAGCTGAAATCGGGAAGAACTGTACAAAGAGCTTATAATATAGGTTTTCAAGATATGATTTCACAGCTGTCAAAAATATATGATGATGAAGGCTATAAAAAAAGTATTTATCCCATACTTACAGAGGATAACAATGATATAGTAAGTATAGACTTAAACGGAATAAAGGATAATGACGGTCATATAGCATTAAAGGATAATAACTTAAAAAACAGACTTATAGATGCATACAAAAAAGATTTGCTTGGTTTAAACTATGATACCAGAATGAAGAGTTATCCTATATCCTCAATCAGATTTAATAATGAATATATGCAAAAAGCTTTGGAAGACTATATTCGTATTTCCAACGACGGTTATGATTCAATTGATAAGAAATATCCGAATGTAATGGAGGAGGTAGGATATTATCCTGTCTATCCTGAGTTTAAGGATACCATATCCATACTTAATGAAATGGGAGTTAATGCCGCAAAAACACTTCCTATAGAGGATATAGACAGAATAGAGGTAAGCCGTTATTATACATCGGGTCAGGCACAAGAGTATTACAACGAGGACAATGTGAAAGTCTTTAAAGATGCAAAGGATATAGACAAAATTCTTAGTGCTTTGGCTTTTTGTGACAGTCCGTATAAGGACAGCCTGAATGAAGATATGGATCTTAATGTCTATATTTATCTGAAGACCGATAAAGATAATCCTTATGGAGGTTCAACATCATATCACTTTAAAAAGGGGAATATACCTGATATAGCAAGGTAAGGGCATAGAAATATGGTAAGTGGGTTGGTAAATCAACCCACTTTTTGTTTTTATGGTTGCTTTCCTATATATGCCAGTATTCCGCCGTCCACATATAGTATATGTCCGTTTACAAAGTCTGAGGCACTTGAAGCTAAAAATACTACAGGACCTGCAAGGTCAAAAGGTGTTCCCCATCTGTTTGCAGGAGTCTTTGCAAGTATAAAGGAATCAAAAGGATGTTTGCTTCCGTCAGGCTGTATCTCACGAAGCGGTGCAGTCTGTGAGGTTGCAATATACCCGGGTCCTATACCGTTACATTGAATATTGTATACACCGTATTCTGAAGCAATATTTTTTGTAAGCATTTTTAAACCGCCCTTTGCAGCGGCATAGGCACTTACTGTTTCTCTGCCAAGCTCACTCATCATGGAGCAGATATTTATAATCTTTCCGCTTCTTCTTTTTACCATACCGGGCAGTACCGTCTTTGCCATAATAAAAGGAGCCGTTAAGTCCACATTTATAACTGAATTAAACTCCTCGACACTCATATCGGTCATAGGGATTCTTTTTATTATTCCGGCATTATTTACCAAAATATCCACACCTCCAAGCTTTGACTCAATATCGGAAACCATCTCAATAACGCCTTTTTCATCCGTTACATCACATAAATAGCTGTGTACATCAATGTTTGCAGCCTTATAGGCTTTAAGACCCTTGTCAACTTCTTCCTGTGAGTTGCTGTTAAAAACTATCTTTGCACCGGCCTCATATAATGCCTTTGCAATGGCCATACCTATTCCGTGGCTTGCTCCTGTTATAAGAGCCACCTTTGTGTCAAGCCTGAAATTATTTAATACATTTTCCATTATCTTAAATCCTCATTCTTTATAACATCCATA
>ERZ772960.3196-NODE-3196-length-11207-cov-5.698440_pt1 | contig 11207 bp, 11 predicted proteins | sample MGYA00580678_ERZ772960 | MGnify/ENA primary metagenome ERZ772960 (study PRJEB29015, sample SAMEA2737930) | human oral metagenome | biome: human oral; feature: human-associated habitat; material: dental | place: China | collected 2059 ...
TATTTTATTGATATTATGAATATTGATGAAAATTTACATTTAGAAAAGTATTCTATAAAAGAAAATAAAGATTTTGAATTAAATAATATGAGTTATGAAGAAAAAGCATTTTTTCATACAGGATTACATATACTTGAAAATAGAATAATTAAAAAAGGGAGAGATGTATTATGAAAAAAGTATTAGTGGTTTTAATGGTATTGGTTAGTTTAAGTATGTTTGGAGCACATAGTAAATGGTATAACGAACAAAAAAAGACTTCTAAACTTCCTAATTATAATGAAGTAGTAAAAGAGCTTAGAGAAGAAAAAGGATTTAAAAGTATGCTAGAACCAAATAAAAATTTAAATTTTGGAGAAATGTTAGCTGAAACTATAAAATGTTATATGTTATTATCTGGATATGAAGATCCTGAATTTATTGATTTAGATAAGTTTGCAAGAAAATTAGATATAAAAATTACAGATAATGGAATTATATATGAATTTAATACAAAAATGCATTATTCAGGCTATATATCTGATGGAAGTGAAACTATTGGAGGGAAACCAGTAGTTTATCTATTTAGTCCATTTGCTTCAGAAAGAAATTATTATACTGCAATAAGTGTAGATGAGATGAGATATCAAGTTAAGGAACAAATAAAAAATAATGATAAATTAAGAAAAGGATTTTTATCTAAAGAAAGTTTTCAAAAGTATTGTGAAAGAGAAGGAATTATAAAAGTATTTTAAAAAATTTATCTATATGATGAGTGGGCACAATTTATATAATGAAATTTTTATAGAAATATTATTAACTAAAAATATGAATTAGAAGAATACTCAGAGAAAATGAGTTTCTAAAGATAATTTTAACAGAATTAATTAGAGAAGTGAAAAAAATATTGGTTTTAAGTAGTTTAACATATTAAAAAATTAGTAGTTAAGATGGGATGTAATAATAGAACTGTTTATATGAAAGGGGAGAAGAAATGAAAAAGATATTAATTGCACTTATGTTAGTTATTGGAATGTTTGCTTATGGAGATACAATGTCTGATGAAATTAAGAAGTTTTATGATAGTGTAGAAGCAGATACTTATATTCCAGATGTACAAGCAGTTGAAGATATATTAAGAGAACCTTATTATGACTACAACTCACCATTTGCTCCAGAAAGTGATAAAGTTATAAGTTACGGAGATTTTATAATTCAAATATCTACTTGGTATGCTTATGAAACTATTTATAACTTTGATGTAGATAAAATGAAGAAAGAAAAACCTAGTATAGATAAGTACTTTAAAGACTTTCATTATAAAGCAGTTATGGATGGAGGTCTTGTAGTATTGTGGTGTATACCAAGTGCTCATACTCTTGGTATGATAGATATGACTAGTGGAGATATATGGATTTATGGAGTAGATACTGGAATGGCTAGTTATACAAAAGGTCTATACTCTATGGCACCACTTCATATGAGATATTCTGATTTTATGTATGGACTTGACCGTACTAATGAAGAACTTTATAAAGTAATATGTGAAATTAATGATGTAAAGATATAAAAAGGGAGAAATATTAAATGAAAAAAATATTAATAATATTAATGGTAGCATTATATTTAGTTGGTTGTGGTGAAAAATATGATGAAAACCATAGTAAATGGTTTAATGAACTTAAAAATGATAAAACTGTTGAAATATATTTTGATAATATAAATAATGATAAAGAAATACCTAGTATAATTGATGAGAACGATAAAATATCACTTTCATATTCAATAGGAGAAATATTTAAAATATGGATGTTATCAGAAAATATAATTGATGAAGATTTGAAAGACTTAGATAAGTTTTCAAAAACTTTTGATGCAAAATATGATAAAAAAGAGAAAAGACTTGTATTTGAATATAAAAGTAGAAAGCATTATTCTGGATATATAGAAACACAACTTGGGGCTGATGGCAAACCTGTCTTAGGTAATGTTTATTTATATAATCCATTATCTCCAGCTCATGATGAAAGTAATGCAGTTGATATTGAAAAGAAGTATAATGAAGTATTGATGGAAGTAATGACAAATCAAGAAATCCATACTATGATGATAAATGATAGAAGTGAAAATAGAACAGAAAAAGAAAAAAATATTAGTCCTTTAGAAGAAGCTAAAAAAGAAATCATAAAAGATGAAATGAAATCATCTAATTATAAGCAAACTACTTATAAAAGGGATAGTAATAAGGAATATCAAGTAAAAATTAATGCTGAAGGAATGCAAGAAATTGCTCAAGTTGACTTTAATCAAAATGGAATATTTTTAACAGTGTATTCTGAAGCTAATGATGGAGATGTTCCTGATGAAATAACTACTTATAATTTGGTAGAAGAATATAGAAAGGCTATTGGAGATAATGATTCTAGAACTCATTATAAAATAATAGGAAATGAAGCATATTCTGTAGAATTTAATGATGGTGATTTTGGAATTGCTTTCTTAGTTGAAAGTGAAGATGGAAGATATCTTGCTGTCATAAGATATGGAAATGTAGAATTTGGAACTGCTAACCCATATTTAATGCCTTATCTTAATGTAATAAACTTTAAATTTGGAAATAGCTATGATTATAGACCATCTGAATATTTAATAGAAAATATAAAAGTTAATAGAAAAGATATAATAATTAATTATGGTAGTGGAAGTAAAGAACACTGGAAAATTGAACATGGAATAGATAATTATGAATTTAATTTAGTCAAAATAAGTTAGATGTTATTTAGAAATAAGAAAAATATCTATAAAAATTAAAAAATATAGTTTAGAATAATTAAATTTATAGATATTATAAAGAAATTTAAAATATAGTAAAATCTAAAGTTATTCTATCAGTAAATAAGGAGTGTTTCATATGGAAGATAAACAGGAAGAAATATTAAAAATTAAAAAAATTAAAGAGGAAAAAATATCTATACTTAAAATTTTAGTTGGATTGATAATTGTAATACTACCATTTATTTTGGCTTTTATTACTGCTTATTTCATCTGGAAAGATGAAATAAATACAGTATTTAATGAAATATTTGGATAAAAATATTCTATAAAATTATGTCATATCCCCTTTAGGTAAAGGGGATAACAATATATTAATGTAATATAAGTTATTGAAATTAAATAGAAAATTAAGTAAAAAATAAGCATTTTTATCAAAATTTGCTTATTTTTTTATTATTTTCAACTAATTTTATGATTTTTTTTAATCAGTGAGTTTTAAAATTCTGAAAGAATTTTTTAAACTCACTGAAATATTTAAGTTTTTTATAATAATTTTTTAGGAGGTTTTATTATGGATACAATTTCAATAAAATTAGAATATTCAGATAAATACAAAATATATTTAAATGAATTAGAAAGTATAAAAAGGAATTTAAATTCCTTTAAAAGTGAATATGGGTACACTTATGTTGATGTATTAGAATATAATGAAAAATGTATGATTATAAAAATATCTTATCCTAGATTTTTTAAAGGGAATAATGCTTTCTTAATAACAAAAATTTCAGAATGTTTAGAAGTACAAGAATATTTCGTACAACAGTTAAAATTATATGGTTATATTGATTTTTTCCCAAATATTAGTTTAATTAGGGTAGATATTCCTTTTACTTATTATATGAAAGAAGAAGAGTATTTTTGCCATTATCAAAATATTTTTAAAATATTTGCATATATCTATAAAAAGAATGAGCCAAATGCTTCTCCTAAAGCTATTCAAGATATTCTTTCTGGAAAACAAGAAACACTTTATTATGCAGACACAAAAGTAATTGCTAACTATAATTCAAGAATTATGATTTATAATCAGGATTTAAATATATCTGATAAATATAAAGATACTTATCAGAATATAATAAAAGAATTTCCTGATTTAAAGAAAAGGATTAGAATAGAAGTTTCTAAAAGAATTAGAAGAAAACCTATGGGAATTTCTACTTTTGCAAAGTTTGATATTTTTACTTTATATTTTCCTAGATTTAAAAGATATTTATTAGATAACTTATTAAATATTGATGATTTAGAAATATTTTATAAAAAAAAGATTGAAGAATTAACTAATTTATTAGTTGAAGAAAAAGAGAAAAAAAGAAATTTTACTTATGAAGCTTTTTTGTTAGAATATATTAATAGTATATTGGATTATGAAATTTTAAGAAGAGTTCTAAAAGAATCTACTTCTAATATTAAAACATTTGAAAATGCAATTACAGCAGTCCGTAAGCTTTTAAAAGGTTATGAAGAAAAAAATAATATCATGATTTTAGATGTGTACAATACTATTCATAAAATTTTTGAAGATATAGATAAGATATTTTAAAATAAAATTTTATATCATTTATAAAATTAATACTTGACAAAGCAGATAAATTTGATATACTTGCATTAGCAAGTATATCAAAAGTCTAAAATATGGGGTAGAATTTTATAAATTTAATTTAAATTTATGTCAAATAAACATAATTTAAAATTAAAATTCTACTTTTTTATTTTTAAATCATTAGAAAAAAAATATAGATATGGTATAATGTATAAAAATATAAGGAGGAGAACAGATGATTAGATTAATAAATCCATATACACCAGGTGCTGGACTTATGCCAACATATCTTGCTGGAAGAAAAAAATTAATAAAAGAAGCTAAGGAATCAATATTATCTTTGAAATCTGGTTACCCTCAAAGACCTACTGCCTATTATGGGTTAAGAGGTGTAGGAAAAACTGTTTTATTAAATACAATAGAAGAATTTGCTTTGGAAAATAATATAATATATGAACATATAGAAATAATTGAAAAAAGAGATTTTTTATTACAACTTACTAATATATGCAGAAAATTTATTAATAGACTAAATAAAATAGAACAAGCAAAATCATTAATTGATAAAGCATTAAGTACTTTAGAAAATTTTAAATTAACATATACTATAGGAGATAGTTCTATTTCAGCAGAAGTAAATAAAAAAAATTTTGAACTCTTATCAGATGACTTAACAGAACTATTTGTAATAATGGGAAATGCAGCTAAAAAATCAGGTGATTGTATTATATTTTTTATAGATGAAATCCAATATGCAAAAGAAGAAGAACTTTCTTCAATAATAAATGCTTTGCATAGAACAGGTCAATTAAGGCTACCTATTACTTTTTTTGTAGCTGGCTTAAATAAAATATTGAAGCAATTTTCAGAAATAAAGACATATAGTGAAAGAATGTTTGATTTTAAAGAGATAACATCTTTAAATTATGAAGAAACAAAAAAAGCAATTATAGAACCTGTAAAAGATTTAAGTGTAGACTATAATGAAGAAGCTGTAAAAAAGATATATGATCTTACAGGAGGATATCCTTATTTTATTCAATTCTTTTGTGATAATTTATGGAGGAATATAGATAAAGTAAATAACATAACTATCAATGACATAAATTCAACTATTAATAGTTATTTTAAAAGATTAGATGAAGGATTTTTTAAATCTAGGTTTGATAGATGTACAGACAAAGAAAAAGAATTTATACAAGCAATGGTTAAATGTGGAGAGCTTCCATGTACTATAAATAATGTAGCAAAGATACTAAAGAAATCAGTTGGAAGTATTTCTCCTATCAGAGCACAATTAATAAATAAAGGTATAATTTATTCAGTTAAATATGGTGAAATTGATTTTACAGTTCCACAGTTTGACTTATTTTTGAAGAGAGTTATAAAAGATATAATTTAAAATAATTTATATTGGAGTTTTCATGAAAATAAAGAAATTGGTTATAAAAAATTATAAAAAATATAGAGATATTTCTATTGAACTAAATTCAGGTATAAATATTTTTGTTGGGGATAATAATTCAGGAAAAAGTACAATTTTAGAAGCAATTTCAATGGTTTTAACTGGGAAAATAAATGGAATTCCTATTACAAATAAACTAAATTTAGATTGGTTTAATTATGAAGTTAGAGAAGAGTTTAAAAGTTCAATCATTAATAAAAGCTATATAGATCCTCCAAGTATTCTAATTGAAGCATACTTTGAGCCTGAATCACTTTCTGATAATGATATAAAATTGAATAGTTATAGAGGCTCAAATAATTCTTTGAGTGAAGATTCAGTTGGAGTTAAAATTGATATTAAGTTAAATTCAGATTACAGTTCTACTTATAAAGAATTACTTGAAAATAAAAAAATTGAAGATATTCCTATAGAATTATATAAAATTGACTTTAGAAATTTTGCAGGAACTCCTGATTACTATGTTACAACTACATTAAAAAAAATAGCAATTATTGATACAACAAAAAAGGATTATGGTACTATTTTAAATCGGTTTATCTCAAGTAGTATAAGCAATTTTTTGTCTGAAGACGAGAAAACTAACCTTAGATTAGCCTATAGAGCCAATAGAAAAGATTTTACAAATAATGAAGCTGTAAGAAATTTAAATGATAAAATAAGTTCAGATTATAGTTTTAATAACAAAAAAATTAATTTAAATTTAAAAGAAAATGAAATAGATTCTTGGAAAAATGAAATGTCAATTTCTCTTGATAGTATTCCAATTGAATATATTGGATTTGGAGTACAAAATTTATTGAAAGCTGAGATGTTTTTAAGGGAAAATTTAGGTGTTGATATTTTGTGTGTTGAGGAACCTGAAAATAATTTATCCTTTACAAATATGTCAATTTTTATTGATAAGTTGACAAAATTAGATAAACAGCTATTTATTTCAACACATAGTAGTTTTGTAGCTAATAAATTAAATTTGAAAAATATTCATTTAATTTCAGATAATACAATAAAACAATTTAAAAATTTGCCAAAAGAAACTTATGAGTATTTTTTAAAATTATCAGGATACGATACCTTACGTCTTATACTAGCAAAATCAATTATATTAGTTGAAGGTCCTACTGATGAATTGATAATTCAAAAAGCTTATTTTGATAGATATAATAGTTTACCAATATACAAAGGAATAGATATTATGGCAGTAGGTGGAGTAGCATTTAAAAATTATTGTGATCTTGCAGAAATAAGTGAGAAAAAGATTTTTATTACAACTGATAATGATGGAGATTACAATAAAGTAAAGGAAAAATTTAAAAAGTATTCAAAATATGTTGAAGTTTTTATAGAAGAGAATAAAGATTTAAACACGATTGAGCCATCTATACTAAGTGCTAATAAGAATAATTTTAATGAATTTAGGGCTATAATTTATAAAAGAAATGATATTGACTCAAAAGATTATAATGCTATTTTAAATTTTATGTTAAAAAATAAAACTGAATGGGCAATGAGAGTTTTTGAAACTCAAGAAAAAATAAAATATCCAAAACATATAAATGATCTTTTGGAGGCACTATAACCAATGAATAACAAAGTTATTTTTGCAGCTGCTGGGAATGGAAAAACTTATAATTTATGTAAGGAAGCTATAAATTTGGCAAAAACTTCTAAAAAATATATCTTATTGATTTCATATACTCATGAAGGTGTTATTTCAATAGAAAAAGAATATAAAAAACAAAATTTTGGTGTGATAGATTATAATGTAAAAATTTTGACTTGGTATTCTTTTCTTCTTCAAGAATTTATAAAACCATATCAAAACCTTTTAGAATTAAAATCTAAAATATATAAAAAAGAAGTAAATTTTGTCATTCCTGAAAATTATATTAAGAGTATTGCATTTTATGAAGAAGAAAATAAAAATAGTAAATTTTTTAGAAAAGATCATATTCAATACTATATGAATAATAATAAAGACCTGATAAAAGATAAGGTTAGCCAATTTGCATTTTTATATTTAGATACTTTAGAAAAGAATGTTTTAGATAGACTTGAGACTATTTATTCAAATATTTTTTTTGATGAAATTCAAGATTGTGCTGGTTGGGATTTAGAAATACTCAAAAAGTTATTTACAAGTAAGATAGTTGTAACATGTGTTGGTGATTATAAACAAGCAACTTTTAGAACAAATAATTCTAATAAAAATTCAAAGTATAGAGATGATAAAATAAAAATATTTTTTGAAGAGTTAGGACAAAAATCTCAATGCCAAATAACATATGAAAATAACACTAGAAGATTTAATAAAGAAATTTGTAATTTTATAAATACTATTCATAATGATCAAGATAGCTTAGTTACTTCAGAAGAAGATAGTATAGATAATATTACTGAAAATATAGGTGTTTATATCATTAAATCTAAATATTTAGAATTGTATTGTAATTACTATGCTCCTACTATAATACAATATAATAAAAAAACTAATATTAAATTTAAACACACTTGTAAAATATTTAATTATGGAACATCAAAGGGTCAAACCTTTGATAGAACTGTTATAATCCCTACAGCCACTGTATTAGATTTTATTTTTCAAGGTAAGAAAATAGAAGCTCCACAGACACTTTCTAAATTTTATGTGGCTTGTACTCGTACTAGACATAGTATAGTATTTGTAATAGATAATATTCAAAATACATCTCTATTTAAACTAAATCAATTAAATATTAATGGAACTTATATTCCCGCATACAAATACACTACTAGTTAATAATAAAAAAGTTATACAAACTCAAAGGTATTTTCTAAAATATTTCAAAAAATATATAGGTAGAACCCATATAGATACCAAATTTAAAAATAACTTATTAATATCAATATTTTGTAATTCTCAAAACGTTAATTACAAAAGTATATACAATATTTTCCCACAGATTTTTTCTGTGGGATTTTTATATAAAAATTTAAAAAACTTACTCAAATAAGTATTCTTATGGTATAATATAGAAGCAAAAGAATATTAAAGGAGTTATAGTATGCAAGAACAAGAATTTCCAGTGAGTCAAAACAATAATTTAGTAGATAAAGTTGAGAAGGAAAAAGAAATAATAGCTCTTATAAATTCAAAAGGGACTTTTACTTCACAAATAACTTCTGAGAATAAAAATTTATTAGTAGCCAATGCAGAACTTATAGCATATATTGATTGTGATACTAATGAGTTACATAAATCTCAAGCAAAAATTGAATGGTTAGTTACAGTTGAAGATAGTAAGAAAAATTTTATTTACAATATAGAAAAGTATCACATTTATCATTTAAAAGTTAAAGAAGCTGATACTGATAATTTTTTACTTATTGATGTTTTAGAAAGAGATATTGATAATGAATTATTAAAGAAAACTTTAAAAGAATGTGAACAAAAGGCAGCTATTGTAATTGAAGAACCAGATTTAGGAAAATTTATTTTAGATAAAGGTTTAAAAGCATTTTTATCTAAAATTGAATGGTTAGACTCTAAAAAACAAATAGATATTTCTTTAAATATTGGTGAGAATACTCGTATTAAAGCATTAGAAAAAGTAGGAGCATTTTTTATTACATTAGAAAAATTAGTTAATAATAAAAAAGAATGGGATAAAAAACTAAAAATTTATGCTGCTGAAAATCTAGTTGATTTAGCTAATGAATTAAGAAAAAATTTAAAGGGAATGTTTAAGTTTATAAAAATATGGAAATGGCGTTTCATTCAAAGGATAGAACTTATTCGTTTAGAAATTAATTCTAATGGAGAATTTGTGGCTACTTTTGACGATGGAAAATTGTTTGTAGGTCATAAGATTGTAGTAAACGGAAATGTTAATGGAGAATTAATAAATTCTGCCATAGTAGAAAATTTTAATATTGAAGACTATAAAAAGGTTGAGCTTGTTTTATCTGTTAATGACGAAAAAAATGAAGATGTTTCAAATGAGGCTCCTACTATTGATAGTGATATAAATGATAAAGATAATACAGAAAAATGAGTAATCAAAATGGTTTTAGAAAATTTTAAATAAGTCTCTAAAACCATTTTTTCTTTTTAAAATAAATAATCATTAAAATAACAAGTCCTGCCATTAAACCAATAGTTATAAAATATCCATAGTGCCATTTAAGCTCAGGCATATATTCAAAATTCATTCCATAAAGACCAACAATAAAACTTAAAGGCATAAATATAGTTGAAATGATAGCCAAAATTTTCATAATTTCATTCATAGTGTTACTAATCATTGAATGATATAACTGGATAAGTTCAGTTGCTCTGCTGTTAAGCATATCAATAGTATCAAAAACTATAATTCCATGGTCATTTAAGTCGCTTAAATAATATTTCATATCTTCATGAAAATAATTTAACATGCTTCTAGTTTGTAATTTAGAAATTAATTCTCTAACTGGAGAAATAAATTTCTTTAATACAGCTATATTTTGTTTCAAGGATAAGATATTTTCTAAATCCTCTCTATCAGGACGTTTAACTAATTGATTTTCAATATCATCAATTTCATCTTCAACTTCATCTAAAACTAATAAATAGTTATCAACTATTGTATCTATCAATATGTATGCAAGGTAACTAATATCTTTTGAAGCTAGTTTTGTATTTGGATTTTCTAATCTAGTTCTTATTGATTCAAACATGTCATAGGGAGTTTCTTGAAAGGTAATTAAAATATTATCTTTTATTATTAAAGATAACTGCTCATATTGAACTTCTTTTGTAAGTAACTCCATTTGTAACATTTTTAATATTATATGGATATATGAATCTCTATCATCTATTTTTACTCTTTGTTCTGGGTTAGCAATATCTTCTAAGGATAGAGAATCTATATCAAATATTTTTCCTATCTCTTTTATGAGATGTACATCATTTATACCATCTATATTTATCCAAATATTCCCATCAAAGTTAAAGTCTATATCTATTTTATCATCAGATAAAAATATATCTCTTTTATGAGAAGTTTTTGAATAGTAAATTACTGTAACTGTTATATTGTAATTAGGATTTTCTCCTGTATAGACTACACTTCCAGGGAGTAGACCTAATTTTCTATTTGAATTTGGCAATTTAAACTACCTCCAATTAATCTTCCCATAGTTTCATTTCTGTTGTTGAAACTGATAAAGCTCCTGCATTTATGGCGTTTATTACATCTTCTTTTTCCTTTATCAGACCACCAGTAATTATTGGTATATGTGTTTCCTGAGAAAGTTTTTTTATAATTTTAGGCATAAGCCCAGGCATTATCTCAGCTGCTATAATTTTATTTTCCTTAATATTTAAAAGTGTTTTTTCATAAGATAAACTATCAAGTACAAAAAATCTTT
>ERZ772960.3201-NODE-3201-length-11189-cov-13.702174_pt1 | contig 11189 bp, 9 predicted proteins | sample MGYA00580678_ERZ772960 | MGnify/ENA primary metagenome ERZ772960 (study PRJEB29015, sample SAMEA2737930) | human oral metagenome | biome: human oral; feature: human-associated habitat; material: dental | place: China | collected 2059 ...
GCAGGCCATCTCGCCCGACGGCGGTCCCGCCCGCCTGCGCCTGCGCTACCAGGGCAAACAGGTCAACCTGGTCGTCTCCGGCGAGGGGGACATCACCTACACGGCGAACGGCGAAAAACGCACGATCCGCGTCTCGGGGGTCCCCAACTCGATCGAGCTCGTGAGCACGCAGGACACCCGGGAGGGCCTGCTCGAGCTCGAGGTCGGCGAGGGTGTGTCCCTGTACTCCTTCACCTTCGGGTGAACGGGCCGGGCGCGCAGCCCAGAGCGAGGGTAGACGGGACTGGCCGGGCGCGCCCCGTACCATGCGACCGTGCACGACGAGGACCCGGATCGCGACCGCGACAACGCCCTCATTCTCGGGGTGGCCGGCGGAGACCGCGACGCCTTCGCCGAGTTCTACGACCGCTGGTCGGGCCGCCTGTTCGCCCTCATCGTCCGGATCCTGGTGGACCGCGCCCAGAGCGAGGAAGTGCTCCAGGAGGTCTTCCTGGAGATATGGCGCAGCGCCGCCTCCTTCTCGCCGAGCCGGGGCAGCGCCCGGGCCTGGGTGGTGACCATGGCGCGGCGCCGGGCGATCGACAGAGTCCGCTCCTCCCAGGCGGCCAGGGACCGCGAGGAGCAGTGGCGCGACTACATGCCCGACGTCGACCTCACCGTCCAGGCCGTGGAGGACTCCCTCGCCGGTGAGGACGTGCGCCGGGCCCTGGACGCCGTCGGCGAGCCGCAGCGCTCCACCCTGGTCATGGCCTACTTCACGGGCCTGACCCATACCGAGATCGCCCGGCGCACCGGCGTGCCGCTCGGCACGGTCAAGACCAGGATCAGGAACGGAATCGCACGACTTCGCAAGGAGATGGGGGCGGAATCATGACGGATCTCGAACGGCGCCGCCGGCCGGGGGAGGCCCTCGGCCCCGTCCCGGCGGGCGGCGATCGGGCGGACAGTGGGGCGCTCGCGGGCGGCGGTCCGGTGGACGGTGGGACGACGGGCGGCGGGATGCATGCGGACGGCGGCCTGGCGGGCGGCGGCCCGGCCGAGGACGCGCCCGACGAGATCCTCGCCCGGCTCGGAGCGGCCCTGGAGCCGATCGATCCGCCCGCCTCGCTGCGCTCCGAACTGCTCGAGCGCATTGCGCATGAGCCGCAGGCGGGGAAGCCGGCGGAGACCGTGAGCCCCCGGTCCGGGCCTGTTGCGGACGCGCCAGTTGGTCCCGAGCCGGCCGCCGCCGCGGCCGCCGAGGGCGCGCCGGCCGAGACTGCGGCCGCCGAGCTCGAAGCACGGGACGGGACCGTTGACGACCGGCCGGGCGCCGTCGTCCCCCTGCACCCGAGGCGGCGCCGATGGTCCGCGATCGGGCTGCGGGTCGCCGCGGCCGCGGCCATCCTGTGCGTCGGCATCGGGGTGGGCCGATGGACGGCGATGAGTTCGATGGCCCCCACCGAGCACTACGCCCACCTCAACCAGGCCCAGGACGTCCAGCGCGTGACCGACACCATGCCCGACGGGCACATCGCGACTCTCACCTGGTCGCGGGACATGAGCATGACGGCGCTGAGCCTGCCGGAGGAGATGATGGACGCCGCCCGCGGCGGCAGCCTCCAGGTCTGGCTGCGCAAGGGCGAGACCGTGAGCTCACTGGGCTTGTATGACCCGCAGTCGGGGACCGGCTTCACCTTCCTCGACCTCATGCCCGAAGCCGGGGAGCAGATTTTCATCACCCGGGAGCCCGCCGGCGGATCCGGCCAGCCGACGGGCGAGCCCCTGGTCGCCTTCGACGTCCACGCCGACGGCACGACCACCCGCCACTCCCCGACGCCGACTGACGGCGGCACCGGCACCGACACCTGAGTCCTCTCGCCAGCTGCACGACGTCCGGGCCCGGGCGCCCGGTATTCTCGGGCGCCGGACGCCGATATCCGGTTCGAACAATAGTGAAGGACCGCTGGCGGGCCGTCGTCGCCCCCTCGCCGGGGTTCGTCGCGTCCAGCGCCACGGTGGCGTGGCCGTGGGCGGTCGTCGCCCCCTCGCCGGGGTTCGTCGCCGCGGAGCGCCGTCGCGGTGGGGCGGGTGGGGTTCCTGTGGCGGTTCGGGGCGGGGGCGTGTCCAAATCTGCCACAAAGGCGCTCCGCAGCGGGATCGGCGGTGAGCAGAGGCGCGGAATATCAACGATTCTTCTCGCGCGCCCCGGCTCGATCGGGGCCTTTGTGGCAGATTTGGACAACCGGCGCCCTCGGACCGGTCGGGGAGGGCGTCCGCGGGTCGGGCGACGGGCCCGGCGCCCGCCTGGACAACCCCGCCGGGCCTGGCGCCCACCCCGATGACCCCTCCGGGCCCGCGGGAACGCAGCCTGGGGAGAATCTCGGCGCCCGGACTGGTCCCGGGGGTCTGGCCCATCCCCGGGTCCCGCCGGGACGCCCCCGATTCTTCCGCGAGCGCGCAGGTTTCTAGCCGAACGCGTACCTCCCACCTACGCGTTCGACTAGAAACCTACGCGTTCGCGAAGAACGACGGGCCGGAGGCCGGCGAACCGACCACAGAACGCGCCTTTTTCATCAGGATGCGGTTCAGGGGCGGGGGATCGGCGCGGAGGGGATGATGCGGCGTGAGGTCGGGGGCGATGCCAGAAGTGCGTCCGGGTCGGGCGGGGCGGGCTCGGATGTGCGGGGTCGGGCCGGGCGGTGTTGCACATTCGACCGGGACCGATTGGTGGCGGATCGTCGGAATCATGCGGAAAACCCGCCATCGAGTCTCGAGGGTGCCCCTCTCCGATGTGCAATACCCCCCCCGCAGCCGGCCCGAGAGAACCCCGGTCCGCCCGCCGGGGAGTTCTCCGGTTTCGATCCGAAGAAGGCGTATCCCCGGGCCCGCCCGCGCCCGTCGGGAAGGGGCCGCGGGAATCAACATCACGCTAAGGGGCTAACCCCGGAGGAACGCACTGAAAGGGGACGAGGGGATGCTGTCGAGGAATCGGAAGCGCCGCCGCGGGACGGTGACGCGCGAGAGGATGATGGGCACGCAAAGGGACCAGATCTGGCAGACGCTGCTGGAGCAGCTTCCGTCGTTGATCCGGGCTCTCGCAGCTCTGATCAGAGCCCTGACAGGTTGTTGATTCAACATCTTGGTTCCCTGGGGAGCCGTCCGGATACGCCGGGCGGCTCCCCGGGACCCGCCGGACCCGCCCGTGTCCGCAGTGCGCTGCGGCCCCGCGGCGCACGGAACCCGCGGCGCTCAGAAGTAGTAGGGGAACGGCGACCAGTCGGGATCGCGGCGCTGGAGGAATGCGTCGCGCCCCTCAACGGCCTCGTCGGTCATGTAGGCCAGACGCGTGGCCTCGCCCGCGAAGACCTGCTGGCCCGCCAGGCCGTCGTCGGCCAGGTTGAAGGCCAGTTTGAGCATGCGGACGGCCTGCGGGGACTTGCCCGCCACGGTGGCGGCGTACTCCAGGGCCCGCTCCTCCAGCTCGGCGTGGGGGACCGCCTCGTTGACCACGCCCCAGCGCTCGGCGGTGACGGCGTCGTAGGTGCGGGCCAGGAAGAAGATCTCCCGGGCCCGCTTGTCCCCGATCTGGCGGGCCAGCAGGGCCGAGCCGTAGCCGGCGTCGAAGGAGCCGACGTCGGCGTCGGTCTGCTTGAAGCGGGCGTGCTCGATCGAGGCCAAAGACAGATCGCATACGACGTTGAGGGAGTGCCCGCCGCCGGCCGCCCAGCCGGGCACGGCCGCGATGACGACCTTGGGCATGGTGCGGATGAGGCGCTGGACCTCCAGGACGTGCAGGCGCCCGGCGCGGGCGGCGTCGATACGCGCCCGCGCCGCCGCGACGTCCGCCTCATGATCGTGGCCGATCGGGGTCCCCGCAGCCGGGACCTCGGTCTTCTCCTCTAGCTCGTGCCCCTCATGCTCATAGCGATAGCCGTCCCGGCCGCGGATGCGCTGGTCGCCTCCGGAGGAGAAGGCCCAGCCGCCGTCGCGCGGGGAGGGTCCGTTGCCGGTGAGGACGACGGCGCCGACGTCGCCGCTCGTGCGCGCGTGGTCCAGGACCCGGTAGAGCTCGTCGACGGTGCGGGGGCGGAAGGCGTTGCGCACCTCGGGACGGTCGAAGGCCACGCGCACCACCGGCAGATCGCGCAGCCAGGCGCCGTCGGCGTCGCGCGCGCAGCCGCGGTGATAGGTGACGTCGGTCAGAGGCGCCGGGCCCGTGGGCCCGTCCGCGTGAGGAGATACGACGTGGGCGAAGCCCTCGACCTCGCGCCAGTGGGAGGGGTCGAAGAGCTCGGAGACTCGATGCGGCAATGGATGGACGGGAGACGCGGAGGTGTCGGGCTCGCTCATGGAGCCAGGGTAGGGGCGCGGCCGCTCATGGCTGTTGCGGCCTCTCCGATTCGTATGAGAGCCGGACCCCTGACGAAGATCAACTGTGAGGAAGGCAATAGTTTGCGTAGTGTGAATCACGGCCGGGCGGCGGACCCGCTCCCGGTCTATTCGCATTGATGACAGGAGAATATGATAAATGTCCTTGCCGGATGCGTCTCGGTCGCTGCCGTGTGCGCCCTCGCCCTATCGGTCGGAGGACCTGCTCTGGCGAGTTCCTCGTCGGAGGAGGGAGCCTCCGAAGCGGAGTTCGAGCAGCAGGTCGCCGTTGATCCGAATAATGGTGCGCAGCGGTCGGCCGTCCCCATTGAAGGAGAGGGGTTGAAGTTGAACACTCAACCGGACGATCAGATTCGCATTGAGGGTGGCACGGTGACATGGCTTGATAGTGCCGGGGGTGTCGTGGCGACCATCGGCGTGTCTTCCGATCAGGGCGAGGATGTGCCATTCACCTACGATGAAGCCACGCATTTGCTTCGTCCGGATGTCGCGCCGGAGTTAGGGACCGAGGCCTTTGCGGACGGCTGCATGCCCAAGTGGTGGGGGTGGTTCTTCAACATTGCATGGGGTACTCTGGTGTGCCTTCCTGCGACCGCTGGGGTGGGCGGAGTCGCCACTCCGATTGCTGGGGCCATTACGGGAGCCGCCTGCGAGGCTGCTGGTGGTGCGCTTGTTACCGCCGTTTCCTGCTAGGTAGATCTGAGGCGTAGGATTGCAATCAGCGATGAACTATAAGCGGCACATTTACTGTCTCCTGATATCGCTCGTCATGATCGGAGTTACTGTGCCGTTCCATCCCGGTATTCCGTGGACAGCGTGGGCGGGTGCGTTCGTCCTCTTCATGCTGGAGTCCGAGGTGCTCCTCTCGATGATCAACCGCGACCGTGATGATGAGGGGAGGGCGACCGATGATATTCGGCGAAGGCGCTCCCGCAGAATGCTCGTCGTGGCCGGTGCGATGGCCATTCTTCTTATTCTGATCTGGGTCGTGCTGCTGGTCGTCATCTGAGGAGGGGGAAGTCATAAGTTCGACTGGTCCGTCGGCCTCGCCGGTCGCCGGCCGAGGCCGACGTCGGCGGTGACACGGCCCTGGGCTTGACCCGGGGCCTTCGCGGAGCTCGGTCGGTGCACGGGCGGGCGCAATCGGCACGCGCTCGGCGCGGCCTCGCCGCACGGCGCGCGGATCGCAGTCGATGCGCCATGGCGCGCACGCCGTGGTCCTGCGCCCGCAGCGCCAGATCCGTACGCCATCGCCGACCCTCCATCCTTGGAGATGTCACCCGTACCCGCACTCGACTCCTCGCGCACCGCACGGGCTCGCCTCCCCCACCAAGTTGTTACGACAACCAGATGAATCCGCTCCCGCAGAGAAGCGTACGATGGAGAACGTCCTGAAATCGTCAGCCGGTCAGATCAGCGCAGCGGCCAGGAGCTCGGTTCGTGAGGAGTGGCCCAGGTGATGCAGGACATCGGAGACATAAATTCGAACGGTGTTCTCCGAGATGTCGAGTTCTTCGGCGATCTGATGATTGGTGAGGCCCTTCAGGAGGCGGGCATGCACGCCTTGAAGTCTGGGTGGCAGTTGTTCGACCAAGTGTCTCATGTGTTGAGCCGTCCGTTGCCTGCGTCTCTCCGACTGGTAGGCATTGACGAGGATCTCCGTGGGGCGAGCGGACAGAACCGGTTCCCCGTGCACCGCGCGTATGATCGCCGCGGCGACGTCCTCGGCGGTTTCGTCCTTTGTGATGAAACCGCTCACCTCCTCGTCAAGGGCTTTGTCCAGCGTATCGTCGTCACGAAGAGTGGTGAACATGATGACGGGGATTCTCGGGCGCTCCTGATGTATGATCCGCACGGTCGCGGTGCTATCGATGAGGGCGGCATCAGTGCGTCTTTCATCTGTTGATAGCAGATCGAGGGCCTGGTCGCTCCGCGACGCAGTGGCGCTCACTGCTATCGAGGGCTGGGCGTCGAGTTGATTCGCGAAGTCGCCGCGGATGCGCGGGTCGTCGTCGACGATCAGGACTCGTAGGGGGAAACGACTTCTTCGGACATGGTCGTCCCCGTCCGACGTCGCGACCTCTGCATCGATTCTCGCCTTCCACGTGAAAGCGTCCTCCGGAGTAATAGCGCAATATTGCTCGGAGGTGATTCGGATCGGAATCTGGACGTTCTTCTCAGGGATGTCACGTGCATGGTGCCGATATAGGTTGTGAGTTGTGCAGAATAGTGATCGGACAGATCTTCTGCATGATAACACGTTTGTCGAGACGTATGATGAGGTGATCTCGGGGCGCGGGGAGAACTGCTCCTGCAGGGGACGTGACGCGTTTTAGAGGGCGAGAAGGGGATTCGAGGGTCAGCCGGCCCACCGTCGTGGTCGGAGAGGGCAGCTCCATGACCATGCGATTGCGCCGTGCAGGCCCGGGCGAGGCCGGAGCCCTGGGGTGCAGGCCGGTCCGCGGCCTCATGCGCGCCATCCATGTCCGAATGGCCGTCCGGTGCCGGCATATGAGAAGCCATGAAAGTGTGATAATTCCTACACGGACGCCCCTTCTGGGTCCGCGGTTGCGGATGCTGTGCGGGTTCGTTATGGGGCGGCGCGTGCGATCGGGGCGGGGTGATGGCGTCGACTGCTCGTCATTCCGCGTCATAGCAACGATTGCTCGTTATCTCGGGTCGGGTGGGCGGGCCCTCTCCCGTTGTGGCGTGCCCCGGCGGATCGCTGACGTGGCCTCAATCACTTCAAATCCGGTGTCAAGGCCGTGCGGGCGATGATTCGACGGGCCGCACGATGTCCAACGCTTGACCGGTCGCTCATCCCGCAGCATTCTGATGCGGGTCTCGTGGTCGTGCCGGGCTCGTCCGATTCATCTCGAAGTCATCCCGAGTGGTGGCGGGTTCGACGCGTTGACGAGCGCCTCCGCCGTCCTGGCAGTCCCGAATCCATTCCATGTACGTAGCGAAGCCATCCGATCCCGGCCCTGGTCATCCAGAGGACGCCCGGAAGTGACTCCTGACATCCTTGCCTCCGGCTTCCTCATGGCCCGAGTTCCGGAGATCGGATCTCGAGGAGCGCTGTGAAAGTAATAGAGGCCGATAACATCTATAAAATTTTTGGTCGGCGTCCGGCCGCCGCCGTGAGGAGACTCCAGGCCGGCGAGTCGCGTGATGATCTCAGGAAAGAAGGTACGACGGCCGCCGTCATCAATACCTCCTTCGATGTCAACGAGGGAGAGATCTTCGTCGTCATGGGCCTGTCGGGGTCCGGCAAGTCCACGCTGATCCGAATGGTGAACGGACTCCTCCCGATCACCTCGGGTGACATGACCCTCTACGACGAGAACCTGGCCAGCATCTCCAAGCAGAAACTGCGCGAGGTCCGCCGCCGGCGGGTATCCATGGTCTTCCAGAACTTCGCCCTCCTTCCTCACCGGACGGTGGGGGAGAACGCCGCCTACGGTCTGCAGATCCAGGGCATCAATCGTTCCGATCGCCGGAGCAGGGCCGAGAGGGCCCTCGCGATGGTCGGGCTCGAGGGCTGGGCGGACTACAAACCGGGTGAGCTCTCCGGCGGAATGCGTCAGCGTGTCGGACTGGCTCGGGCCCTGGCAGCCGAGACCGACGTCCTGCTCATGGACGAGGCCTTCTCCGCACTCGACCCGCTCATCCGCCGTGAGATGCAGGACCAGCTCATCGACCTGCAGGGCGAGCTTGGAAAGACGATCCTGTTCATCACTCACGATCTCAATGAGGCGATGCGCCTGGGGGATCGGATCGCGATGATGAGGGAAGGGCGGATCGAGCAGGTCGGCACCGCCGAGGAGATCCTTCGCGTCCCCGCCTCGGACTACGTCGCGCGCTTCGTCGCGGACGTCGACCGCACTCGTGTGCTGACCGCCGGGTCGATCGCCGAGCCGCCTTACGCGATACTCGGCTCGGATCGCAGCCCTCGCGCGGCTCACACGCTCCTGCGGGAGCACCAGCCGGCCTGGCTCCTCGTGCAGAACCGCGACCGCACTCCCTTCGGATTCGTCTGGGAGGACGACGTCGCCCGCGCGGTGACCGAGGGCTCCGACACCCTCCCGCTATCCACCGTCCACGAGATGCCCGTCGTGCGGGAGGACACTCCTGTCAACGAGCTGTTCGACTACGCGGTGCAGCACGCCGCCCCCATCGTCGTCGTCGACGACGGTGGCCGGATCTCCGGCATCATCCCGCGCGTCACCCTGCTCGCCGCGATCAGTGAGCACAGCCAGGACGAGGGGGCCGAGGAGCCCGCCGACGCCGACGAGGCCGATGAGACCGAGCGGACCGCCGAGACCGAAGGAGAGAACGACTGATGCTCCTCGCAGAGACCCCCATCCCCAGGATTCCCGTCGGCTCGTGGGCCGAGCTCATCATCAGGTGGATCCAGAACAACCTCAACGGATTCCTCGACGCCATCGCCCACGCCGGGAACCAGATCAACGACAGCCTCACGGACGTCCTCCTGGTGGCCTCGCCGTTGGTCATGGTGGTGATCTTCGCGCTCATCGCCTGGGTGGTGAAGTCGTGGAAGCTGGCCGTGGGCACCGCCATCACCTTCCTCCTCATCATCTCGATGAATCAGTGGGAGAACGCGATGGAGACGCTGGCCCTCGTCATCGTGGCCACCGCGACCGCCCTCATCATCGCCATCCCCCTGGGGATCTGGGCGGCCCGGAACAGATACGTCAGCGCAGTCGTCCGTCCTGTCCTCGACCTCATGCAGACCATGCCGGCCTTCGTCTACCTCATCCCGGCAGTGCTGTTCTTCTCGATCGGCGCCGTTCCCGGCTTGTTCGCCACGCTCATCTTCGCCATGCCCCCCGGGGTGAGGATGACCGAGCTGGGGATCAAGCAGGTCGACAAGGAGACCGTCGAGGCGGGCCGAGCCTTCGGCGCGACCGACTGGGAGATCCTCACAGGCATTCAGCTCCCCCTGGCCATCCCCACGATCATGGCCGGGGTCAACCAGGTCATCATGCTCGCCCTGTCCATGGCCGTCATCGCGGGAATGGTCGGCGCCGATGGGCTGGGCCAAGAGGTCGTCTCGGCACTCGCGAAGATCAATATCGCCAAGGGCACGGAGGCCGGCCTGTCGATCGTCTTCCTGGCGATCTTCCTCGATCGCGTCACGTCGGCGCTCGGCGCACCGAGGGAGAAGGGGTCCCTGCTCTCCCTCATGAGCGGGATCGGGCGGCGATCCTGAATGGTGCCATTTCTCCGCCATCCTCAGGGTCGTCAGCGCGGGGCGGACTCGCGAGCACTAGTCACCGGTACACACGAAAGGAACACCATGCAGACCTCTCGACGGACATTCAACGCGGCCCTCGCCTCCCTCGCAGTGGGGAGCGCCCTCGCCGCTTGCAGTGGCTCGCGCTCGAAGGGCAAGAAGCTCACGCTCGGCTTCATCTCCTCCTGGACCGACGGCGTGTGCATGACTCACCTCACTAAGATCCAGGTCGAGAAGAACGGGTACACGACCGAGCTCAAGGACCTCAGCGAGCCCAGCGTCCTGTACACCGGCCTGAGCAAGGGCGATATCGACCTCTACGCCTCCGCGTGGCCCGAGGTCACTCACAAGCAGTACATGGACCAGTACGGCGAGTCCATCGAGGACCTGGGGTCCTACTACGGGTCGGCGAAGCTGACCTGGGCCGTTCCCTCCTACTCCGCGATGAACTCGATCGCCGATATCCCGGGGCACGCCGATGAGCTCGATCACAAGATCATCGGGATCGAGGACGGTGCCGGTATCACCCAGATCTCCAAGGAGAAGGTCCAGCCCGCCTACGGGCTCGATGATGGCACGTGGGAGGTCAAGACCTCCTCGACCCAGGCCATGGTCACCGAGCTCGAGAAGGCGATCGATGCGCAGAAGGAGATCGTCGTGACTCTCTGGCACCCCTTCTGGGCCTACAACAAGTACGACGTGCGCGACCTGGAGGACCCGGAGGGCGCGCTCGGCAGCGGTGAGGGACTCCACTTCCTGGGGCGCAAGGGATTCACGGACGACTTCCCCGAGGTGGCGAGCTGGCTCGGCTCTCTCAAGCTGGAGGAGAGCCAGTACGGCGAGCTCGAGAGCCTCGTCAGCAACTACGGCGAGGGCAAGGAGGACGACGCCGTCACCGAGTGGTCCGACAGCCACCCCGAGTTCGACTTCAAGGAGTCCTGACCCTTCCCGGCGCCGTGCTGCCGTGCTGCGGCCCCGTCGTCTCGAGCCGTTGCCGAGTCGACGGGGCCGCAGCACGTGGTGGTGCGCCCTCCATGCCATACGATCCTCCTGTTCCACCTCTCCCTTCCGATTCACCGCACTGAAAGGACCCGCATGACCGCCTTCGCCCTGCCCGCTCCCGATCCCGTCGTCCTCGCCGGCCTCAAGGGCCGCAGCTTCCTGCGCGAGCTCGACTTCACCCCCGAGGAGTGGATGGCCCTCATCGAGCTGGCCGCCCAGCTCAAGGCGGACAAGAAGGCCGGCCGCGAGGTCCAGCGCCTGACCGGCAGGAATATCGCCCTCGTCTTCGAGAAGACCTCCACGCGCACCCGCTGCTCCTTCGAGGTCGGCGCGGCGGACCAGGGCGCCCGCACCACCTACCTCGACCCGTCGGGCTCCCAGATGGGGCACAAGGAGTCCGTGGCGGACACCGCTCGGGTCCTGGGGCGCATGTTCGACGGCATCGAGTACCGTGGCGACTCCCAGGCCAAGGTGGGGACCCTGGCCGAGCTCTCCGGCGTGCCGGTGTGGAACGGGCTGACCGACGAGTGGCACCCCACCCAGATGCTCTGCGACGCCC
>ERZ772960.3204-NODE-3204-length-11187-cov-2.916188_pt1 | contig 11187 bp, 10 predicted proteins | sample MGYA00580678_ERZ772960 | MGnify/ENA primary metagenome ERZ772960 (study PRJEB29015, sample SAMEA2737930) | human oral metagenome | biome: human oral; feature: human-associated habitat; material: dental | place: China | collected 2059 ...
ACTTCACGACTTCACGACTTCACGACTTCACGACTTCACGACTTCACGACTTCACTGCCGTTTCGACGATTATATCCTAACCATTTTCAGAATACGGCGGAAACTATGCGCACGGTAAAACGCTCTCTGCATAACATAGCGTATGGGGCCTTATTCCTATTGTTTCTTTTCTGCGGTGCTGCACTTTCGGCACAGGTTGTAACGCTTAACCAATCGGTTACAACGCTTTCCGTAAATGCAGACGATACCATCCTTGCAGCCTCAGACGCCGATTCGCTTTCAGTGTACGAAACAGCTTCGTACAGCCGCATCTCCGCAATAAAAGAAAAAGCCGTTAACAGCAGCCTTTTCTATCGATTTCAGAACAGCGAATTGCTTGTTACCATAGCCGATACCGAAAAATTTTTACTGTATATGCGCTCTGCGAACGGCGAAAAGGCATATACCCAAGCCGAAGCATACACACTTACCGACTATACGGAAGGAAAAACCATCGGCTGCGCTGCTTTCAGTAATAATACCAATTACATAGCGGCAGCATGCACTGATTTTTCAATTCAGCTCCATTTTAAACTGCGCTTTACACAGGAGATGATTACCAGAACACTGGACGGCCACCATGCAGAGATATACGGACTTGCCTTTAGCGATGACGCAAAATATCTTGTTTCCGTTTCCAAAAACGGTGAGGCATTGCTGTGGGACTGCGCCACCTATACACAGGCGGCACGGCTCGACACCGTCTACACTGACTCGAACATTCCGGCCGTATTCACGGCGGACAGTTTGCACATCATCAGTATGGAAAGTAAAACTTCCGTACAAGTTTCCGATATTACGGGGAAAAAACTCGTAAGCATAGATACCGGCAGCGTTATACGCGCATTGGCCGTCTTATCCGATCCGGATAAGATTGCAGTAGTAAACGATAAAAACGAAATTCTTATCTACAGCATTCAGCTGCAAAAATCAATGGACACGATACGGCTGCCGAAATCCGAAAAAACAAATATTACAGCCGTTACCTTTTGCCATACCGAAAACGCGGCATTTGTAGGCTGTGCAAGCGGTGCGGTATATAAGCTGCATCCGGAAAATTTCGGCATTGCGGAACCGGATGTTCAACAAAACATCTTGCCGGAAACTTCCGGTGTTCAGACGGAAGAATCTGCCGAAGCGGCCAAACCGTTTAAACCTTCTCTTAAAACCGAACGAAGCCGTTTTTTCACGATATCCGCATTTATGGGCTTTTTGCTGCCGGAAAAGACTCATTACCGCTTCCTTTTTGGAGCGGATATGGGTTATCGAAGTACCTACCTTACCGCTCCGGTGTATGTCGGTGTAGGACTCCGTGCATACTTAGGACTGCCTAAAACGGATTTTCCCGCACACTATGAAGACTTTAACGGCAACGCAATTAAATCTCCTCTATTATGGATGGGTGAAGTATATGCACCTGTAGGAATTGAGGTTGTCCTTGACTGCAGGGGATATGCCGTTCTATTTGAAGAAGTTGCCGCTACAGTACGGTTCAGTATGCTCAATAGACCTAAAACCGCATCATCCAAAGCGTTTTTTTCATACGGCGGACGTTTTACCACCGGTATAACGGTTAAGTTTTTCACATTCGCGGCGGCGATCAATTACGATTCACTTTGGAATCTGTTTCCCGAAATCATCTTAGGCGGCAGAATCAACTTAACAAAAAATACTAAAACAAAGAGGGCGACATTATGATAAAACGGTTGATGTTTTTTGCGCTGTCCGTAAGCTTTGTTTTCCTTTTTGTATCGTGCAATACGCCGCAAGACGTGCTTAACGACTACAACAAGCATTTTGAAAAAGTACCAGCCGTCACGCACGATATTCTTGAAACCGGTAACGCCCATCTGATGCTGCAAGAGCTTTACAAGGTTGATATTACCCATACGCTGGTGCTTACCGCTCCGCTCGGATGTGAAAGCTATGTATGGCGCATTACCGATGTCGGCGGCCAAACGCCGCACATAGCACCGCAGTCAAACCTAAGCTTGAATGTGTATATTCCGAACACCCCGCTGTATGCAGCGGTTTTGAATACCGACGGCAAAAGCCGCCTCTATGAGGTTACTTTAACGGTAACATATAAGGGAAACGTCTATTCCGATACCGCTGTACTTATCTTGTATGCAGCAGACTGATAGGGGAAGTCTGCCGATATATAAAAAAGGCATTCCGCGAACGAGCTTCTGCCGCGGTGCCGCATTTTCAGTCTTTATAAGGAGGTTTTTATGAGATTGAAAAAAGCTCTATAGCCGTACTTGCGGCTTTAACCATGGTCATTGCCGGCTGTTCGCATGGTTTAGGCGGACGTATGTCGGGAGACGGCACCGCCGCAAGCACCGTGACATTTTCCGTTACGGACATTCCGCCCGAATATAACGACATGATCAACCAAGCGCGAAATCCTGCTACGCGCAGTATTTTGCCGAACGCACCGTTTGATTTTTCATCGGGACTTAATTTTTTTCTTACCGGAACCTCAAACAGCGGAAAAAAAATCGATATGCCGGTTTCCGTACCGAACTCACCTCCTTATACCTTTAGCGTGGATCTCGATCCATACGTGTGGGATTTAACCCTAACCGCGTATAAAGGGCCTGTGGCCGATAACAAAAAGGCACTGATAGGGCACTGTACCATAGATTTGACAAAGGGCAACGGGGCGGCAACCTTTCAGATGTCTATCAAAGGCCTTACAACGCCGGGAACGGTTAAGATAACAGGCTCGGTTACAGATACTGATCTCATCTGCGACTCCTACGAAATCGGTATTTACAACCTGTATTCGGGCGAATTGGTTACAGAATATACGGATCCCACTACTACACCGCCGGCTACTCATCAAAGCAATGCTCAACAGTCTTATGATACTGTGTCCCCCCATGCCACTCCGTCTCCGTTCCATTACGGGGATACATCAGCGACCCCGACTCCCGATCCTGTGGTAACACTTAATGCAGGCGCCTATGAATACCGTATGGTCTTTTATAAAGGTACCGGACTGAACAAGACACCGATCGGTTCCTATAGCGACACAATCGTTGTATATCCGGCAAACGACCTTGTCAAATCCCTCGGAGAGATTGATGTACTAAATAGAAAGCCGACAAAGCCTGAAAACCTGCGGGCATATCTGGAAGACAAAAGCGAGGACAAAGATCCTAATTACTACTATGTAAAGCTTACGTGGGATCCTTCTAGATTCGAAACAAACTATGAACTGAAGGTTCAAACTTCTTCCGATGACGGCACGACTCTTCCTCCCGCGGATGACAAGATCTACGGCTTTAAGGCAACCAATTCGACAGCGGAAGATTTCTTAGCATCGTCAATCCGGCATGATGGCAGCCTTGCATACGGAAGTAAAACTTGTACGATTAAACTCCAGTTAGGCAAGGTATATGAGGTAAGCCTGCAAGCGCGCAACTACATCGGTGTGAGCGACTGGGTAGAAAGATTAACGGCGACTACCCCTGCCCCAGCAATAACCGGTCATACATACTTTGAAGCAGCAGCGGGGAAACATATCAATAGGCGGCGTATTCACTACGATCTGAATCAGGGAACACTCAAACTTGATGCCGGAGTACCATCGACTCCGCAGAATACCTTTACCGTTGAGTATTCCGGATACGATTCTTACGATGGGACACCAAAACCGTTGCCTCTTCTGCACATTCAGCCCTCAACTACAACACCGCTGGCAGGAGTAACTACCCTTACCAGACCAAGTGCTACACCGCCGGCAGTAAGCGAATGGAGAAAGTGGCTTAATCCGAATGACGGAGCAGGAGTAACGGCCGCTCTGCCTACACCGATTACCGATATATATAAGCATGAAAACGTATTTCTAAAGGCGGATTTCGGTTTCGGGCTTGAGGGCACGGTAACAATTACCGGACCGCAGGATATTCCAACAAACAAGCTTAAAATTACTTATGACGAAGAACACGGAACTACGAATACGCCTATTTTAGCTACGCCTCCCGGTTCCAACCTTTATCCTGTTCCAAAACTTACGAACAGTAATGCAACGTGGATTACCGTTCAATTTAACGGTCTTGCTACACCTGCGGATTATGACAATCTACACTGTACCGCATATTTTGCATCCGGCGCCGGTTTAATGAGTAAAGTTGACCTTCAAGCAACCGGCAACATTTGTAAATTTTCAACGGGTGACTACACTCCGCAAAGATTTACATTAAAGGTGATGGCTGAGGAAACAGCTACTCATCAGATGCGTTCGCGGACCTATATCATCGAGCTGTACTAAACCTTTCTCTATAGGTTATATTGGGCACCCTAAAAGCTTATTGGGGTGCCCTCTTTATCTACATACTGATTTTCCCCATAACGACAAACTTCTGTGCACCGGTCGCGGACGGAACATTATTCGGATTGCCGCAAAGCGCTTCGTTTGCAAGTACGGCAAAAGCGCACGCTTCCTTTGAATCGCTGTTCTTACCGATATCTTCATTTGTCAGTACGGAACAGCCGGGAAGCAGCTGCCGTAGATGCGCTAAGATGACGGGATTCTTGCTGCCTCCTCCGCCGACTATCAATTTTTGCGGCATCGGCAATCCGAACGTTTTAAGCGAATACGCGATTGAATATGCGGTATAATAAGCGGCGGTTCTCACAATTGTTTCGGCCGGCAGCTGCAGCGCCTTTCCTTTGTTGTAAAGCTCTTGTATAAATACTTCGGAATAATGTTCCCGGCCGGTAGTCTTCGGCGGCTTCAGCTGTAAATACGGATCGGTTTTAAGAAATTCAAGCAATGCCGAATCGACGGCGCCGGCTGCAGCGAGTTTACCGTCGTCGTCATAGTTTTGTCTGCCGTCGGTAATAAGCCGCATTAAGCCGTCTATCAGCATATTGCCCGGACCGGTATCAAAGGCGATAATGCCGTCCATTCCGTCAGCGGCCGGCAGGAGAGTGATATTGCCGATACCGCCGATATTCTGCAAGCCGATTACCGTACCGGGTTCCCGGTATAATAGATACTCGGTAAACGGGACAAGCGGAGCACCCGCCCCGCCCGCCGCAACATCCCGTACACGGAAATCGGCAACGGTAATGCATCCGGTTCTTTCCGCAATAACGGCCGCTTCGCCGATTTGCAGCGTGCTTGTAATATCTTTGCCGAAGTAGCGCCGTTTATTCGGTGCATGAAACACCGTATGTCCGTGTGAGCCGATAAAATCCACCGTGCTTATATCTACCCCCGCTTCTTTACATACGGCGAAGCAAGCGTCTGCAAACAGTTCTCCAAGATAAAAATTCATTGCGCTTAATTCTTCGCTGCCGCCGAAAGAACCGGAAGCAAGCACTAACAGCCGCTGCCGTACTTCTTGGGAATATGGCACGGTAATAAATGCCGCAATGCGCGTAGTAAGGCCGCAGCCGCTGATAGTCAGCAACACGGCATCGATACCGTCAACGGAAGTACCGCTCATCAACCCTATCGCCGTTTTTTCTTTTTCCCCGCTTACATCATCCAAACGCTTCATACTCCAATGCATTTTACTCCTGCGGTTTTTTAAAGAATTTTAAAAATGGATTTTTGCGCTTTTTTTCGGTATCCGTTTTCTGGATTAAGTGTTTGACGTTTTCCATAACTTTGGTAACAATCGGCTGCTCGGACAAATCCACCAAAAAGAACGACAATGTACCGGTAACGGAAAATACCGGAGTACATACGATATGCGTATCTTGTTGTACGGCCGCATGAGTAAGCGTTGCATGTTGAATTGCTTCTCTAAGATTGATGGCGGGTGCAATTTCGGCAAGCACATCGCCTTTTTTACATCCCGTTTCCGTCTGCGCTTTAGCAGAAAAATTAAGAATATCTCCGGTAAGGCTTACAACCAGCAGCGGCCGGTCGATTAGCAGCAGAAGCTCGTCGATCAGTCCGTTTAAACCGGCAATTTTTAAACTTTTTTGCGCGGTAATTTGATAGGCATCGTCAAGCGCTTCCTGCAGCACAATACCTAAATTTCCCAATTTTTTTGCGCGCGAATCCGAAAGTATGCCGTTCAGCTGAATCGCTTTTGTAACCATTAAAAAGTCGTTCTCTTTTCTTTTTGCATACACAAGCATTGCAATCAGTAGGCAAAATTCCAAGCCTGCCCCGATAAATCCGAAAAACAGCACAAGCTCCGAATCGCTTTTAAGCGCGCTTTGCATTCCGACTTTATATCCCCAAATTGCCGTTGCTAAAATAAGCAAAAATGAGAAAACCGCCGCACCGATCAATTTCTTTTTTCCGATAATAATCATGAACGCATCCTTATACGTTTCTAAATTCTGCAATCTTTTCGCTGCTGCCGAAGAGAAATAGCTTATCACCCGTCTGCAATTCAAGATTATCATCGGGTTCATACATTACTTCGCGGTTCAAAGGATTACCGACCGTATCGATATCGAGTTCAAGCCGGACAATCGTGACTAACGTTAGATTGAATTTTTCTTTGAGGGCAATTTGCGAAAGCGTTTTCCCGATAAAAAACTTGGGCACTTTTACTTCGCATATTACATAGCCTTCGGTAATAGAAAGGGAATTGAGCGCTTCGGGATTAATCAGTTCGCTTGCAATACGGGAAGCGGACTCTTCTTCAATCTTTAATACTCTGTTTGCACCGACCCGCTTTAACACAATTGCATGGAGCGGAGAAACGGCACGGGCTACAATATAGGGAATTTCCCGTTCTTTTAACAGCGTAGTTGTTAAGATACTTGCTTCTTTATTATCGCCGATTGCAACGATAGCGACATCGATATCGTCAAGCGGAGCTTTTCTCAGCGCATTTTCATCGGTAGTGTCGATCACCATTGCTGCAGGAACGATTTTTTTTACCCGATCAACCGCCTGTGCATCATGATCAAACGCTACAACCGAACCTCCTCCCTCCGCAAGCATTTCGCAAATACGGATACCGAATTCACCTAATCCGATAACCGCAAAATTTTGTTGAACATCCATAATATTTCTCCTCTCTTACATTAACGGTGCAATAGCTTTTAAAACAATGCCGGAAGCTTTTACCGTCCACTTTTCCCGCCGGATTGTTTCAGCCGTTACCCTGCGGCACTGTTTTAATACGGATTGATAATCCGCTTCAATATCGCCGATACAGTCGACACCGTACAAATAGGTAGCGCATTCAAAATGATGATATAAGCTGCGGTAATCCAAATTGATGGTGCCGATAACGGCTTCCCGATTATCGCATACAAAAACTTTCGCATGAACAAAGCCGGGCATATATTCATAAATCCGCACACCCGACGCCAGCAAAGAAGCGTAATGAGTTTTTGCCAATGCGTACGGAGCTTTTTTGTCGGGTATTCCCGGCAGAATCAGTGTAACATCCACGCCGCGTTCTGCAGCAAACTTCAATACCGTTTCCATTTCGCCGTCAAGAATGAGATAGGGCGACATGATATGCACATACCGCTGCGCTCTGTTAAGGATATCCATATACACACACTCGCCGACCTTATTTTTATCGACGGGGTTATCTCCGTACGGAATAACAAAACCGGTACTAGCCCCCTCATCAGGCGGCGGTAATACCGGAACATTTAAATACTCACTAAAGTCCCATTCTTTTTCGCGTATGCTCCACAGCTGTAAAAACATCAGCGTAAAGCTTTTAGTTGCAGCTCCTTTCAACATAACCGCGACATCTTTCCAATACCCGTATTTGTTAACAACATTGATATACTCATCAGCCAAATTAATGCCGCCGTTAAAAGCAACTATACCGTCAATAACTAAAATTTTACGGTGATCCCGGTAATTATAATATGTCGAAAGAAACGGAGTAAGCCGTCCGAATATCTTACATTTAATACCCAATTTATTCAAACGAGCCGGGTAGTCATGAGGTAGCGTAGAAAATTCGCAGGTACCGTCGTACATCACCCGGACATCTACACCTTCTTTCGCTTTTTGCACCAATATTTCCAAAATGCGTCCCCACATCATCCCTTCTTCTACAATAAAATACTCCAGAAAAATAAAATGCCGCGCCTGCTTCAACTGCGCAAGCATTTCTTTCCACTTAGCCTTGCCGGAAGGAAAATACGTTACCTCTGTTTGACTGAATACCGGATGGCAACCGGTATGCCGCATATAATAAGCGAGCGCCGCCGCGCCCTTATCCTGTGCAGAAAAGGCATCGGCAACCTTGGGATCCTGCGGGATACTATCTTGTGTTGATTTAAAAAGGATATTAAGCCGTCTCCGCCCCAAACGATTGCCGATATCGCTTTGAGTATACCAAAACAATAAAGAGCCGAATGCCGGAAGCAGCATAATAATAACAAGCCACGTAATTTTTGCAGTGGGGTCAATGTCCGTATTCAGCAAATACAGCACCATAGCGAGGGTAAATAAAGATTCTGCGATAGAGTAGTAAGGAAATATTTCTTTAAACCGATAAGGGATACTTAATAAAATAAAGGCCTGCACCCCTAATAAGACAAGGAACAGCCCCAACCGGCTGAACAAAGCGCGTACAAGCCCCTTCTGTCCTTTTTTGAGCAAATAGAGCCCTTTCCGTTTCTTACCCTTCTTTATTTTCGTACCTTCCTCCAATTAAAAAAGCCTCTCCGGTACTGTATCCTATTAAGCATAAAATGTCCAACATATTAAGTTATTCGTACTTTTGCCGATGCCTTTAGTATGAGCTTCTTACAACTTTTTATCCTGATAAAGAATGTGGTTATTTCTCCCGAAGTGATTATCGTGACCATACTGCTTATATTATACTTGAACCTTGTATTCTATATTGTGCGGTATCAAAAACCGAAACTACCCTCGCTCCAAAGCAGGCTTCAAAAAAACTTGCAAAAACCGCCGGCAGAGGCTAAAAAGGACAACACACCCGCCGATCAGCAGCAAGCTTGATTTAAACTTTTTTGAATGTAAAACTATGCCGCTGAATGGGCGAAGCACCGTATACTTCAATCAGAGAACGGTGGAGCTTTGTTCCATAGCCCTTATGCAGATCATAACGGTAGAGCGGATACTGTTTATGATATTCCATCATGCAGCGGTCACGTTCTGTTTTAGCGATAATAGAAGCCGCCATCACACACGGATAGCGCCCATCCGCCTTAGGTTCTGCGATCAAGTTAAAATCACCATGAATATCAGGCAGTTGATTTCCGTCAACAATGACGGTTAAAGATTTTTCAATATCGGCAGTCTTACCTATACTATCCCGCCTGTACCGTGCAAAAAGCCGATCGAAAGCTTCCTTCATTGCGGCAAGCGTTGCCTGTAAAATATTGATTTTATCTATCAGATCGGGCGGCATCGATGCAATATGCCAATACAGCGCCCCTTCAAGAATAGCCGCCCGTGCCGTTTCCCGTCGTTTAGGTGAGAGTTTTTTTGAATCATCCAATACGGAAACATCAAATGAAGCAGGTAAGATAACAGCTGCGGCATACACGGGGCCTGCAAGCGCTCCCCTCCCCGCCTCATCGATGCCGCAAAACAACATTGAATTTTCGTCCTATCATATTCATTTCTGCTGCACCATAGGCCATATTTTATCTTGTGTTATCTGCGGACAAGCGATTCCGTAAAACCGATTAATTCAAAAGAAGCCGACGATTCAACTTTAGAAGCATTATCGGCAATGATAGCAGCATCCATCATTTCAAACAAAGGGGATATATACGAACACCGGAGCTTCCGAGTCTTTAAAGTTGAGTCGGTAAGTTCGGCTACTCTTCCGGTATACTGCGGCATAAGATTACAAACCGTATCGGTTAAGGTACACTGTGTTTTTACAAAATCAAAGCATAAAGCCATTAAGCCCGTTGCCGTAAAAGTGCTGCGCACTGCGGAAACGGAACTTTTCCGGGCACGTATCAATACAGCCTGCGCACTTTGTCCGGAAGTAAGAGACGCATCGGTACACGCTAATCGGCTATCCCGCAGTATCACGGCATCACCGCCCTCGTTTAGAGTAATCGAAACCTTGTTCAATGTAATGGATGCATGGGAACCGTATAAAACCGGAACGGTACGAGGTTCCGTAAGCCGTTCCGATCGTTTTATCAAGCAGTTTCTTATCTCCAAAGAAGTTTCGCCGACAACAAAACCGGCATTTTCTCCAAACGTAATCGCCGGTTTATTGACACCGCTCAGCCTAATAGGAACGGTAAGAAAGAGCGCGTCTTCCACATATACATCGGAATGGAGAAAAATAGAAACAGGTTCCTGTTTTGCATTTTTTGCAGGAGTTCCTTGACGGTTTATATAAGCATGAGCCGCCGCAATTGCTTGTTCAAGAGAATCGAACGGACTATCCGATGTACCTTCCCGGCCGGTTCTTTCTGCAGCGGCATCTACATAAAGAACCAATCCGCTTTCGGCAAAAAGAGAAAGGAGAGAAGAAAAATAAGCAAATAGGAAAACTAACCGCTTAACATTCTTACGCATCGGTCTCTTATAAAACACCCTTAAAAATTTCGCGTAATTCGGGATATTGCGCGTAGTAGTGTTCTTCCAGTTCTTCCTGTGTTAAACCGGTTAGCTCATGGCTCATATAATGGATCCACTGACTGTCTTTATCGTCATAAATATCGTGCTTTCTACACCAATAATCCGGTTGAATAGGTTCGCTGTTTTTTCTATTATGGAAAACTTTATAATCATGTACCGCTATCTTTATATCACGCCGCGGAATGCCTTTTTCCAAGAAAGCCGATACAAGATAGTTAATGGTAGCACCGCTATCAAAAATATCGTCAACTAACAATATTTTATCACCGCTTCTCAAGTGTTCGGGAGAATACGTCCACCCGTCAATCATCATCTTTGATTGTTGATTGGCATCGGAATAAGAATGAGCGACAACAGCAGCATACAAAATAGGCTTCACATCTTTATTCACCAACTTAAACCATTCATGAATGGCATTCCCCAACGATGAACCGCCCCGTAATGAAACGTATATCACATCAGGAGTAAAGCCGTCTTCCCAAATTTGGCGCGCTAAACGGAATCCGTTATTACGGACCGTATCATAGGATAAAAATTCCTTGCTCATAGTCTTTTCCTTCGTTTACAATATATGCTTATTTCAAATCGAGATACGTCAACCTCAGCCGTTTTGGAAC